>Ga0187894_10004543_pt1 | contig 14798 bp, 14 predicted proteins | sample GBC1701081metaG_FD_136650 | JGI IMG/M metagenome (GOLD analysis project Ga0187894, IMG submission 136650) | White microbial mat communities from a lava cave in the Kipuka Kanohina Cave System on the Island of Hawaii, USA - GBC170108-1 metaG ...
CGGGTCGTCCTCAGGGGTTTCATAGAAGCCGATGAGGCGGTCGCGGAGGTCGTCAGAGCAGGGTAGCGCCATACCTGAATTTCACTGATCTTTTACCGTACACGCAACTGAAAATTGATCTAATGTGAAACGGATGGTGTTTCAGGGCTAGTCATCCAGATTGATGACAACTTAGTTTGCTATTGCAATTAGCATCTATAAATAGCATCTATAGATGTTTGCGCTTTCACGGAAAACTACAGCAATTTCTTTATATCGTTTTCAAAGACCGACATGGGTTTCGCGCCGACGTGCTTCTGAACGATCTGCCCGTCGCGGTTGATGATGTAGGTTGTCGGGATGCCGCTTCCCGGTTCGTAGCCCGTCATCGCCTGCTGATCGGTCACCATCCAAATATGATAGTTAATGTTATAGCTCTTCATAAACGGAGCGACGGCTTTTGCGCCGGTCTGGGTGATCGGGTCAATGGAAACGCCGATGACCTCTAAGCCTTGCTCCTGATACTTCTTCTGCAATTCGATGAAGCCGGGAATTTCGACCCGGCACGGACCGCACCACGTCGCCCAGATGTCTAAAATGACGACTTTGCCGCGAAAGTCAGCGAGACTGTTCTTGACACTCGCAACGGTTATCGGCTCGCTCAAGACCTCAATCTTTTTCGGCTCATCCGATTTGTTGAACAGCATTGCCAGCACCACACAGGCGGCAAGCGCCACGCCAATCAGCCCCGCAATCAGCGGCACTTTACTATTGTTTGAACTTCGTTTTTTTCCAGCCATAAAACTCCCGTCTATAATTTTGGAGCGCGGTAACTGGTTACCGCTTTTGATTGAATGGCAGCGCCCAAAGCGATAACTGGTTATCGCACTCCATATTTTATGTATTCACTTGCCAATTCATTCTTCGTCCATCCGTATCAATATCGAGTGTGTACGCTGCACACTCAATGCCCGATACCGTGAAACAGGCGGTCAGAGCCGCTTTCACGCTTTCTATATCATCCGTCGCCAGAGCAAAGACCGTCGGACCCGAACCGCTTAATGCTGCGCCGACAAGCCCCGGTATGCCTTGTAACTGTAACACCTTTTCCAGTCCCGGAACCAACGGCGCACGATACGGTTGATGCAACTGATCGCGCATCGCTTCGCGCAGCAACTCGTAACGGCGTTCGGCAAGCGCGGCGACAAAGAGCGCCGCCCGTTGAATGTTAAAGACCGCCGCCTGCCGCGAAACCTGCATCGGCACAACGCCCCGCGCCTCTTCCGTCCGCACTTTGAAATCAGGGATGGCAACGATAGCACGAAGCTCGTTTGAAAACGGCATCCGTATCGCGCAAACCCTACCCGCTTCGTCAACAGAGCTTACCACGAATGACCCCAAAAGCGCAGCCGCCACATTGTCGCTGTGATGTTCCATCTCGGTAGCGTAATCGAGCAACTTCTGTTCGGGAAGCCGTGTGCCGGTGACGACTTCAAACGCTGAGAACCCGGCGAGAATGGCGGCGGCAGAGGAGCCAAGCCCCCGCGCCAACGGGATTTCATTGGTAACGTGAAACCGCGCCGGTTTCAGTTCGACGCCTTCGCGTCCGGCGATGTACTGCATAGCGCGAAAAATCAGATTGTCTTCCGCCGCCGAGTTGAGGTCATTTGCGCCTTCGCCTTCAAAGGTGAAAGAGGTATTGCTGACATTGGACGTGCCGACTTCAACGGTAAGATAGAGGCTCAACGCCAGTCCGAGCGAGTCGAAGCCCGGACCGAGGTTTGACGTGGAAGCCGGTACGCGGATTTGAAATTCAGTCATGGCTTTTCTCAATAGATGCGTTTGCGTTCACGGACGCGGGCGCTGCTCGATAGTGTTGCCTTTTCTTTCTCTTTTATGCGGACGCGCTGCGAACCCGCTTCGCGCCTTTCCAAAATGATGCGACAGACCACCAACGCCAATAAGCGGTGCATAAACCGCGCTTCCCATTTCATTACCGGATTGACGTGGATGCGGGCGGTGGTCTGTGACCGTTGCACCGTGTCGAAACGAAAGACCAACAGTTGCGAATGATAAAACTTCTTATTGACGACAAAGGACTGCTCCGAGCGTAGGCGGTTATCGTCAAGACGGACAAGGCGAAAATTATCACCCTCCGCCATTTCGGCGCGAATCCCGGCACGGTGCGGATTGGCGCGTGAGCGTTCGATAAGGTGCGATTCCTTGTTGTCTTCGGAGAAGATCGAGATACATCTGCCGAGATTGCCGACCTTTATATCGAAGCTCTGCCCGTCGGCTTCATAGACGGCGCGACGCATCCCCATCCAGCGCAATCTGCCGATAACGCGATTCTTGACGGTGAACGAATGCCGCGCCCGACTATGCCCTTCACGCCGCACGACGATTTCGCACTCGCCTAAGAAATCCTGCTCAAAGGTATCGCCCGCCGCCGAAGTTAAATAATTGAGTTTCGCTTCCATACTATTGAGAATCAATCAAATTCAAATAATTCGTATACTTAGAATGATGAAGATTGCCAAAACCTAAAAAGAAAATATCCCACTACAAGAAGTAAGCCCAGAATAGACTGAATACGCGGAAGTGTAATCAATGCGATAAAAATAGCTCCAAAATAGCTCGCAATTCTTACAGAAATCCATTTATCAAACTCAGCAGTTCTTGGTAAACTATCGGGCCACGGTCCCCTACCTTGAGGATTCAAGGCTACAATTTTGTCATCGGCAACGATAATCAGAAGAAATAACGGCAACCAACAGAACGCCAAAATATGGAGTGCAATCTTGACTACACTTTGCATATCCCGTTTTGGCGTTACTGCATCTTCCATTCATCAAACTCCAATATACCGCGCATAAATGCCGCGTGCGGTGTTGATGTCGTTTGTGCCTTTGATGATGCTGCGGGCATCGGCAAAGACCGTAATATCATAACTCTCGACGCGGAAACGTAACAGGAAATCATTGAATGCCACTTCGCCTAGTGGCTTTAATCGTTCCGCCAGTGATTTGAAATCGAGCTTCGCGCCATTTGACCGGGCAATCTGTACGGCATTGCGCCCGCAGAGCGCCACCGCTACCTGCCGGTTTGCGCCGCCTAAGAATTCAAACTGATGCCCGGAACAGACCGGGCAATCGTCGCGCTCGAAGTTCGCCAGATTCATCTTGCTGATTTGAAAATCCCACACATCAACGCGCACTAGCGAACCGTGCAACTTGTCACGCTCGCCGACAAGAATCTTTATCGCTTCCGCTGCCTGAATCGAAGCGATGATGGAGATAATCGGCATCAGCACGCCCGCCGTATCACAGGTGGGCGACGTACCCGGCTCCGGCATCTCTTCCAGAACGCAGCGCAGACACGGCGTTTCATCCGGCAGAATGGTCATTGTCAAACCATAAGAACCGACCGCCGCGCCATATATCCACGCCTTTTTCGCTTTCACACAGGCATCGTTCAGCAGGTAGCGCGTCTCGAAATTATCCGTGCCGTCCAGCACCACATCGGCATCAGCAATAATCTCTTCGATGTTCTCATAATTGACATCTACGACAAGCGACTCGACTGCAATAGCGGAATTGACACGAGCGATACGTCGCGCCGCCGCAATGGCTTTCGGCAAGCGTTCGAGCGCATCCGCTTCTTCAAACATAATCTGGCGTTGCAGATTCGATTCTTCAACAAAATCGCGGTCAACCAACGTCAGATGCCCGACGCCCGCCCGCGCCAAAGTCTCCGCCTGCACCGCACCCAAAGCGCCACAACCAACGATGACAACCCGCGCTGCTGCCAGTCGCTCTTGTCCGGCTTCCCCGATGCCATCGAAAAGTATCTGCCGCGAATATCGCTCTTTGAAATTCATAGCTTTGCCAAGAGTGAAGACCTCTTCGGCTTCATCCCTTCATCCCTTCACCCCTACTCCCTCACTCCCTTACTTCTGCCTGAACCACTCAACAAACTTGCCGATGCCTGCTTCAATCTTTGTCTGCGGGTCATAGCCGAGCAAGCGTCGCGCTTTGCGAATGTCGGCATAAGTAATCGGCACATCGCCTGCCTGTAACGGGCGACGGTCAATAATGGCTTTTTTGCCTATTGCCGCTTCGAGCAGTTCAATCAGATAACGCAACTCTACAGTCTGTGATTCACCAAGATTGATGACTTCAAATTGGCTGTCGCTGTACTCCATCGCTGCCGTTACGCCCGCCAGGATATCATCAATATAGGTGTAATCGCGCCGCGTTGTGCCATCGCCAAAGACCGGAATTGGTTTGCCTTCTGAAATCAAACGGGCAAATTTATGAATCGCCAGATCGGGACGTTGCCGCGCTCCGTAGACCGTGAAGAAGCGCAAGCAGACAATCCGCATTCCGTACAAATGGCTGTAAGTGTGACAGGCGGCTTCTCCGGCAATCTTGGTTGCGGCGTAAGGTGAAATCGGTTGCGCCGTCGGGTCATCTTCCGAAAATGGCGCTTTGGTATTCACGCCATAGACCGAACTCGACGAGCCAAAGACAAATTGCGTCACTTCACTTTGTCGCGCCGCTTCCAGCAAGGCATACGTGCCGCGCACATTGCATTCCTGGTAAGCCAACGGATTTTCCAGCGACGGGCGCACTCCGGCGCGTGCTGCCAGATGCACAACACAATCGAAGCGGGCGCGGCTGAAGAGTGCATTCATCGCTTCGGCATCGGTAATGTCGGCTTCGACAAGTTCAAAATTCTCACGCCCAAGGTGCGCCGTCAGATTCTCATGCTTAATCTGCGGGTTATAGAAATCGTTGAAATTATCCACCACGATAACTCGATTCCTGTCATCGCGCAGCATGGCATCAACCAGATGGCTGCCGATGAAGCCTGCTCCGCCGGTAATTAGAATGTTCTTTATACGCATAACGAATTGTCCATTGTACCTTGTCCATTGTGTATTATCGAAGCGCGATAAACCTGCGGAACGGCAATGGATAATGGACAAGGTACAATGCAAAAAGCTCTATTTCGTTGCCATCATCCACAAGTGCCAGCCGAAATGATGCGCCAGCATTTTCTCAATGCCAAGCGGCAGCAGCCGACCAATTCCCGGTATCCATCGCTTATTGAGAAAATGGACTTCCGTATCCGCCTTGCTGAAGCGAGTAAACATCTGCAAGGCTTCGCGTCGCGTGTAAGCGCGTACCAACGGGTTTCCTGCGCCATCGGTATTCTGATTCAAGAACTCCTCGCGGGAGAGCATCCGCCCCCGATTGTGACGATACTGCTGCTGTAATTCGCGCAATCGTTCTTCGTCCTCGCCGGTCATCGCGTGAATGAATGGCACGCCCCAATTGAACGCCAAAAGTCGCGCTCCCATGCGGCGGAGCGTCATGATATTGACGCGATAGTTGTAAGAGTTCTTATGATAGAGCATGACCATTGCCCGCCCCTGCTTCTGCAAAACGCGGTGCGCTTCGTTGATGGCTCTGCCGGTGTCGGGTGTGTGGTGCAACACGCCATGCGAATAGACCAGATCGAAGGTGTCATCGGCAAACGGCAGATTTTCAGCGTCGGCAACTTGCAAATCGCCTTGTAGATTTTCAAAAGTGAAGCGTTGGCGCACCAGTTCAATCGAGCGTTCGGTCAAATCAACCCCGGTATAAATTGCGCCCGCCCGTGCAAAGTTGACGGCATCTGTACCAAGCCCGCAACCGATTTCCAGTACCCGCTTATCGCGCCACTTGTCAAATTGCACGACTTCGGGAATGTGCCATTCGGTCTGATAGCGATGCGCTTCAACGGCAGCAAAGAAGTCACGCGAACCGACAGGCAATTCGGCAAACTTTGCCCCGCAAGGGTTCGCCTGCCAGAAGTCATGCACCCGCGCTTTCAAATCTTCCGCCATAGTCAATCAATAAACTGCCGGTGCCAGAGTTCGAGCGTCAACAGTTGAAACACCTTTAAGTTATTGTCCTCGCGTCCGCTGAGGTTATCGTCAATCAAGCGTCTGACTTCGTGGTAATCGAAATAGCCACGTTTTTCGATTGTGTCTTTCGATAACAGGTCTTCCACCAACTCCCGCAAATCCTTCTGTAGCCATGCTCGCAAGGGGGCGCTAAAACCGGCTTTCTTGCGATAGACGATATTGCGTGGCAGCCACTTTTCCGCCGCTTTCTTCAAGACGTATTTGCGCGTCAGTCCTTTAATCTTCAACCGCGCCGGAATCCGCGCCGCCAGTTCGACAAGTTCATGGTCGAGAAACGGCACACGCACTTCCATTGAAGATGCCATGCTGGTCTTATCAGTATAGGTCAGATTCAGGCACGGCAGAAAGGTTTTCAAATCCACATAGAGCATCTGATTGATGAAGTCTTCATTGGCGACTCTATCGAAATACTGCTGATGTGTACTGTGCGCCTCGAAGCCTGCCGTCGCCTCGCGCATCGCCTCAGAATAGAGCTCGCGTTTTTCGGCTTCAGTGAAGTATGTCCCGAATCCCAAATATCTTTCGCGCAATGGCAGCGCCGCCGACCGCGCCAGTTTCTTCGTGTTGCGAAACAGCGCGTTGAAGCGTCCCGGTACGGCAGCGGGCATCGCCGCAACCAGAGGCTTGGAAATGAATTGCGGAATCACGTTATAGGCTTCGGCAAGTTTAACGGCGATGTGGCGCGGGTAGCCGGCAAAGACTTCATCGCCGCCCATGCCGGAAAGCAAGACGGTCAACTTCTGACGCGCCGCTTTGCAAATCAGATAACTGGTAATCACCGCCGGATCAGCAATCGGCTCGTCGAGGTGATAGACCAACTTTGGCAGCAACTCCATCACCTGCGGTTTGAAGAAGTCTTCATGATAATCCACGCCAAGTTTTGCGCCGATTTCGCGGGCATATTTCACATCGTCTTCGAGAATGTCGTAACGCAAATCTTCATTGGTAAAACCAAGTGTATACGTCGTCACCCGCTCATCGGTCATGCCGCACATCAACGCCACAATCGAAGACGAATCCAACCCGCCCGATAAGAATGCGCCAAGCGGCACATCCGAAATCATCTGTAAACGGACGCTACGCTCTACCTGTTCGCGGACACGCTCAACCCATTCCTGCTCCGAAAGCGTTTCGTCTTCGTTAAATTCCAAGTCCCAATACTGTCTGACTTCGGCGCGTCCATCTTTGTAAATCAGGAAGTGACCGGGCGGCAGTTTCTCAATGCCCTGAAAGATGGTCTTTGGGTCGGGCGTCCACAGAAATGACAGATATTGATGCAATGCCTCAAGGTCAACTTCACGCCGGACACCGGGAATTGTAAGTATCGCTTTGATTTCAGAAGCGAAGGCGAACCCGGCGGGCGTTTCGGCATAATAAAGCGGTTTGATGCCAAGCCGGTCACGCGCCAGTACCAGTTCTTTCGAGCGAGCATCCCATAAGGCAAAAGCGAACAATCCATTGAAAAGGGTCAAGGCGTTCAAGCCCCATTCGCGGTAAGCATAAATAACGACTTCGGCATCGGTTTCGGATTTGAAGCGAACGCCGCGTTTTGCGAGTTCAGCGCGAATCTCTTTGAAGTTATAAATCTCGCCGTTGTAGGTAAGCCAGATGTCGCCATCAGCATCGCTCATCGGTTCGTGACCGGCAGGCGATACATCAATAATCGCAAGGCGGCGATGCCCCAAGCCGACGCGGGAACCCGACGCGGCTTCGGCAACATAGATGCCTTCGTCGTCGGGTCCGCGATGGGCAATCGCGGTAAGCATATTTTTGAGTAATGGTTCGTCAGCCGTGCCGACGACTCCGCATATTCCGCACATAATCGCTTCTCTCAAATCTCTGACCGAAACAGGTGGGAGAGTATAAGTCTTTTATTTTCTATAGTTTAACATTTATATTCTTTTTCAACACAGAGGACACGGAGGACGCACAGAGGCACACCGAGCCGGTTAATCAAGACAGGTTATTGTTCTCTGTGTCTTTTGTGTCCTCTGTGTTGAAAATCATTTCCTGTACTTTTCGTTACTAGCCAAAAGATAAAATTATAACATCAATTCAACGATGCAGGAGAAGGGCGTCGGTTGCCATCGTGAAGAAGAGAATGACGCTGACAAAAGCATTCGTCGTAAAGAAGGCGGCATTGAGGCGCGACAGGTCGTTGGCTTTGACGATGCTGTGTTGATAGAGCAGCAATGCCCCGGTAGCCAGAACTCCCGCGAAGCCAAGCCAGCCGAGATTTGCTTTATAAAAGAAGAGAATCAAGGTAAGAAACATCAACAGATGAATGGCTCGCGCTATCCACAAAGCGCGATTGATGCCGAAGCGTTGCGGAATCGAATGCAGCCCGCTCTGGCGGTCAAATTCATAATCCTGACAGGCGTACAAAACATCAAACCCGGCAGTCCACAACATCACCGCCGCAGAGAGCAATACCGGGACGATAGTGAGTTTACCCTGAATGGCAATCCACGCACCCGACGGCGCAATCGCCAGACACCAGCCCAAAAAGAGATGTGATAATGAGGAGAAGCGTTTGAAGTAGGAATAAGCCAAGACGGAACCGAGGGCGACAGGCGATAAGATAAGCGTCAACGAATTGAGTTGATAAGCGGCAAGCAGAAAGAGCATTGCCGAAGCGATGACAAAGACCCGGACAAAGCGCACATCAAGCAGCCCTGCCGGAATCGCTCGCCTGGCGGTACGCGGATTTGCCGCATCAACATCACGATCAGCCAGACGATTGAACGCCATCGCCGCCGACCTCGCGCCAACCATCGCCAGCGTAATCCAGATGAGTTTGCCAATCCAGAACCCGACAGACTGGGCAGGCATTTCCCGCGCCGCCAGCGCCGCCCCAAGAAAGGCAAACGGCAGCGCAAAGAGCGTATGCTCAATCTTGATCATCTCAAGCGTGATGGTTAGTCTGTGAACCAGGCTCATCAAATTTACTCAACCTTCATAACATCGCCGCGCCAGACGGTTTCGGTTGAATGCGGCAAGCCGAGATGATCCATTAGCCGGTAAACGAAATGGTCAACCAGCGCCAGTATATCTGTCGGCTTGTGATAGAACGCCGGCATTGCCGGAACGATCATTGCCCCTGCCCGTTTCAGCGTCAGCATATTCTCCAGATGAATCAGCGATAACGGGGTTTCGCGCAGCACGATAATCAACCGCCGTTCCTCTTTCAAACAAACATCCGCAGCGCGATGCAACAGATTACGCCCCGACCCGGAAGCCAGCACCCCGAGCGTCGAAGCCGAACACGGTACAATCACCATCGCATCCACCGGGTAAGAGCCGGAAGCGATAGCCGCGCCGATGTCGCCCGCGTGAAAGATGATCGTCTTCATCGAAGGGCGACCAATCAATTCGGTCAATAACTCTTCGTCACCCGTAGCGCGGATGTTCAATTCGTCAATCATGACGCGCCGCGCCGGACCGCTGATGACCAGATTAATGCGCCGCACTTCAGCGCTGGCTTCCAGTTGCATCAGCAGTCGTTGTGCGTAGATGACGCCGCTCGCCCCGCTAATTCCTACAGTTATTGATTTCACCGCTTGCTATTGTAACCACACGCCTATTGTGCAGCAAGACAGGCAAGCGGTGAGAAATCGGCGCAAAGACTGTGCTGTCAACGTCCCGTGCATTGGCGCATTTTTTTATTGCGCGGCTTCACTTTTGTATTGCAATTACCCAATTACTCCTTTCTCTGGCTATAACCCAAACTGTATTGGCGCAAAAATTTTTGTGGATAAGTGCGTCAACCATTGCATCGCTGCCATTTTTCCGCCTCACACTGCACGAAAGACTGTCCGGCGCTCTATATCGGCGCAAAAATTTATTCAACCATCGGCAACCGGCTTTATATCGCTGCCATTTTTCTGCATGAAGTTCTGCACAGGTTTCTGCATTGGCGCTTTTTTTGTACCTTATCAACCTAAATCCGTACCAATTTGGAACAAAATGTAACAATGCGTGTGTCATTTTGACTCGTTCACTCAGTTTTGTATTGGCGCAATTTTTCATTTCTGCAATTCATGTCTGCAACGCTGCTATTTTTCTGAGAAGTGAAGAATAGAACACGGATTGAGCGGATTTGGCGGATTGACGCGGATCAGGTGTGTCAATTCGCCGTATCTGCGTTCATCCGCATCTAATTATGTGCTAAATTCGTACAGTGCCTGCACTGTCGCGCTCTCTGTATCGGCGCAAAAATTTTGCCATCACCCGCTCGTGAAGTAAATCGCTGCCATTTTTGTTTCGGCGCGACGTTCCTTACTGGGAGCGCGGCCGTCCACGTCCGCATGGGTTGATTTCGCCTACCCTCCGGTTTTCAGCAAAAGCGCTCTATGGTGCGGTGACAACTCAATCGTTCGCTGATCACGCCATGCGGACGTGGACGGCCGCGCTCCCAGTAAGGAGCCTCCGGCTTTCTGTGTTGGCGCAAAATTTTTCAACAACCATTTTCGCCTTGCGCTTTTTCCATCCTGCTTCTCTTTTATCAACTCACTTTGATAAAGTACCATATTGGCACAGAAATAGTAAATATAAATCAACGCAAGTCGTCCATCTTTTGTCTCTCAAAGACCATAAGCGGGCAGGCTGACCATTTTCTAAAAAAATTATTTCTCCCGGTAATATGGCGCGGGCTTTTGCGCCGTCCGTGAGTGCGAAGGGAAGAAACGATGCAGAGAACGACAAAAAACAGATGGACGCGGGCGCGGGCTTTATTGCTGAACGCCGTCTGGTGGGCAGGTGGGATTGTCGTTCTGCTCTATCTCGGCGCAAGTCGCGTCTGAGATGGCGACTACCCTTTGCGAAGATGAAAACCATTTCACCGCCGGGGCTGGGAAACTCCGGCTTATTAGACAAACAGAATAGAGATTCTAAGGAGATTAAAAAATGAATACGATGATGCAACAGACAAATAAAGCGGGCGCAGTTGCCCGTAAGGTAATGGCATTAACGCTCGCATTGATGGCGATAGTGACAGCCACTCTTTCAACCGCCGCCGCACAGAACAGTTATCTGGTTCCGGTGTCGTCGAGAGCGGGCGCTTTTTCCGCTCTGATGCCAGGCGCGGCGCAGTATTCCAGTAAACCCGTAACTATTAAAGATGGCAGTACTGTGACCTTGCACCAGTTTAGTCATGAAACAGCAGACCGCCGCTTTGCTTATATAGTGATGTATAGCGATTACGCCAACGGCATAGCGACCGGCGGCAATCTGGATGGCTTTTTTCAGGAAGTCGCGCAGGGCGGCGCAAAGGGCATTAACGGGCAGATTCTCAAAATAATGACAAGGACGCAGAATGGTTATCCGGCGCGGCTAGTGAAATATGAAAACAGCGATTACACCTTTTACAACCAAATGATTCTCGCAGGCAGACGCTTCTATCAGGTGATCTTTGTGATGCCGAAAGGCGCAAGTGTGCCGGATGCCGCCGAGAGGTTCTATGAATCTTTCCGCATCGGGTAAGGCAAAAGGTAAAAGTAAAAAGGCAAAAGGGCAAGCGATACTCTACCGCTTGCCCTTTTGTCTACTGCTATAACCCGGTCGCTACGGCTCCCGGTTCTGACTGCTACTGCGCCGCTATGACGCGGAGGGTGTAGCTCAGACGAGTGCCTTCAAAGGCGCTGACGCCGATGACATAAGTACCGGGGTTGAGGGTGCGGACAATCGCCTCATTTGCCGTTGGTCCGGCGCTGGTTCCTGTAACCACAGTGGTATCATTGAAATTGGCTTTCTTCTTGGCGACGGTATCGGCATTGAAGAGATACATATCAAGGTCGCCGGAAGCGTTATTCACCGGCTCCAACAAAATAAAGTAGAGTTTGCCTGCCGGAACTTCAATCTTGTAGAAGTCCTCAACGGGGTCGCTGCTGCCATCGGGCAGGATAATTTTGAACTGGCTGGCGTCGTCAAAGGCGGCGGCTCCGGTGATTTCAATGGGCGTTTGAATCAATGGCGCTTGGCGAATCTTGAAATGTTTATTCGGTTCGGTGGCGGTGGTAAAGCCGGTCAAATTCAACCCGTTGATAACCATATCAATTCCCGAAGTGATGCTTCCGGCGTTGACCGTAACCGGCAGAAAGACGCTTGGCGTATTCGAGGAATTGCCGGGTCCGTTGTAATACTGTTCGGCGACGGGCAGAGCAATCTGGCTGCCGAGAGGTCCGATGCCGGAACCGCCAACGGCGCTGGGGTTGATGCGTTGCAGTTGCACCATGTAGCGTCCGGGCGGCAGTCCGCCGATGCGATAGTTGCCGTTGCCGAATTGCAAGCCGGTGACGGCGCTGGCGGCGGTTGCCAGCGAGTCTGTAGCGTCCTGATCCGGCGGCAGAACGGGTACGCCATCGGCATCGAGCGTCAGATTGGTATTCGGGAAATCAACGAAGGCTTTTGCCGAAGGCGACGGCGGATAGCTGCCGCGATCAATGCGGCGGGCAACGATATTCATGCCGGAAAGCGGAATTTCGCCGGTTCCGGCTTTAATTACTACGCGCCCTTCGATGGAGCCACGCGATGCCAGATATTCCGGCGTCGGGTAGAGGTTTGACATTGCCGTAATGGTGTCGAAATCGAGCGAGGCAACGAAGAAGCCGGAACTGGCGAAGCCTTTGCTGAGAAGCTGCGAATTCGGCGCGGTGTTGGTCGCCCGGAAAAGGAACGGGTAGAGCGTTTCAACAAACGGCGTGTAGAGGTCATAGACCTGTTCGCGGGTGAACCCGGCGGGTTGCGCCGAACTGGAATTGCCGGTAGCAATTGCGCCGTTAATCTGCGAATGGTCGAGCGGTCCCGCTAAGTGTCCGATTTCGTGGGTAAAGACGCCGAGGAACGGCACAACGCCGCCGACGCTTTCGACTGCCGCGCCGTTCAGCACCACCAGCCCTTCGCGGATGGTATTACTCTGGTCATCAAGCTGCAACGCGCTGAAAAAGCCGAGAACGCCGCCCTGTCCGGTAATCGAACCGTCGCTGTCAAAGATAATCGGATTCTGAAAAGTCGGGCGGCTGGAACTGCGAACCAGTCCGATATTTGCCGAAGTAATGTCTACGGGTTGCCCGGTATTTGGATCAAGAATCGGTCCGGCATTGACAAAGCGCAATGTCGAAGTCGGAATGTTGGAGTACAAACCAAAGATGCGGTCAATCAGCGACACCGCTTTATCGTGCGGGATGGAGCCGAGATTGCCGAGGTCAACGCGATAGAGAACGCGCCCCTGATTATCTACAGTCTGCGTATTCAATGGACCGCCCTGAGTCGGAAATCGCGCCCATAACACCGGCTGCCCGTTATCGCCGAGATAGAGCGGTCCACCGGCAAAGACGGCAGATGCCAGCAAACTCAGGCTTGCCGTAACCAGAAAGGCGAAGGAGGGAACACGCTTATTCAGGTTTTTCATTGTTCGATGACCCCCTTCTGATTGCCGTGCGCGACGACGATCTGTTCGACTAAAGCGACGAAATCGTTAAGCGGCAATGCGCCGCGTTTGCCGGTCAGATCATCGGCATTGAGATTCTGCGTATTGATTTTGCCGCTTCTGTCGAGAATCAGCGATTCGTCGCTATTCGGAAAGACGATGCGGGCGTCGGACTCTTTCATCTTATAGTTATTGTATGGCGCATCGAAAAGCCCGGTGTTGTTGATGCCGTTGCGAATCAGTTCATTACCCGATGGCATGGTAGAGACGAAAAACGCCCCCTGATCGAGTCCGACGGGATAGGTGACTTTGCCGCCGAGATAATCAGGAATCAGAAAGAGCATAGCGCGGTCGCCGACCTCATAAGCCGCCATGCCGTGAATGAACTCTTTGGCAGAGACCAGTTCGCCATGCATACGAATACCGCGCTCTTTGCCGAGCGACGGGCGCGGGCGATGACCGAGTTGCGAAAATTGCACCTGTTTTTTGAACTTGCCTTTGATTGCCTGCTCGACTTCAAAGGTGTAGTGGGTGACGGTCATCATGCCTTGGGCGATAAATTCTTCGGTCTCTTCGACATTGATGCAGCGACCGAGGAAGATGCGGTCGGCGGTGGCTTCCATCTCTTCGAGGTTGAAGCGCAACACCGCATGATGCGCTTCTATAGGGGTAAAGTTGAGGTGCGCTACAGCCACGACGACTGCCACAGCGAGCGTAACCTTGAGTAAGCGTGGAATCATACTTCTTTCTCCTTAATACTGAACTGAAGCTGAGAGCGGCGTATGAGAGCAAAAGTTTTACTAAATCTCGCAAGTAATCGCTTCAGTAGAATAGCTAGCCTTCAGATATATAGTTGCCTTCGGGAGCCGGTGTTAGCGTTCAACCTTCAGGTTGGTCGTAGATTCAGGAGCGCAATTTTCGGGTTCTTCCGAACTTCGCTACGTCTTATCTTGCATCCGGCAGTTTTGGCTGTAACCGTTAAGGGTCTGCTTTTCAGCCTACTACCAACCTAAAGGTTGAACTCTAACACCTGCTGCTAAGGTATACGCAAATTATGACAAAATGGATGAACGCGGCATTGCTTTGGCAACCCTCTCGTTCAAACAATCGTTTTGCTGCTTATTGTAATCGTTGAATCGCGCCGCGTCTTCCCACTGCGACGCCGCGATTGGAATTTAATAGTGCGATTGCCAGCAGATGGCGCGATAAAACCGGCGTTTCCGCCGCCCACGTTTTGCCGCCATCCGTAGAAATCAATGTTGTCCCGCTTGTACCCACAGCGCGGAAGGTGTTTTCCGCCGCCGCTACGGCGTTGAGCGTCGCCGTCGTGGGTGAAGCAATCAGTTGCCAGTCGCCGCCCGCTTCGCTGCGTAAAATCGTCCCGGATTGCCCGACGGCAACGATGACGCCGGTTGACGA
>Ga0187894_10004544_pt1 | contig 14798 bp, 15 predicted proteins | sample GBC1701081metaG_FD_136650 | JGI IMG/M metagenome (GOLD analysis project Ga0187894, IMG submission 136650) | White microbial mat communities from a lava cave in the Kipuka Kanohina Cave System on the Island of Hawaii, USA - GBC170108-1 metaG ...
AACGGCCGCGAGCGCTCCGGCAAGGAGCGGCGCGGCGAACTTTTTGAACTTCATTGCCAGACTCCGTGTGAATAATCTCCCCGCCGCGCATTGAAAACGGCGAGTAGACAAAGATAGGCGCGCGCGGGATGTCAGGATTGAAACGAATCAATCCGTTGAACCCCAGCGCGGATTGCGGACTCTTCACTTGGGGAGAGCTGTTTTAAATCCTCAAATGGAGTTGGCGACCACGGAACGGCGGCGAGTGTGATCGGGAAGGATCCGGTGAGGCTATTTGCGACGGCGACGGTTCAGCCAGCCAGTGTGACGAATTTGGCGCGCCTGGAAGATTTTGAACCGCTGGCCGCTTTTCGGGCGATCTCTGCAACAGCGCGTCGAAAAGGCTTTCTTGGCGCTTAACGTCGCAAGCGCAAAAATGAGCGTCAACCGTAGAGGATGATCTTGTTTGATGATGCCGGCGATGCGAGGCAGCCTGGGATTGAGTTATGTTCAGCGAATGGCGCTTGCGTTCTTGCGGGTTCGGCTTGGCCTCTTGAGCGGCATGCAGCGGGCAGTGGCCGCTTTCAATTTTTTCTTCCGTAGCTGGTTTGTAGTTCTCTTCGGCCGCCGAATCGCTATGATCCGTCCGATCCGGCTCCGTGGCGCAACACACGCCACCGCACAGCCCTGTCGTGACGAAAAGCTGTAACGCAAGCACTGTCGTGATGATCAACTTAGCCGTCCGCATCGCCGCGATTAAAGCAGATGTGATTGTCGGTCGCAAGGGGGGGGGTGGGGAATAGGGAGTGGGGAATAGGGAGTGGGGAAGTAACTTCCTTGTCTCCCTGTCTCCCTGTCTCCTTGTCCCCATTCCCCACTCCCCACTCCCTCATTTCTTCCACGCCACCTTGCCCATCTCGCGCCACGTCGTCAGTTTGATTCCAAGCTCTTTGATGAGGGCTTCGATTTCGGGATCGGTGAATGAGAGGAAATCGCCGTAACGCTGTTCCCACGAACCGGTGGTGGCTTTCAGTTCGGGGTCGTTCATCCCCAGATGCACGATCAGCATCGTCACGCCGGGCTTCAGGTTTCGCAGCAGATTTTTGTACGCCTCTTTTCGCTCGGCGAAGTTCCTGCCCGGCACGCCCGTGACCAGATGATCGAGCATCACGAATCCGTCGGCCTCGACCTTCTTCAAAAGGTCTTCGGTGATCGGCAAACCGGCCTGCTTGCCGTAGGCGATGATTTCGGGCGTCGGCCGCATGACCATCACCGGGATGCCGTACTCCTTGCCGAGCTTCGTGTAGACATCGAAGAAATCCTTGCGCGTGTAAAGCGTTCCCATGTGCGTATCGAGATGCGTGGGCTTGATGCCGAACTGCAGGGCGCGTTCGATCTGCGCGCGCAATTCGGTCTCGATCTCCTGCGGCGTGGCCTTCATCGCCGTCTGCCGCTCGGAGCGCCACATAAAACCCTCTTCGTCGAGCAAGCCCTTCACTTTTTCCGGCGAAGCCACTGGACGCCAGCGCAGGTATTTCCATTCGCTGGTCAAAGTCAGATGCAATCCCAGATCAAGCTCCGGATGCTCCTTGGCGTAAGTCGCGATCTCAGGAAACCAGGGGCAGGGAACCATGATGCTGCCCGAAGTCACCATGCCTTTTTTGAAGGCCTCGATGGTGGCGGCGTTGACCGAATGCGACATGCCGATGTCGTCGGCGTGAACCATCAGGATTTTATCGTTCGGACCGTACCCGAGTTGCTGCGCGGTGGTTGTTTGCGCGAGCGCGGGGGGACTCAACAAAAACAAACTGAACAGGATGAATACTCTTCTCATTCTTGATTCTCACTTGATTCTGGATTTTCAAATCGGAATGTACTTGACCTGGTTCTCAATCTCTTCAGGTTCACCGCAGGCGATTAGTGTTGCGAGTTCTTCGACAGCAATACCGATGGCCATATCTTCCGGGACAATGACGACACCGGCCATTGGCTCGCCTGATCGTAAACGCTCGTTGGCGTATTTTGTAACGGTGTTGATTCGGTGATTGAAGTTCTCGTCGAGCAGGATTCGGAGCATAGGGGAGAGTATCAGAGGTCAGGAAGATTTGACGAGTTGCGACTCGCGTTCGAGCGCGCGTTCACGAAGGCGTTCCCGGAACCCGATGGTGTCCTGACTGCTTTCAATTTCGCGCCTTATGGCTTCACCCTCTTCTTTACGCCACTTGAGATAAGCTTCGACTTCAGCTTCGCGCTCAAGGTAGTAGGCAATGGCGCTATAGATTTGCCGCATTGAAAGCGAGGGAAAACCCTCTTGGATTTCTTGTGGCGCGTCACCTCTCTTATAAGCCCCGACGATCGTATCCAGCGTGATGCGCGATCCGATTATGCGGACTGTGCCATCATCTTCCTGAACGAGCGGCGGAATTTGGGTTAAATCAAGTTGGATCATAATGGCGTGATTATAGCTCAGAATCGGTTTTACGCTAACTTCCGCCTCAAGCCGCGGCGCGCTGAAAGTGTTCGCGCAGCAGCGCCTGATAGTCTTCGAAAGCCCCGGCCCACCGCATCACGTCTCGACTGTCACCCATCTTCCCGGCGACATAGCGCGCGTAAAACTCGATGGCGCTCATCCCAAACTTCTCTTCGTAGGCGCGCATCGTTTGGATTAGTGTCCACGCATCGCGGAACGGAGCTACTTATTGATCCGCAAATCCTGCTTGGAGAAATCAACCCCAGCCCGTCCGAGTTCGTCCACGCCTTTGACCATTAAGCGAACTTGCGCGCGTTTGGTCACGGGCAAATCCTTCGGAATCGCCCATTGATATTGGTTCACGTAACCAGGTAGTTCGGCGATGATCATCGGGTAGCTTGCGCCGCCGTCGGACGAAAGTCTGATCTGATACTTTTTCATCCGCGCCGATTGTGATGTTGGCTGTGGTGTTGACCACGAAATCCGCGCGGGTTTGTCAGTGGAAAGAGAAGCGCCCGGCGCCGGATCCAACAGTGTGATGCTCGGCGCGCCGTCAATGACGACCGTGACATCCATACGGGTCATCTTGTCCGTCTGCTCGTTTATCGCGCGGAAGGTGATTTGATAGACGTTGCCAGCCTGCGTCGAATTCGGCGTGAACAGAAAATTGCCTGTGCTCGCGTTGAACGCCGCCCCGCCGGGAAGGTTGTACGCATAGATCTGGACGGGCAGTCCCCGTTCGTCGGTCCGCGAAAACGCAAAGTTGAGCGATTGACCTACCAGCAGCCTATGCGATTTCAACTCGTCCAGATAGACCGCCTTCAGAGATAGGTTGTGTTGAGGCGTCAGTGTCGGCGTCGAACGAAAGGGTCGCGCAAAGATGCGCGCCTCCTCGAATGTAAAGAAACTCTGCCTGTAAGTGTCGGTATCAATTTTGGACTTCTGCACTCGCACGTAGCGGAAGCCTTCGGCCGCGGTCACGTTGGCCTGCCAGGTCTGTTTGAATGGGACCGGCGTTTCGCCGCGCTCGGCGAGCTTGACGGCGGTTTTGAAACTCGGATCGTTCGACGCCAGGATTTCAAAATTGCGGCGCGTCACCGGCTGGTCCTGATCGTTACGGAAGACAATCTCGACCGATGTGATCCGGAACATCTTTCCCAGATCAACCTGCCACCATTCGGGCTTGCCGGTGTTGGAATCCGAATGCCACGCCGAAACTTTGACCGCCCCTCCCGTCTGCCCATCGTTGGCGGCGTTTGCGGTTCCAATCACGTCTGACCATTGTCTCACGCTAGAAGCCGTGGCCGGACGGTTGAGCGCGACGTTGGCGAGAGGAGCGGGCGTTGGCAATGTTCTCGGGGATGACGGCGCGGGCGATGGCGTGGGCTTTCCCGCCGGCGGATTCGATGGTTGCGGAGTCGTTGGCTGCGGGGGCGCCGGGGCTGGCTTCCCCGGCGCCACTATCGAACCGGTGATCTCAGGCAGGTATTCGGAGACGGTCAGTCCCATCTGTCCGTAGACTTTGGTCGCCGACGCGGGATAAAGCAGCGAGCGGAAGTTGATGATGTGGCGCGACGCGGACGCGACACTTTTCCCTTCGTTGAAATCGCGGTAGAAGGCGTAGTCGCGGAATATTTGCTGCGCGCGCGCGCGCAGATCAGCGCGGTTGGTAATGCGCGCAGCCACGCTCAACACCGGCAGGGCCAATCCAGCGAGCGCAACCGAACGATCCGCGGCGACTTTGTCCGGCGTCCAGAAATAGGAAATCCCGTTTGGCAGATACGTGCCATCGGCCATCGTCGAGCCGGGCTTGATCGGCGGATTCTGCCTGCTGACCAGCCAATCGGCGATGCGGACCAGGTAATCAGCCACGCGTCTGTCGCCGGTCTCGCGCCAGTATTCGATCACTCCGAGTTGCGAATAGCTCCACGCCCAGGGCTGTGTGGCCTGAATCACATCGGCCCCGCGGCTGATGTAATGGCCTTTGTATCCGAACGACTCTTCGGTCTGAACCAGCAGGTTGACGTTTTCTCGCGCTTTGGCGAGGTAACGCGCGTCGCCGGTGTAGCGGTAAGCGGCGACCAGACCGTGCGTGGGCCAGCCGACCCAACGCGGCTCGTTCCACCCGAGAGCGTTCGCGTAAGTGAAGTTCATTCGCAGGAAGGCGTCAGCGCCTTCGACCGCCGATTCGCGCGCGGCCTCATCGCCGGTCATCGCCCAATAAAGCCACAGTCCTTCGATCCACGAATGGCTCGGGACGGGTTCTTTGAATGTGCCGTGATCGCCCTTCTCGTAAAAGGCCAGTCCTTTGAAATTCCAGGTCTTCTCGACGGTCAGGAAATCGTCGGCGCGATAATGCCCCCAATCGGCGCGATAACGGGCCATCTCGGCGCCCAGCCGGAACGCGCGGCCATCGCCCGTGCGCAGGTATTCGCGCAAGAGCACGAACGGCAGATCGTAATGGACGTTGGCGTAACCGTCGCCCCAGGCCAGGTCGCCGAAATTGCGCCATCCGAACTGCTCGCCGTTTTCGCCGCGGTCGCGGTATTCAAAGATCGAGGTTGGAGGAACCGCGCCGGCCCCATCAGTAGCTTCGACCGCATAACCCGACGCGAACATCCGTTCGACGCGATTCGCGGCTTCGCTCATTAACACGTCTTTCTCGAAAAAGCCGCGCCAGTCGCGGCTTTCAACGAACGCTGGCCGGACCGCGCCGGTCGAGGCGACGTATGCCGGATCGAGCGTGGCGTTGACTGAGGTGGTCAGCGCTCGCGCGCTGATCGTTTGCTGGCCGATGTAAAAGTCGGTCGTCTTCGCGCGCGCGCCGTCGAAGACGTAATCAACGCTTGTATTAGGCCCCAAGTCTGGGAGGATGTCGAAACGAATGCCGCCAGCGTCGCCTTTCAAAGCCTTCGGATAGTTTTCGACGAATTCCGGGACGGCGACTTCAAACTGCCCGGCGACGAGCGACGCTCCGCTTTGCCTTTCCGCGAGGCGCTCGCGGGCTTCACTGGAACTGAGAACTTGCGAGACGCCTGAACCCGGCGTGACGGTCGGCAGCAAAACCGACAGGCTGCGCAGGAGCGCGTGTTGCGGGAACGGCGGCTGGAACGAGCGATACGCGCCGAAACCGAACGCGCCATTGTTCATCACCCGCAATCGAATGCGGACGAAAGGCTCATTTGCGTATATGTAATACCGCAACGTGAAGGCCACGGTCGGCGGAGTCTTGCCAGTGGCGCTTCTGAAATGTCCGTCCTGCCGCACAACCGCGCGCAGCGGATTCGACTCTTCGACGAATGTGCGCTCGATGAATGCGTTCGCGGTTTGATTAGCCGTATTGGTTACGGTCAGCTTTTCGCCGGTGAGGTGTCCGGGTTTCAACGGCGCGGTAAATTGAACCATCTGTCCGCTGACGCCCTTGATTGTGGCGGTCTCCTGTTCGACGCTCAGGTCGCGGATCGTCGCGCCCGCCGCGTGATCGAATTTCAGCGGGGCGGCGGTTCGCAAATCTCCGGGCTGTGTCGAGCTGATTTCGACCTCTTCCTGGCGCGGAGTCCCTTCGTCAATGCGATAGCGGCGGTCGGCCGTGAAACTCCAGTCATTGACGACCAGACGCGAACTGCCCGCCGGGGCGTCCCACTTCAGCGTGTCCACATGCTCGAAGCGTGTCACATCGCCCGCCCTGAGAAGCATTGTGTCGTTCACGATCACGATGTCGGGGGCTGACTCAAGCCGTGTGATCAGCGCGCGGCGCGGCAGATGGGCTTGTATTGTGATGGGCGCGCGCAACTGCTCTCTGCCGCCGAGCTTGAAACTTTTGATCAGCCCCTCACCGGACTTTAAAAATCCGATCTCGATCCGGGAATTGGTCACCTGAACAGCGCCGCCCACGTCGGCGATGGTGACCGGAGGCAGTTCGGCGCGCGCCGCGGGAGTTAAGAAATGAAGGCCGTTGACGTTCGGCTTGAAATCCACCAGGAGCCATTTGACTGGTTTGATCGCGTCGTTTGCGTCGCCGCGCCACCGCGCCAGCACGCGCATTTGAGCGGGGACTGGCGCGCCGTTGGCGTCAGTGACACCGAGCCACATCGGGTCGTAGAGCTTCGCCGCCTCGCTGATTGGAACTCCGAGCGTAATCGGCAGAGAGGCGTCACCGACCCTGATTGGAATGCGGATTGGCCCAGCTTGTGTTTGTGAAGCCTGTGGCTGCGGGGCTGGCGCCTGCGCGCCGGGAGCGGCCAGACGCGCCGCCAAAAATGTTAAGCAGAAAGACAACACGGCCAGACAAAGGCAGCTTTGCAGAAAGGCCGATTGAGGTACTTTATTAAGCAACGTTCGAAGAGCTGATGAAAAACTCATGCCTGCCATCTGGTATTTGACGGAGTTTCATCCTCGACCTCCATTCCGCCACGAGTAGAAGGGCTATCCGCGGACTTCTTCTGACGACAAAGGTGGGACGCGAAAGAATACAAGTCGCTGTATTGGCCTGGGTGGAATGCCGCCGAGAGAATAACACAGGTCATGGGATTTGAAAGCTTATCCGAAAGCGCGTCCGGGAATTTTTACGACTGGCGTCGATAGATTAACGCCACTCGCGGTACCGACTCGAATTTGCTAAGGTGCGCTGCGTGTGGAAGGGAAGATTAGACGCAAAGGCCTTAGGGTTGGCGGGCGCGATTGCCGCCGCCTGGAGCGCCCTCTATTTCGACACGCTGCGACGCCTGGTTGATGACTGGCGCGTTGATGAGAACTATTCGCACGGCTTTCTGATCCCACTCATCAGCGCGTATGCGATCTGGAATGGTCGTGACCGGATCTTCTCAATCCAACCCGCGCCGCGCCTGTTCCTCGGCGGCGCATTGATGCTGATGGCCGTGTTGATGTTGTTTGCAGGCATTGCCGGGGCCGAATTGTACGTCGCGCGGATTTCGATGGTCTTGTCGCTCGCGGCTCTGGTCATCTATTTTTTCGGGACCGAATGGTTGCGGCGGCTGATTTTCCCGATTGGGCTATTGCTGTTTGCAATACCGGTTCCGAACATAGTCTTCAACCGGATCGCATTCCCGATGCAACTGATGGCTTCCGATTACGCCACGCGCGTGATCAAGCTGCTGGGCGTTCCCGCGCTGCGCGAAGGCAACGTGATTGAGCTGGCGCAGATGAAGTTGCAGGTCGTCGAGGCGTGCAGCGGGATTCGTTCGCTGGTGACGCTGGCGGCGCTGGCGGTCGTTTACGCCTACTTCACCGAAAAGCGCTGGGCGCGCCGCGCCGCGCTGGTCATCGCCGTGATTCCGATTGCGATAGGCGCCAATGCCGCGCGCGTGGCGGGAACCGGAGTCATGGCGCACGCCTGGGGCGTTCAGGCCGCCGAAGGTTTCCTGCACGGTTTTTCGGGCTGGTTGGTGTTCGTCGTCGCTGTGTTATTGCTGCTCGCTTTCTCGCGGATGATGAACCGGATCGAGAGATTGATCGGAGCAGTACCGCGAGCGGTAGCGAGCAGGTGGTCTCGTAGATGGCGAGCATAAGGAGCGTCCGCTCATTGCCGCTCGCGGTACTGACGTGGTTGATGAAGATGAGGAAGAAGCTGAGCTACACCGCGATGCTGCTGTTTATGCTGTGCGCCGCCGCCTTCGCGCAATATCTGTCGCGCGAAGGCGCCCGCGAGCAAACCCCGCCGCGCGTCTCACTCTCAGAGTTCCCTCAACAATTCGACGTCTGGCGGCAGGTCGAGGAACAGCGTCTGGCGGCAGGTCAATTCAGGGAACTGAAAGCGGACGATTACATCTCGCGCACGTACGTCAACGACGGAGGCTTTCCGATCTTTCTCTTCATCGCCTATTACGCCAGCCAGCGTCATCGCCAGACCTTTCATTCGCCGCAGAACTGCCTGCCCGGAGCCGGATGGACTATGGGCGCTCACAAGCTGCACAGCCTCGGCGGCTCCGAAGCGAACCGGATCAACGAGTACTTGATCGGGAAAGATGACGCGAAGATGATCGCGCTCTACTGGTACCACGGGCGCGGGCGGGTGGTGGCCAACGAATACTGGGGACGGCTTTACACAATCAAGGACTCGATGACGATGAGGCGCACCGATGGAGCTTTGGTTCGGGTGATCGCGCCGATGGGCAAAGGCGACGGCGCGGAAGAGCAGGCGAGGCAGGTCGCGCTGGATTTTGCGAGCAAGATGGCGCCGATGCTGTCAGGCTACATCCCGAATTGATCACGAGGCGAAGTTTTTAAGATATTGCGAGCCGTGTTATCTTCGCGGCTCTCACTGGCAAAAAAATCAACAAGGAGAAAAGAGACTATATGCTTCTTGAGGGCAAGAAAGGACTGATCCTGGGCGTTGCGAACAAACAGAGCATCGCCTGGGCGATTGCGGAATCGGCGGCGCGCGAGGGCGCGAAGTTGATCTTCAATTACCAGAACGACAGGTTTAAAGACAAAGTCGAGAAGCTGGCCGAAGGCATCGAAGGTTCGAAGGCCTTCCCGTGCGACGTTGGAAACGACGACGAGATCGCCGCGATGATGAAGGGCGTTGAAGATGAGTTTGGACAATTGGATTTCCTGGTCCATTCGATCGCCTACGCGCCGAGCGAGGAAATGGCCGGCGAATTCATCAATACTTCGCGGCAGGGGTTTGCGACGGCTCTGGAAGTGAGCGCCTACTCGCTCATTGCGGTTTCGCGCGCCGCGTCGCCGTTGATGAAGGACGGCGGTTCGATCATCACGCTGACCTATCTTGGCTCCGAGCGGGTCGTGCCGCACTATAACGTGATGGGCGTGGCGAAAGCCGCTTTGGAAGCCTCAGTGCGTTACCTTGCGTACGACCTGGGGCCGCGAGGCATAAGGGTCAACGCGATTTCAGCCGGGCCGATCAGAACGCTGGCGGCGCGCGGTGTGGGAGGTATCTCCAAAATGGTCGAAGCGCACCGTGAGATCGCTCCGTTGCGACATGCGACCGAACAGGCGGAAGTCGGCGACACCGCGCTGTTTCTCGTCAGTTCTCTGGGACGCGGGATTACGGGCGAGGTGATCTACGTTGATGGCGGTTACAACATTCTGGGCACGCTGGCGCCGGTCGAGTAGCTTTGCTCAATGTTACTTGATCGGTTCGGGAACCCGCGGGATAAGCCGGTGATTATGAAGCGCCTGCTCGATGGTTGTGATCACGTAAATCGGGTCTGCAAACTTGTGGATTATGACTTTGGCTCCGGCCATTTTGGCCAGCAGCGCATAGTCGGCGCCATAAGACGTGGCCACCACAACAGGAATGGGGTAAGGACGCAGGCGGCGGATCAGATCAAGCCCGTCAATCGGAGGCTTCATGAGGTCACCCAGCAAGATGACTCTGATCGGGCGTCGTATTAGCGACCGCAGGACTGTCTCGCCGCTGTTAGTTTCCCAGCCTCGCTCTTCCAGCGTCATGGTGGGTGATAACAACTGCAGCACCGCCTCGCCGCTGTCAGCGGTCAATGTGGTAAACCCGCGGTCTTCCAGCAGGCAGGAGAAAAACTCCAGCGTGGCGGGATTCTCGTCCGCGATCATAATCTGCGCGCCGCTCCGCCTTGATGGTGACGCCGATCCCGTTATTGGATCCTCGTCTGCGCTCAGAATCGCCATATCGTTCTCCACTGTTTGCAAGATTGATGCGACGGCTATTTTACTCTTTGCGCCAGCGCCATCAATCAAAATCTTACTGCGCAAGATTGGCGCAGTACCGCGCGCGTAAGCAAGCGGGCGCCCCTACAGACGCCCGCTTGCTTACGCGCGCGGCGCTGTTTAATTGACCAGAATCAGATTGAAGTATTCGCGCAGGCGGGACTCGGTGACTCTCTCTCCGAGTTTTTTGTTTGCGATAAAGCGCCAGACGAGGTCGCCGTCGCTCTGCCGTTTGAGGATTATCTCGGCGACGATCCCTGCTTCGAGCATAACGTTTTGGCTGAAACCGATTCGCGCGCGCGCCAGTCCTCGGTCGGGAACGAATCTGTGTTGTGGTTCGCGCGGCCAGCCGGCCTCGACGACCAATGTCTTTTCGCGAAAGCGCGCGCCGAATCTCTCTCCGACCATCGTTGAACCCTCGACTTTGAACTGCCATTCCTGACGGCCCACATGCAAAGGCGGATTGTTCCGCGCGCTCAATTCGCGGCTGATCTCCGAGCAGATGGCGTCAAGCGCGCTCCACAGCCACTGCTTGCCGCGTTCGCGCAACTCATCATTCGCGGCTTTCAGCGAAAGATACTCGTCAGCGATATCTTTGTTGGCAGGATCATTCATAGGGATTGCGGATTGCGGATTGCGGATTGCGGATTTTTGATGGTTGAATGCGATGAAAGTCCTTCAATCCGCAATCCGCAATCCGCAATCGTTAGATTTCATGACGGTTGGCAAGCGCTTTGTGCATCGTCACTTCATCGGCGTATTCGAGATCGCTGCCGACGGGCAGTCCCATCGCAATGCGCGTGATGCGGAAGCCGAGTGGTTTGAGCAGACGAGCCAGGTAATTTGCCGTAGCCTCGCCTTCGGTGTTTGGATTTGTGGCGAGGATAATCTCTTTGACACTGCTTTCGCCGGTTTCATCCGGGCGCAGGCGTTCGAGCAGGTTTTTGATCCGAAGCTCTTCAGGCCCTATGCCTCGAATCGGCGAAAGCGCCCCGTGCAGGACATGGTAGATCCCATGGTATTCGCGAGTCTTTTCAATCGCCACCAGGTTGTAAGGCTCTTCGACCACACAGATGGTGGATTTGTCGCGCGAATGACCGGAACAGAAACGGCACGGATCAACGTCCGTCAGGTTGTTGCAGGTCGAACAGAAAACGATCTTCTCTTTGACTTCGCGGATGGCCTCGATCAGGCGGTCGGCCTCTTCCTGCGGAGCTTTGAGCACATGAAACGCCAGCCGCTGCGCCGATTTGTGACCGACGCCGGGCAAGCGCTTAAATTCGTCAATGAGTTTTGTTACAGGCTCTGCGTAATCGAGCATATCGGATTGCGGATTGCGGATTGCGGATTGCGGATTGCGGGGCTTTCATTGCATTCAGCAATCAAAAATCCGCAATCCGCAATCCGCAATCCGCAATCGGTTACATCAGCCCCGGAATATTCAATCCGCCAATGGCGCCGCCGAGACGGTTGGATGCGCCTTCATCAACTTTGCGTCCGCATTCGTTGACCGCGGCCATGATCAGGTCTTGCAGCATCTCGATGTCGCTGGCGGCTTCAGGCTCGATTTTGACGGAGAGCACTTCCTTGAGGCCATTCATTTCGACCTTCACGATGCCGCCCCCCGCCGTCGCATTAACGCGGAGGGTCTCCATCTCTTTCATAATCTGCTCCTGCATCTTCTGAGCCTGCTGCATCATTTGCTGTAAATTCATTCCACCAGGAAGCTTCATATCACTCTCCTTAAATTTTATTACCAAAGCTTTGCGGATCAGCGGCGCTCATCATAACACAATGACAAATGCCGAATATCAAACGCCAAATGGAAAATGAATTTTCCGCCGCAAATTTAGACTCACTTCGGACCTGGCGCGGGAGCCTCTTTCTCCTTCACCCAGAGTAACTCCGCCTTGGTCTTTTCCACGATCAGACGCACGGCGGGGTTTTGCATCGCGCGCTCGCGCAGGCGCCGGCGTTTCAATTCGGCCTCGTCAATCCGTTCCTCAGCCTGCCCGCTGATCTTTACCTCCAGGTTAACCGGCCGTCCGAAAAGTCGGGCCCCGATGTCTCGGAAAAGCTGTCCGCTGTCGCGCACCCGCTTGGCGAACACATCGTCAGCGCCAAAGGTGGCGGCCAACGTCCCGTCGCGAAATTCCAAGCCTTGAGCGTCTTCGAGCGCGGTTAATACCAGGCCACGATTCATTTTTTGTACCTCTTTTAAGATAGCTTCAACCTCATGCCCGGCGGGAACTGAAACACCACTCGATGATGTTGGAGCTTCGTGCGACGCTGCTTGTCCGGACGATTGGACGACTTCTGGCTCATACAGGTCGGCAGACTCTGTTAAATCGAAATAGGGAAAATCAGGCGGTTCATCCGCGCTATTTGTCGCAAACGCTTTCGACGACGATTGAGTGTCGGCGACAGACTTTACCTGGCCCGATGTTGACTTGGTAACTCCGCCGCCAACGCCGCTGTTTAATCTTGACTCAAGCTCCTCAAGCCTTTTGATCAACTCATCGAGTGACCTCAACCTGGCCGCATGCGTTAACTTGACCAGCCCGATCTCAAGCTGAAAGCGCGGATGTGGGGAATCTTTTATCTCTTTTTCGGTTTCGGCCAATAGATGAAAGAACCTGACCAGATCTTCTTCGGAAAAACTGGAGGATAGCTGTTTCAGACGATCAACCTCAACGTCGGTAACACCGAGCGCTTCACTTCCGGCCATCCCGCATTTGACCACCAACAGGTGGCGCAAGTATGCGGCCATCTCGCGGGTAAAATTGCGCAGATCGTAACCACGAACAAATATCTCTTCCACCAGGTTGAGTATCTCCGAAGTGTTTTGGTTGGCGATGGCTTCGGCGAAACGTCCAAGCGTGGCGGCGCTAACCAAACCCAGGGCGGTTGTAACATCCTCTTCGGTGATCCGGTCTCCGCTGAAAGCGATGATCTGATCGAACGCCGATTGCGCGTCGCGCAGGCTGCCTGCGCCGGCGCGAGCTACTTCACGCAACGCGGCGTCGCTTATTTTCACGCCTTCACTGACGGCTATCTCACGCAGGCGCTGGAATATTTTTTCGGTGGGAATCTGCCGGAATTCAAACTGCTGGCAACGCGAAAGTATGGTACCGGGTACCTTATGAAGTTCCGTCGTCGCCATAATGAAGACGACGTGGGAGGGAGGCTCTTCCAGGGTTTTCAGCAGCGCGTTGAAGGCGCTCGTCGAAAGCATATGGACTTCGTCAATGACAAACACCTTGTAACGATCCCGCGCGGGCGCCATTGCGATGTTGTTGATAATAACGTCACGCACGTTATCAACGCCGGTGTTGGACGCGGCGTCGATTTCGATCACATCAAGTGAGCCGCCCGAAGCGACTTCGATGCAGGAGGGGCACTCCAGACAAGGCCGGCTGGTAATACCTGTGTGGCAGTTAAGTCCTTTGGCCAGTATCCGCGCAGTAGTTGTCTTACCCGTGCCTCTTACGCCGGAAAAGAGATAAGCATGATGGAGCCGGCGCTGATCCAGCGCGTGGCCGAGCGTGCGCGAAATGTGTTCCTGACCTGTTAAATCAACGAAGGTCCGAGGGCGATATTTACGAGCGATGACCTGATAACTCACGATCCAATCCTTCTATTCCGAGTCTGAGTTTAGGTTTGAAAACTTCCAGATGCGGTTTGCGATCACTGACAAAGTCGAAGAATAACTTAGTTGCGCCCCGGCGCTCAAGCCGCGCTCGGCTCCGGTGAATTGAGGCTGATATGCGAAAATCGGGAAATACCGAATCACGGATGAAATACCATTAAAGCGATTTCTCCTTGGCTTTTTACGAGAAAGGTAGTTTAATACGCGCAAATAAGGCTCCGGGCGCTACTAATTTAGCTACAGGCTAAAGACCCCAAAACGGCCCCTAAGGAGGCGGATTGTTAGATGGGCAGGTAACACCGGAACATGTTGAACGACAAACGTACTTGTTTCATTTAAGGAGAGTAACTCATGCCTAGAAAATCAGGAAGTGGCAATCCTGCAGAACTGATCAAAATGGCGATTTCCGGCATTGATCATCAAATCAAGGAACTGACGGCGCAACGCGAGCAACTTGCGAAGATGGTTCCCGGTGTCGCAGCCGCAAGCATACGCCGCCGGGGCAGGCCTCTGGGAGCGCTGGCGACCGTAAATAATAAACCCAAGCGAGTTGTTTCAGAGGCGACTAAGAGGAAACTGAAAGCCGCGGCCAAAGCGCGCTGGGCCAAGCATAGGGCGGAGAAGGGCAAATAGATCACTTCAGTCCGGTTGATTTTAATCACCAGGGAAATACGCCCCGAAAATGGGACAGGCTCCGGTGATTCCGCGGCACATCCGAATAGCGCTACCGTTGCTACCTTCCGGTCCTGGCGGGGTTCACGTATTCGGGATTGCACGGAGTCCGGAGCCTGATATTCAAATCTCAAATTTGAGATTTGAGATCATAAAAGGCGGAGAGAGCGGGACTCGAACCCGCACAGGCCTTTCGACCCGCCGCGCTTCCAACGCGGTGCCATACCATTAGGCGACCTCTCCGCAAGACAGACAAGGAGAATGGGGGACAAGGAGACAAGGGGATGCGGAGACAATGAAAATTGCTTTTTCCCCTTGTCTCCTTGTCCCCCATTCTCCTTGTCTGTCTTTTCTGGCGGA
>Ga0187894_10004545_pt1 | contig 14797 bp, 12 predicted proteins | sample GBC1701081metaG_FD_136650 | JGI IMG/M metagenome (GOLD analysis project Ga0187894, IMG submission 136650) | White microbial mat communities from a lava cave in the Kipuka Kanohina Cave System on the Island of Hawaii, USA - GBC170108-1 metaG ...
GCATGCAGGATCAGGCCAAGACGATCGGCCTGCTGGCCATGATCGCCACCGAGCAGGGCGGCAAGAAAGGCGTGTGGCTACCGCCGCCAGCGCCGGGCCCGAATGGCCAATGTCCGCGGGGCCTGGCCGACGCCATCTGGGACTTCCAGACTCTGTGGAGCGGCAAGGGTGTGCTCGGCAAGCCTGACGGTGTCGTCGATCCCGGCCGCGCCACCCTGGCGAAGATGAACGAGCTGGCGACCGCGGCACCGGCTGACCTCCCGCCCCTCGATCCTGCTGCCATCGTCGTGCAGCAGGTGGCACCGCCGCAGATGGCGGCTGTTCAGCAAGTCGCCAATGTCGTCGTGTCGATCGAGAGTGTGTCCGACTGTCTGTTCGAAGGCATGGCGCCGGGCAGCATTCCGCCGGGCACGCCGCGTCCGCCCTTCGTCGAGGGCACGCTGCTGGCGGAGATCCGTCAGCTGCTGTTTCGTGTGTTCAAGGGCGGCAAGATTTTTTGGGTCGGCGCCGCAGTTCCCAAGGACACGGCCGACTTCACGCGGGTGCAGCTCTATTTTCATCCAACCGTGATCAACGGCGGCAAGGTTGTGGCCAAGGACGGCGACTACCAGGCGTTCGCAGGCGGCTGGACGGGCCAGCTCTATCGCTACGTACCTATGCAGGGTGGTCAGCTCGCCGCCGTCGCGCCCATACCGCTGCTGGTACCGTTCACGACCATGGCCGCGTTGCGCGGTGGCGCCGACAACATGTTTTCCGATCGCCCCGTCGAGACGCTGCAGGCCGTCATGGATGCGATCCAGCGCGAGGTCGCGCCCACCGCGCCGCCGACGAAGCTGGCACAGATCGGCGTTTCCAGCTTCAGTTCGGGCGTGAACGCCTTGCGTCAGTTCGTCAGTGTTTTCGGCGGCACCGGCCTGATCCGCGAGATCAACGATTTCGACAGCCCCTACATCATCAGCGAGCATGGCGGACGCTTTACGCATGCAGCCGGCGCCGTATCGCGGGTCTTCGCGCAGACGCCGCCACGCAGCGGTGCGCGCACGCCCGGCTGGATCATCTTGCCGCCGCCGCGCTGGAAGTCGGTCCTGAGCTGGGGCAGCAACGTGCACGCCAAGATGGGTTTCATGACCTACGCCGCGGCGATGTGGTCAAGCCCGATGGTAACGGCGGCCGACGGTTGATTTTGCCTTACGCCGCCTGCGACATCAGCTCGACCAGCCGGCGGGCCTGGGTTGGCAACACGACTCCCACCGGGTGCAGGGCCAGCGCATTGAAGCGAATCTCGTCGCTCAGACCGACGAGCACGATCCGGGGCGACTGGTAGCTCGCCAGCGCGAGCGGATTGACCAGGCCGATCCCGGCGCCCTCGGCCACGAACGTCGCGACGTTCAGGGAGTAGGCCGTCTCGACGGCGACCTGCAGTTCCTTGCCGGCCTTGGACATTAGCGCCGTGAGGGCGCGGCGCGCCACATCGACCGGTGCCAGCGCAATGAACGGCTCGCCGGCGAGTTCCGCCACGCGCACCCGGCGGCGCCGCGCCAGCCGATGGCCGACCGGCACGGCAAGTTTTGCCCGGCAGCTCTGCACGACGGTCGTCGACAGGCCATGGGTGTCGATTTCCTCGGCCGCGAAGCCGACGTCGCTGCGGCCGCTCATCACGCGGTCGCGCACCTCCGGCGAGCTCACGATATCGACCGAGATGGTGAGCGCCGGGAACTCCCGTCGCAGGCGCGCGATCATGCGTGGCAGCAGGCCGTAGCCCATCGCCGGATAGGCCGCCACGTGCAGGATGACGCCCTGGCCGCCGCGCATCGCCGCGGCGCGCTCGCGCAGCCGGTCCAGCCCGGCATAGAGGCGCGTCGCCTCCTCGAACAGCGCCTTGGCTTCCGGCGTCGGGTGCAGGCGGGCGCGCTCGCGCACGAACAGGCGCAAACGCAGGGTTGCTTCCAGCTGGCCGATCAGGCGGCTGACAGCCGGTTGCGACGTATGGATCAACTCCGCGGCGCGCGCCGTGGTACCGCATGTCATCACGGCACGGAACGCCTCGACCTGTCTCGGGTTCATATCAATTCTGCATTGACTCTATTCAAACTGTTATTGGAACGCATAATCCTGTCAAGCCAGTGTGCGGCCATGGACACACCCGATCGCGCTGCTGATGCCGGCCGGTTCGCCGCACTGACCGTGCCGGTGCACCACGCCTCGACCCTGACCTTCGCCACGACCCGCGCCTTTCTCGATCGCCGGACCCAGCTGTTCGACGGCTACAGCTACGGACTGTACGGTACGCCGACCACCCGGGCGCTCGAGGACATGGTGGCCCGGATCGAGGGCGGCACCCGCAGCATTGCGGTGCCATCCGGCCTGGCGGCCGTGACCGGACCGCTGCTCGCGCTGCTGCGCGCCGGCGATCGCGTGCTGGTCGCCGACTGTGTGTATGGCTCGACCCGGGACTTCTGCACCGAGATCCTGCAGGGGATGGGGGTCGGCGTGACGTTCTTCCCCAGCGATGCCGACAGTATCGCCGGCTTGCTGACCCCGGCCACGCGCCTCGTTCTACTAGAGACACCCGGCTACTACACCATGGAGCTGCAGGACATCGATGCCATCGCGCGCGAGGCGCACGCAGCGGGCGCCCTGGTGATGGCCGACAACTCCTACGGCTTCGGGCTCTCGAACCTGTTCGCGCACGGCGTCGATATCGTCGCCGCGGCTCTGTCGAAGTACGGCTCCGGTCATTCCGATCTCTGCATGGGTTCCATCACCCTCGCCGACGACGCCCTGTTCCGCCGGCTCAAGCTCGGGATCAGTCGGCTGGGAATCGGCATATCCGCCGATGATGCCTACCTGGTCATCCGTAGCCTGCAGACACTGCCGGTTCGGCTCGCCGAGCACGCAAGGCGCACCGCGCCAGTGGTCGACTGGCTGGCGCAGCGTCCCGAGGTCGCGGCCGTGCTCTATCCCCACAGCACCGGCCCGCAACGCGACCGGCATGCGCGCTTCTTCAGCGGCGGCCACGGCCTGCTGGCCGTGCGGCTGCGGCAGGCATCGATCGCCCGCGTGTCGGCGATGCTCGATGCCATGCGGGTGTTTCGCATCGGCGCCAGCTGGGGCGGCGTGCACAGCCTGATCGCGCCGTTCGATCTGTCGGCCGCGCGGCGCACCGCGTCGCCGCGGCAGGAGGGCTGGTTGCTGCGCCTGCATGTCGGCCTGGAGCCGCTCGATGGCCTGCTCGCCGATCTTGACGCCGGCTTTGCGCGTTTCGACGCTTCGTCCTGAGGGGGGAAACACCATGTCGTTCCGCCAGCTTGCCGTCACCGCCGTACTGTTGCTGGGAACATCCGCTGCCTGGGCTCAGCCATCGCCGACCCTGGACAAGATCAAGGCGACGGGTGTCGTGGCGGTCGGCACCCGCGAGGCCTCGATCCCGTTCAACTATCTCGACGACAAGAACCAGCAGGCCGGCCTGTCGTGGGAGATCGCGCTCAAGGTCGTCGATGCGCTGCGGTCGCGGCTCAAGATGCCCGACCTGCGCGTCAACCCGGTCAATGTCACGCCGCAGACGCGCATTCTCCTGGTCGCCAACGGCACGCTGGACCTGGAGTGCAGCTCGACTACCAACAACACCGAGCGCCAGCGTCAGGTGTCGTTCTCCAACACGTTCTTTGTCGTCGGCAGCCGGCTGCTGGTGCGCAAGGATTCGGGCATCCGCGATTGGCCCGATGTTGCCGGCAAGAACGTCGTGGTGAGCGCCGGCACCACGGCCGAGCGCATCCTGCGCAAGCTCAGCAGCGACAACAACTGGCAGGTCAACATCATCCTGGCCAAGGACATCAGCGAGAATTTCTTGATGGTCGAGACTGGTCGTGCTGTCGCTGCGATGCAGGATGACGTCATCCTCTACAGCAACATCGCGCGCGCCAAGAACCCGGCGCTGTGGCAGGTGGTCGGTACGCCGCAGCAGCGCGAGGCCTATGCCTGCATGCTGCGCAGGGACGACGCGGTGTTCAAGGCGATGGTCGACGGCATCATCGCCGACCTGATGCGCGACGGCGGCTACGAGGCGCTCTATACCAAGTACTTCCTGAAAGAGATTGCCGTGAAGGGCGGCATCACGGTCAACCTGCCGCTGTCGGACGACATGATGGCATTGATCCGCGACCCCAACGACCGGCCCTACCAATAAGCCATGACGTATGCATGGGACTGGCTGATCTTCTTCAAGCCATCGGTCACCGGCGAGGGGCTCTATGGCTGGATGCTGGTCAAGGGGCTGGGCTGGACGTTGCTGATCTCGCTGGTGTCGTGGTTGTTCGCGCTCGCGCTGGGTACGGTGCTCGGCATTTTGCGCACGGTGCCCGACCGCTGGCTGGCCTGGCCGGCGCTGCTCTACGTCCACTGCTTTCGCAACACGCCGCTGCTGGTGCAGCTCTTCCTGTGGTTCTTCGTGGTGCCCGAACTGCTGCCGCCGGCATGGGGCAATGCCATCAAGCAGATGACGCCGACGACCGGCCAGTTCCTGACCGTGGTGCTCTGCCTGTCGCTGTACACGGCGGCGAAGGTCGCCGAGCTGGTGCGTGCCGGCATCGAAGCGCTGCCACCGGGCCAGCGTGCCGCGGGCGCCGCCATGGGCCTGACACAGATCGACGTCTACCGCTACGTGCTGCTGCCGCAAGCGTTGCGCACCATCGTGCCGCCGCTGACATCGGACTTCATGAACGTGTTCAAGAACTCGGCGGTGGCCCTGACGATCGGGCTGATGGAGCTGACGGGCCAGAGCCGCCAGCTCAGCGAATTCTCGGCGCAGTCCTTTGAGGCCTTCACCGCCGCGACGCTGATTTACATGGGGGTCACCTACGGCGTCGTCCTGGCGATGCGGCACGTGGAAAAACGGGCGCGCATCCCCGGCATGCTGGGCGCCGCGAGATAGCGATGGCCTACGATTTCGAATGGTCGTCGATCGCTCGCGCCTGGCCGTACCTGCTGGACGGCATGGGCACGACCTTGTTCCTTGTCGCCGTCGGCATGGCCCTGGGCGTCGCCTTCGGCACAGTGCTCGCCATCCTGCGCCTGTTCGGTCCGCGCCCAGTGGCGGCGCTGGCGGCGGGATACGTCAATTTCTTCCGTTCGATCCCGCTGATCCTCACGATCTTCTGGTTCTTTTTCCTGGTGCCGCTGGTGGTGCGCGCCGTGACCGGCAATCCGTATTTCGCCGTCGGCCCTGTCTACGCCGCCATCGCCGCCTTCGTGCTGGCCGAGTCGGCCTATTACTGCGAGATCATCCGCGCCGGCATCGGCAGCGTGCGCGCCGGCCAGCTCCAGGCCGCCCGCGCGCTCGGCATGACCACCGCCCAGGCGCTGCTGTACGTGGTCCTGCCGCAGGCCTTTCGCAACATGACGCCGGCGCTGATCAACCAGACCGTGGCGCTGCTGAAGGACACGTCGCTGGTCTACGTGATCAGCCTGAACGATTTCCTTGGCGCGGCGGCCAAGATCGGCCAGCGCGACGGTCGCCAGGTCGAGATGTTCCTGTTCGCCGCCGCGGTCTATCTGGCGCTGTGCTCACTGGGCACCATGGGCGTCCACCTCCTGCAGCGTCGCGGCGCGCCCTCCCGAAGGTAGGTCATGATCGCCATCAACAACGTCAGCAAATGGTTCGGCGACTTCCGGGTGTTGACTGACTGCACAACCCGGATCGACAAGGGCGAAGTGGTCGTGGTCTGCGGCCCGTCAGGCTCGGGCAAATCGACCCTGATCAAGACCGTCAATGCGCTGGAGCCGTTCCAGCAGGGCGAGATCATTGTCGACGGCGTTTCCGTCGGCCGCCTGGGCCGGGGGCTGCCCAAGCTGCGGGCGCGGGTCGGCATGGTGTTCCAGCATTTCGAGCTGTTCCCGCACCTGACCGTCACCGAGAACCTGACCCTGGCCCAACTCCGGGTGCTCGGTCGCAGCAAAGCCGAGGCCGTGGCCAAAGGCCTGCGCTATCTCGAGCGCGTCGGGTTGGCGCTACAGAAGGACAAGTACCCGGCGCAACTGTCGGGCGGCCAGCAGCAACGTGTGGCGATCGCGCGGGCGCTCGCCATGGACCCCATCGTCATGCTGTTCGACGAGCCGACCTCGGCGCTTGATCCCGAAATGGTGGGCGAGGTTCTCGACGTCATGATCGGCCTGGCCAATGACGGCATGACCATGATGTGCGTGACCCACGAGATGGGCTTCGCGCGCAAGGTCAGCCACCGCGTTATCTTCATGGATGAAGGGCGCATCGTCGAGGATTGCGGCAAGGATGCATTCTTCGGCGACGCGGCGGAACGTTCGCCTCGCGCCCGCGAGTTCCTCTCCAAGATACTGCGTCACTGAACAGCGACGGTGGACACTGTCGTCGTGGCAGACCCGTATGGCTGCGCCGTCTGCGCCGCCACGCGCGCCGTCGGCCGGTCGTTCATCAGCAGTTGCGCGGTGCCCGCGATCAGGCCGATCAGCACCGCCACCTGCCAGGCACGCTCGTAGGAACCCAGCATGTCGTAGATCAGGCCGCCGCCCCAGGCGCCGAGGAACGAGCCGACCTGGTGGCTGAAGAAGGCGATGCCGGTGAGCGTCGACAGGAAGCGGATGCCGAAGATCTCCGTCACCAGCCCGTTGACCAGCGGGATCACGCCCAGCCACAGCAGGCCCATGGCGGCGGCGAACACCAGGGTGCTGGCCTGGGTCACCGGTAGCGAGAAATAGGCGGCGATGAACAGCGAGCGCAGCACATAGATCAGGCCCAGCAGCAGGCGCTTGGGATAGCGGTCGCCCAGCCAGCCGAACAGCCAGGAGCCCAGCACATTGAAGGCGCCGATCACCGCCAGCGCCTGCGCACCCACCATGGGATCGAGCCCGCAGCTGGCGAGGAATGTCGGCAGGTGGGAGGTGATGAACACCAGCTGCAGGCCGCAGACGAAGAACGCAAGTGCCATCACGACGTAGCCGTTGTGCCGCCACGCCTCGTCGAGCGCCCGGCCCAGTGTCAGGTCCTTGTCGCGCGACGTGGCGTTGGGCAGCCGGCCGGCGCGGCTGCCGATGAAGGCGGCCGGCAGCATCACCGCGGCCATGCCGATGAAGCCCAGCAGGGCGAAGCGCCAGCCGTGGTCCTGCATCAGCACCTGGGCGAAGGGCGAGGCGACGAACGTGCCGATCGATCCAGCCGCCGATACCAGGCCGAACGCCAGGCTGCGCCGGGTCGGCACCACCACGCGCGCGGCGATGTTGGCGGCGATGCCTGACGTGGTGCAGGAGAGTGCCACGCCGACCAGGAGGCCGGCGCCGATGGTGATGGTGAGTGCATCCGTGGCCCACGCTGTGAGCGCCAGCCCGATCGCATAGAGCGCGCCGCCAGCCAGCGCGATGAAGCGCGTGCCGTAGCGATCGACCAGGGCGCCGATGAAGGGCTGGGTGACGCCCCACACGATGTTCTGCACGGCGATGGCGAACTGGAAGTCAGCGGCGGTGATGCCAAGCTCGCGCATCACCGAGGGCTGAAACAGGCCCAGGCTCTGGCGCATGCCCATGGCGAGGCTGAGCATGACGGCGGCGCCACCGAGGATGGCAAAACTCTGGGCACGGTTGAGGGCGGCGGTATGGAAGGATGGGGCGGCCATGGCTGTTACTGTTGGGGAAATGATGGGGCGGCACCATACACACCGACCGGTGTGTCGCCGCATGCAAATGCCTCACGCCCGGATGAGCGCAACGCAAGCCGGGTGGGGACAATTTTCGGCGTGACAGGCCCGGCGATCGGCCCCAGCGTCGACCCGCTCAAGCCTGAAGGGGGAAACGATGACGACGTTCGTCCTGGTTCATGGTGCCTGGCATGGCGGCTGGTGCTACGCCCGTACGGCGAAACTGCTGCGTGCCCAGGGCCATGACGTGTTCACGCCGACCCTGACCGGCGTCGGCGAGCGCTCGCATCTCAACACGATCAATGTGAACCTCAGCCTGCACATCCAGGACATCGTCAATGTCTTCCAGTGGGAGGACCTGACCGATGTCGTGCTGTGCGGCCATTCCTACGGCGGCATGGTGATCAGCGGTGTGGCCGACGCGCTGGCCGACCGTATCCGGTCGCTGGTCTATCTCGACGCTTTTGTGCCCGAGGACGGCCAGGCGCTGTGGAGCTTCGTCGCCGATACCAACCAGGCGTTTTTCCTCGGCGGTACGGCCAAGAACGCCGGCGTGCGGATGGACGCCATTCCCGGCGAGGCCTTCAACGTCAACGCCAAGGACCTAGCGTGGGTGAACGGCAAATGCGTGCCGATGGGCATCGGCTGCTTTCTCGAGCCGGTCAAGCTGAGCGGCGCCTATCGGCGCGTGCCCAAGCGCACGTATATCTATGCGTCCGGCTGGAGCCCATCGCCGTTCACCGCCTTCTACGAGAAGCTCAAGGGCGACGCGGCCTGGAAAACAGAGGTCAGCCCGGTCGGCCACGACGTCATGGTCGACGATCCACAGGGGCTGGCCGACTTGCTAGTCGCCGCATCGTGACGGAAGCTGGCGGCCCACGGTTACAACCGAAAATCGGTGGTTGCCCACAGGCCGGGTGCGCTAGGTTCGCCGCCGTGAGGTAGGAGCGGCCGTCGCCGCTCCGGGAAAGCCGAAAGGAGCGCCCCATGGCCGGCAGCGTCAACAAAGTCATTCTGGTCGGAAATCTCGGCCGCGACCCCGAAATCCGGAATATGCAGAACGGCGGCATGGTCGTGAATATGTCGGTCGCGACATCGGAGAACTGGCGCGACAAGGCCACCGGCGAACGCAAGGAACGCACCGAGTGGCATCGCGTCGTGATCTTCAACGACAAGATCGGCGAAATCGCGCAGAAGTATCTCCGCAAGGGCTCCAAGGTCTACCTCGAGGGCCAGCTGGCGACCCGCAAGTGGACCGACAAGGACAACCAGGAGCGTTACACGACCGAGGTCGTGATCCCGCGCTTTGGCGGCACGCTCACCCTGCTCGACAGCCGTGGCGGTGAGGGCGGTGGTGGCGCCGAGGACTATGGCAACGGCAATGGCGGCGGCGGGGTGAGTGGCGGCGGCGGTGGTGGCCGCTCGACGCCGCGTGGTGGTGGCGGTCGCCCCGAACTCGACGACGACGTACCGTTCTAACATTTCCTGGGAGCGCGGGCGTCTCGCCCGCGTCTGCGACGACGCTCGGCCTTTGCCGTAGGCGTGCAGCGGCGAGATCAAGAGCGGGCGGGACACCCGTGCTCCCGGGATTTCAAGCCGGCAGACCCATCGCGCGCAGGGCATCGATCGTCTCGGCCGGATCGCGATGGTGGATGGCGCGCATGCCCAGGGTCTGGGCGGCTTCGGCATTGATCCGGTTGTCGTCGATGAACACCGCCTCGGTCGGCGCGAAGCCTCCACGCGTGAACAGCACCTGGAACAGGCGGGGATCGGGCTTGACCAGCTGCTCCTCGCCGGAAACCACGATGTCGCGAAACAAGGACAGGCAGGGCAGCCGCGGCCGGCTGCGCGCGAACGTATCGGCGGCCCAGTTGGTGAGCGCATAGAGTCGGGTACCCGCGGTGTGCAGGCGTTCGAGCAGCCCGACCATCGGCGCGATCTCACCGCGGACGGCCTCGTCGAAGCGCTCGACATAGGCTGCGATCTCGGTGGCATGCTCGGGATGGCGGGCCAGCGTTTCGGCAATCGCGGCGCGCGAATCGCGATCGATATCGAGCCGCAGATAGAACGCGCCGTTGCACACATTGGCCAGAAACCAGTCCAGGCGCCGAGCATCGTCGAACAGCTTGCTGAAGAGATAGCGCGGGTTCCAATCGACAAGGACCCCGCCGAGGTCGAACACGACGACGGACGGCACGGCGGGCTCGGATGATGGCGGCACTTTGGGAAACTCCGACCTGGACACTGCGATGCGCGCACTATAGCCGACCGATCATGTCCCCGTTTTGACAAGGACCGCTACGCGGTAGCGCAGGGTCGGCAAATCTGTTGGGATGCGCACATGAACCCGACTGTTGGCCAAATCCTCGCCGATCTCTGGCAGGTCGTCGGCGGCCATGCCCGCGCGCTTGACAATGTCGAGCTGAGCGGCGCCGAGCCGGCGCTGCCGTCGTCTTTTCGCGTTGGCGCCTCGGCGCAAACCAGCATCGCGGCCGCGACCGTGGCGGCCGCCGAGCTGTGGCGGCTGCGGACCGGCCACCGCCAGCGCGTGTCGGTCGACATGCGCCACGCTGCCGTCGAATTCCGCAGCGAGCGCTATTTGCTGGTCGACGGCAAATCACCCAGCGAGCCCTGGGATAAAATCGCGCGCGTCTACCGCTGTGGCGATGGCCGCTGGGTGCGGCTGCATACCAATTTCCCGCATCACCGTGACGGCGTCCTGAAACTGCTCGGCTGCGCCTATGACCGTGACGCCGTCGCCCAGGCGCTGGCCGGCTGGAAGGCCGATGCCTTTGAGCAGGCTGCGGCCGATGCTGGCCTGGTGGTGGCGATGATGCGCAGTCCAGCCGAGTGGGACGCCCATCCCCAGGGCCAGGCGCTGGCCGAAATGCCGCTGATGCGGATCGAGAAGATCGGCGAAGCGCCCGCCGGCGAACTTCCGGACGATCCGCAACAGCCGTTGAGCGGCGTGCGCGTGCTTGATCTGACGCGCATCATCGCCGGTCCGGTCTGCGGCCGGACCTTGGCGGCCCATGGTGCCGATGTGCTGAACGTCAGCGGCCCGGGCCTGCCGTCGGTCGAACCGCTGGTGATCGATACCGGCCGTGGCAAGCGCGCTGCGCATGTCGATTTGCGCACGCAGGAGGGCAAGGAGACACTGCAGACCCTCGTGCGCGCCGCCGATGTCTTTGTGCAAGGCTATCGGCCCCATGCCATTGCCGGCCACGGCTTTGATCCCGAGACGCTCGCGGCGCTGCGTCCCGGCATCGTCTGCGTCACGCTCTCGGCCTACGGCGAGGCCGGTCCCTGGGCGAGGCGGCGGGGCTTTGATTCGCTGGTCCAGACGGCCAGCGGCATCAACCATGCCGAAGCCGAAGCAGCCGGCATGACGGAGCCCAAGCCGCTGCCCTGCCAGGCGCTGGACCACGCCTCGGGCTATCTGCTTGCGCTGGGTGCCATGATCGCGCTGCTGCGCCGCGCGCGGGAGGGCGGCAGCTGGCATGTGCGCGTGTCGCTGGCGCAGACCGGCCGATGGATCACGCAGCTGGGACGGCTCGATGCCGGCCTCACCGGTCCCGATCCACGGCGGGAGGACATCCGGGACCTGCTCGAGGAATCCGACAGCGGCTTCGGCCGCCTCACGGCCGTACGCCATGCCGGCCGACTGTCGGAAACACCGCCACGGTGGGATCGCCCGGCTGTCCCGCTCGGCACCCATCCGGCCGTCTGGCTGCGCTGACGGTGCTCCGACGCCGCAGTTGCACGCTTAAGTAGAATAACATCTCGTCTTTGTCTCGGCATTGCCCATGCGTGCAAGCTGGTGCTGCCGAGACCAGATTCGCCGTTGTGCCGACCGCCGGATAATTCACAGTTGGACGCTTGGACAAGGCAAATAACGTAATATTTATCAATGATTTACGAGATACACGACCGGCCGGATTTCGTTTGCGCAAACTGCGCCATTTGCTAGTGTGCGCCGCGCTTTCCCGGTCCCACCGTGAAGGCCCCGTTTAGCGCTTCACATTGCTTGCAAAAGTCCCGCGCCGGCGCCGCGGGGCAAAAACAGAATTGATCCTGCGCCACGAGTATCCGCGTGACCGACGCCACCGAGCCACAAGAACCACTGCCGCCGCCACCGCCGCCGGGCGACATCGCGCCCGTCACCATCGAAGAGGAGATGCGGCGCAGCTATCTCGATTACGCGATGAGCGTGATCGTCTCGCGCGCCCTGCCTGACGCACGCGACGGGCTGAAGCCGGTGCAACGGCGCATCCTCTACGCCATGAAGGAGGGCGGCTACGACTCGACGCGGCCGTTCCGCAAATCGGCGCGCATCGTCGGCGACGTGATGGGTAAATATCACCCGCACGGTGACCAGCCGATCTACGACGCCATGGTGCGCATGGCGCAGGATTTTTCGGTCCGCCTGCCGCTGATCGACGGGCAGGGCAATTTCGGCTCGATGGACGGCGATCCGCCGGCGGCCATGCGGTATACCGAGGCTCGGTTGGCGCGCGTCGCCGAGATGATGCTGGACGACATCGACAAGGACACCGTCGATTTCCAGGCCAACTACGACGACCAGGGGCGCGAGCCCACGGTCCTGCCGGCGCGGTTCCCCAACCTGCTGGCCAACGGCGTCGGCGGTATCGCCGTCGGCATGGCGACCAACATCCCACCGCACAATCTCGGCGAGCTGATCGACGCCTGCTGTGCCCTGATCGACGATCCCAACCTGACGCACCAGCGGCTGCAGGAGATCGTGCCGGGTCCGGATTTCCCGACCGGCGCCACGATCGTGGGCCGCAATGGTATCCGGTCGGCCTACGAGATCGGCCGCGGCTCGATCATCATGCAGTCGCGCACCCATTTCGAGGAACTGCGCGGCGGCCGCGAGGCCATCATCGTCACCGAGGTGCCGTTCCAGGAGAACAAGGCCAAGATCGTCGAGCGCATTGCCGAGGTGGTGCGCGAGAAGCGGGTCGAGGGCATCGGCGACCTGCGCGACGAAAGCGACCGCGACGGCGTGCGCATCGTCATCGAGCTGCGCCGCGACGCCATGGCCGACGTCGTGCTGAAGCAGCTGTTCCGTTTTACGCCGCTGCGCAGCAGCTTCCCGGTCAACGCGCTGGCGCTGGACGGTGGCCGGCCGCGGGTGATGACGCTGAAGGAGCTGCTGCAGGCCTTCATCCGCTTCCGCGAAGACGTGATCACCCGCCGCGCGCGTTTCGAGCTGAACGCCGCGCGCGATCGAGCCCACGTGCTAGTGGGCCTGGCCATTGCGGTGGCCAATATCGACGAGGTGATCGAGACCATCCGCCGGTCGCCCGACCCGACGACGGCGCGCGAGCGCCTGATGGCGCGCGACTGGCCGGCGCAGGACGTCCAGGTGCTGATTGAGCTGATCGACGAACCCGGCCACAGGGTCGCGGCTGACGGCACTTACCGGCTGTCCGAAGTCCAGGCCCGCGCCATCCTCGACTTGCGCCTGCACCGGCTGACCGGGCTGGAACGCGACAAGATCGCCGCGGAACTGCATGAAGTCGCCGGCGAGATCCGCAATTTCCTCGAGCTGCTGGCCTCGCGCGAGAAGCTCTATGCGCTGATGCGCGGCGAGCTGGTGGAGATCAAGGAGCGCTTCGCCACGCCACGGCGCACCGAGATCGTCGACGACGAGCTGGAAACCGACATCGAGGAACTGATCCAGCGCGAGGACATGGTCGTCACCGTCACCCACGGCGGCTACGTCAAGCGCGTGCCGGTGGCGGCCTACCGTGCCCAGCGCCGTGGCGGCAAGGGCCGCGCCGGCATGGCCACGCGCGATGACGATTTCGTTTCCACCGTGTTCGTCGCCAACACGCACACGCCGATGCTGTTCTTCACCAGCCGCGGCATCGTTCACAAGCTCAAGGTCTGGCGCCTGCCGCTGGGCGCGCCGCAGGCCCGCGGCAAAGCCTTCGTGAACCTGCTGCCGCTGCAGGCGGGCGAGACCATCTCGACGGTCATGCCGATGCCTGAGGACGAGGCCACCTGGGCGACAGTGCAGGTGATGTTCGCCACGGCGCGCGGCGGCATCCGGCGCAACGAGCTGTCGGACTTCGTCAACGTCAACCAGGGCGGCAAGATCGCCATGAAGTTCGAGGGCGCTGACGAGGGCGACCGGCTGATCGCGGCCCAGGTTTGCAGCGAGGAGCAGGATGTGCTGCTGGCCACCAGGCAGGGCAAGGCGATCCGCTTCCCGATCTCGGCCGTGCGTGTTTTCGCCAGTCGCAACTCCACCGGCGTGCGCGGCATCGCGCTTGCCGAGGGCGACGAAGTGATCTCCATGACGCTGCTCGACAGCGGCCGCGCCACGACGGAAGAGCGCGACGCCTACCTGCGGCAGGCCCGATTGCTGCGCCAGCAGGAAAACGGCAACGGCGAGGCCGAGGCGTCGGCCGCCGAGGAGGCGAACGGCAGCGCCAACGGTGCGGCCGAGGAGGGCAACGGCGCCCAGATCACGCTGACACCGGAGCGCTTCGCCGAGCTGGCGGCACGCGAGGACTTCGTGCTGACCGTGGCCTCGACCGGTTTCGGCAAGCGCACTTCGGCCTACGAATATCGCCTCACCGGCCGTGGCGGCAAAGGCGTCGACCTGATGAACCTGGCGTCGTCAGGCGCCACGGTGGCGGCCGCCTTCCCGGTATCGGCGCGCGACCAGATCATGGTCATGACCGATGGCGGCACGCTGATCCGCTGCCCGGTCGAAGGCATCCGCATCGCCGGCCGCAACACGCGCGGCGTGCGCATCGTCTCGGTGTCGGAGGGCGAGAAGGTGGTATCGGTGGCCCACATCGTGGACGACGCCGAAGCCGACGAGGCGACGGGGAAGTAAGCGAACCTCCTCTCCCGCGAGTTCTTCACCGGGCCAGCGACCAGCCGAATTCCCAATGCCGGATGAAGTAAGCGAACCTCCTCTCCCGCGAGTTCTTCACCTCTCCCGCAAGCGGGCTACGGTATTCACACATCTCGAAAGTCGCTCGATTCGCATTCCAGTTGTTTCCTGCCGTGCCGGCTTCTGATTCCAGAAAGAATCGGTGGCAGCGGCTACATGAAAGATCGGAATCAAAGTCAGAGATGTGTGAATCCAGTAGCGC
>Ga0187894_10004546_pt1 | contig 14796 bp, 17 predicted proteins | sample GBC1701081metaG_FD_136650 | JGI IMG/M metagenome (GOLD analysis project Ga0187894, IMG submission 136650) | White microbial mat communities from a lava cave in the Kipuka Kanohina Cave System on the Island of Hawaii, USA - GBC170108-1 metaG ...
CGCCAGAAAAGCAAGGTGATACCAAAGCGGCAACAGTGACCACGATTGCGCTTGAAAGAAGACGCCGAGCGCCAATTGCAGCAACCCTAAAGCTAAAGCGTGTTGCATCTCTTTTTGCTTTGCCAAAAAAGCCGCGACATAACCGGCGATTATGGAAATCACGACGCTGTAAACCAGCATACTGAGCAACAAAGAAACATCCTCAATCCGGGATTTTCCATCATATTCAAGCGGATAGATTTTTGCCGCTACGGCGTGAAAAGCAAACCACAACATCGTCCACACAACGGTTCCTGCAACTACCGAAAGTACGCTTCGCAACATCAGGTTTCTCCTTTTGTTGGTAATTTTTGCTGCTTTTGTTTGTTGTTACAGTCCCAGTTTGTCCCAGATTATATCAATTCGCTCCTTAATGTCACGGCTCATCTGTAATTCTTTGGGCCAATTTCTCGTAAAGCCTTCCGATTTCCATTTGCGGGTACCATCAATGCCCATCTTGGAACCATAGCAGGGAAGGCGAGCCGCATGGTCAAGTTGATCTACCGGACCCATCATAAATTGAATATCGCGCTCCGGGTCTATGTTGTTCAAGACTCGCCAGGCTACCTGATTCAAGTCCCGTACATCGGTATCATCATCCACGACGACGATGCACTTGGTGAACTGCGCCTGCGGCAGCGACCAGATGGAGTTCATCACTTTGCGGGCGTGACCGGGGTAATTCTTCTTGATGGAAATAATCATCAAATTGTGAAAGACTCCGGCGAACGGCATATGGTAATCCACCACTTCGGCAAATTGTCGCTGCATTAACGGCAAAAAGATGCGTTCAATCGCTTCGCCCATCCAGCAATCTTCCATCGGCGGTTTGCCGACAATGGTAGTCTGGTATATCGGCTTCTTGCGATGTGTGATGCAGGTAACATGAAAGACCGGAAATTCATCTTCCAGCGTATAGTATCCGGTATGGTCGCCAAATGGACCTTCGGTGCGATGTTCGTCAACATCTACGTAACCTTCTAAAACGATTTCAGCATTCGCCGGTACTTCAACATCAACCGTTTCACATTTGACCATCTCAACGGGCTTGCCGCGCAGGAACCCGGCGACCATCATTTCATCAATATCATCCGGTAGAGGCATAATTGCCGAAAAGGTTGTAATCGGGTCAGCGCCAATCGCTACTGCAACTTCCAGCCTGCTGCCGCCTTTGCGTTTCAAAATTCGCAAATGATTTGCGCCTTGCTTGTGCAACTGCCAGTGCATTGCGGTTGTCGTCTCGTCATAGACCTGCATCCGGTACATCCCGCAATTCCGCTTGCCGGTTTCAGGATTTTTTGAAAAGACCAATGGCAAGGTGATGAAATGCCCGCCATCTTCGGGCCAGCATTTGATAATCGGAAAGTCGAAGAGCGAGAATTGCCCTTCTTTCAGTATGCGTTCTTTACAATCGCCATCTTTAACGATTTTCGGAAACATCTTGCCAACTTCGGCAAGACGCGGAACCATCTTGAGTTTATCAATCAACCCTTGCGGCGATTTGACATCCGTTAGTTCCGCGATGCGTTCGGTTATATCGCTGTAATCGGTGATGCCAAGCGCCAGTTTCATGCGCTCGCGGCTGCCGAAGGCGTTGATGAGTACTGGGATGGAATAACCGCGCACATTTTCAAAGAGTAAAGCCGGACCGCCGCGCTTGGAAACCCGGTCGGTGATTTCTGTAATTTCAAGTTCCGTGTCTACCTCAGCACGGATGCGCTTTAACTCGCTGTGCTTTTCAAGGGCGCTGATAAATTGTCTCAAGTCTGCAAATGGCATAACATTCTACCTGTGTAAATTTCCGGGTAGCTCTAAAAAGAAATGCTATGGCTAAGACAAGGCTTCCACCACAGAGACACGGAGACACAGAGATTTCACAGAGATTCTTGTCTGCTTCTCTGTGTCTCCGTGTCTCTGTGGTGAATCTGTACCTTCAATCATACAGCCTTCCTTTTTAGCACTACCAATTTCCGAATGGAGAGCGTAACACGCTGCTGAAAGGGAAACAAATTTTGCTGAAACTAAGTCGGCTTGGCTTGCGTAAAAGAGGATATAAGCGGTTATGCTTTCACCTGCCTATCTGTTTACAAAACAGGAGTAGAATATGAGAATGCGATTACTGATTTTACTTTTACTATTATCGAGCAGCAGTTTTGCTCAACATCACCATTCGTCATCCACCGATTCAAAACCGGCAATGGTCTTTTCCGGGTTGAGCGACTTGCATCATCCGGTGTCAACAAAGAACGCCGAAGCGCAAAAGTTCTTTAATCAGGGACTCGCTTTGCTGTATGCCTTCAATCACGATGAAGCGGCGTATTCGTTTAAGCGAGCGGCTGAACTCGACCCGAATCTGGCAATGGCATATTGGGGCATGGCGCTGGCTTACGGTTCAAATTATAACCTGGGACCGTTGCCAGACCGTGAAAAACTTGCTTATGAAGCGGTGCAAAAAGCTCTGGCGCTTGCCTCAAAAGCGGCAGAAAATGATCGGGCATATATTCAAGCCTTGGCGAAACGCTATTCGCCCGAAGAGAAAGCCGATTATCAAAAACTTGCTGTTGATTATAAGAACGCCATGGGCGAACTGATGAAACGGTATCCTGATGATTTGGATGCGGCAACGCTCTATGCTGAAAGCATGATGAATTTGCGCCCCTGGAAACTTTATACTAAAGACGGCAAACCGGAAGAAGGAACCGATGAGATTGTCCGGGTGCTGGAATCGGTCATGAAGCGCAATCCTAATCACATTGGCGCAAATCATTATTATATTCACGCGATTGAAGCCTCAACGACGCCGGAACGCGCCTTGCCGAGCGCCTATCGCTTAAAGACGTTAGCGCCCGACGCCGGACACCTGGTGCATATGCCCGCGCATATCTATCAGCGCGTAGGGGATTATGAAAATGCTGCCGCCGCAAACGCGCAAGGCGCAGAGGCAGACCGCGCCTACATCAAAGCGAGAGGACAGCAAGGCTTCTATCCATTGATGTACTACAATCACAATGTCCATTTCTTTGCTGTCGCTGCTGCATTTCAGGGGCGTTATGCCGATGCGAAGAAAGCGGCTGATGAACTGGTTGCCTTCGCTATGCCGCGTGCCAAAGAGATGGCAATGCTCGATGCCTTCACGCCAACGGCAATGTTTATGCTGGTGCGCTTTCACAAATGGGACGAGGTGATGAAGTACCCGGAACCGGATAAATCGGTAGTCCCGTATACCAACGGCATCTGGCATTTCGCGCAAGGCATGGCGTATAACGCGAAGGGCAAGATGGATAAAGCCGAAAATGAATTAAAAATTCTGCGCGAGGTCATTAAAGCAATGCCGGCAGAAGCAACGCTCGGCTTGAATAACCCGGTTAATGTACTGAACGTCGCTGACAATTATTTAGCCGGTAAAATTGCGTTAAAGAAGAACGACAAAAAGAGCGCCATTGAGTTTTTCAAAAAAGGCATCGAAGCCGAAGATGCGCTGAATTATGCGGAACCTTCGGACTGGTATATCCCGGTGCGCGAGTCGTTAGGCAGCGCCCTATTTGCAAGCGGTGAATACGCGGAAGCCGGGAAGATATTCCGCGCCGATTTAGAGAAGAACCCACGCAGTGGCAGGTCGTTATTCGGATTGGTCGAAAGTTTGAAAGCACAGGGGAAAACCCTTGATGCACAGTTTGTGCAAAGGGAACTTGAAGCCGCATGGAGAAATGCCGATACCAAACTCCAAATTGAAGAACTCTGATGTTGGCTGCCTCACTTGGTTAGATGATTGGTAGTGAGTCAATAGGGAGAAACGAAAAAGTTGGTAATCCCGCATTTATGGGTTGTTAGCGCAAGCCGCATTTATTCGGGACTACCAACTTTTCTACTTTGAGCCACTAGCGAACATTGTTACGCCTTAGTGTTTCGTAAGACCTTCGGCAAACCGACGCTCTTTAAGGTTTCGTTGGCTTTTTCAACTTTTTCTTTGAATAGAACTTTGTCTTTGTATCTGCCGAGCGATTTATCTACTTTCACTATCGGCGCTTTCGACTTGTTTAATTCCTTAATGGTTTTCACTGCTTTACCTCCTTCGCTTCACCAAAAACGCTTCGTATTCAACGCCTCTGACAAACTCTTGCCATTCGCCTTCTTTCAGCCCGTATAGCTCAAAATCTTCGATAATTTCGGCTAAATTATTTGTCAGCCCAATTCGATAAAGTCTTGTCCGGGATTTTGTGCTGCCCGTCGCATAAATCCAAGCCTCTGGATATTTATCGGTAAAAGCATAAACCGTAGCGGCAACAGTCGCCAGAACTTTTTGACTATCGCCGTTGTCTGAAATAACCGTGTCATCAACTTCGCCGGTCTGCCAATCCTTATCACCAAAGCCAAGATTATAAAAGTCCTTCAAATTGGTTTCCGAATATTGCACAATCTTCGGAATCTCACCTTTTCTGCCAACGCTAACAAATTCAAAGACGGTCAAAGTTTCGTCAGATTTCAATTCGTAGCGCGGTAGCAACATACGAAAATTATAAGCGAAAAAGCGTGCCTTACAAAGTTTTCGTTTTTCACTTGAAAGAGATCGAACGCCGGATTTGATACCCACGCGCTTCTGGCAAAATCGTCATACTACGAATGTATAAGGAGTCGTGCTGGGGAACGACGAAGACCGTGCCGACGATTATTTCTGCAATCGTCACCACTCAAATCTCGCCTTCGTCGAAACAATTTTTGATACCGGCTTCGCCCGGGGTTGCACCGAAGCCGAAAAGGTCTTTTGCGCCGATTTAGAGAAGAATCCACGCAGTGGCAGGTCTTTATTTGGATTGGTCGAAAGTTTGAAAGCACAAGGCAAAACTCTCGACGCTCAATTTGTGCAGAAGGAACTCGAAGCCGCGTGGAGAAATGCCGATACCAAACTCCGAATTGAAGAATTATAAAACTGAAAAGCCTCGGCAGATTCGCTGAGGCTTTTATAGTTCCCGTAATTTTCCGCGAGCGGCAAGGCGCTCACGCGCCGACCTCCACCAACTCTTCTGTGATCGGAGACGGCACAGCATCGTTATGGGCTTCCAAGCTCTCCAGATCTAGCGTGATAGCTTCTTTGATATTCTCGACAGCTTGCTCTCTGGTTTGTCCTTGCGAGATGCAGCCGGGTAGAGAAGGAACTTCCGCGACGAATACGCCATCTTCATCCTGTTCAATCACGACGCGATATTGCATAGGTTACCTCCGGCTACATTCTCCGAATCCTGCTCACAAAACGCAAGCGCCTAACGCTCACGGTCAGCGGGCGCGCGGGGCACTCAAGCAACGTTAAGAACTCCGCTTCGCGCGCTCCGCTGCACCGTGAGCGTTAGGCCATGTTCGGTGGCTTCGCAATCAGACTTTACAAGTAATAGTCTGACACCAACTGGGTATCTGTTGATGATTGACACACCGGGTCGCGATTATTAGAGTTTACCCACATTTAACAATTTCTTGCTCCGGCTCCTCGAATATTACATTTTCCCCGGTGGTTTCTATCCGGTCGGTTACAACGATATGGTATGGCTGTACAGTCACCGGTGGACCTGGGCACGTAGCGTTGCCTAAGGTTTCTTTAGTGAAGATTCTTAGTTGATCCCCGCTCTTAACCAACTTTACAATCGAAATACGGCGGGCGCTATCGGATTGCTCTCCCAAGAAGACCGCTATTACCATCCGCTCTGCAAAATTTATCTTTGGCAAAGGCGGTCTGGGAACCTCTCTGGAATGGACTAGCTTCCATAGCTTTTTCCATTCTCTCTTGTTTGTTATCACTAGATTCTTCTTTTCCGTGACTCCGCTATAATGATAGCTTGCCATTGTCTCGAACGGTATCAACTTGTCACCTTCTTGCTGTGCTGGCGTTATAACTGCGCTCACGAACAACAGCGCAATTGTCATCGGCCAAACCTTTATCAATTTTTGTACGTTGGTTTTCATCATCTTTCTCCTTTGGGCGTAGAGTATACCACAAATTCCGATTGGCTGCTTAATTACGTTCGGCTCAGATGCAGGGGTCAACGGGATTCTGTCTTTCCCGCTAACCCCGATACTTTTGACCACACCGTAGCGCGCTTCGGATCGGGAAACCTCTACGGTCCCTGCCAGGCATTTTTTGCAGTTAGAGCCGCCCAGTAGACGGTTTGTGGCCCGGCAGGTACATTCTGTGCCCGTATGCGTAATTTCCAGGTTCCAGCAGTCAGACTCATGCTGACCCGTGCTCTTTCAAAAACACTGACATCGGATGTACTTGAGGCGAGTTCCACACCAGAAGGATCAACCAGATAAAGGTTGATGTCATTATGCGCTTGAGAGGCAGACTCAGGCCACCACAGTGCGCCATCAAGAATGTTCCGTACACTTGTGCTGACATCTAACGGAATATCAATCGTCTGCCCAGCGATGATTGATACTTTGCCCCACCAAATCTGACCGCGTAGGTCAGGCATTCGGAGGCGACCCGCGCCCACCACATTATTAAATGGATATGGTTGCTGGCCCGAGAGGATTAGGTGAGCGTAAATGTGGCCGGGGTCAAAAAGGGTCGTAAAATAAACCGGCCCCGTAAGCCAGTTGCGTGTGAGTCTCGCTACCCCAGCAGCATAGGGTGTAGCTCCGCTGGTGCCACCAAATCCCTGTAATGCTGTAGGGCCAGTATTACTAGCGGTCGTGGTATTGGTTGGGGCTTGAATGTCTGGCTTAATACGCCCGTCTGGAGCAGGTCCTTGCCCCTGATAGGTTTGTTGCGCCAGGGAATACACATCAAAAGCACCCACACCTATGACTTTGTGAGCAAGTGCTGGCTCCCTAACTGTACCCGCACCAGGACCAAAATTACCATTCGCGGCTATAACCGCAACTCCAGCGTCGAAGGCATTGTCAGCTGCGCTAGAAATATCACTAGTCTCACTGCCTATAGCTTGCATTTCTGCCACGATTACCCAATCGCTAAAAAGAACCGCACCTTGAAAGCCTCGTATCACAGCCGAACGGACAAGACCGCTAGAGTCATACACCTTCCAACTATCAATCCGAACCTCAGTCACTCCACGGTAGAGATCGCCGAGGCTAGCGTTAGCACTAAGAATCCCAGCACTTGACGTACCGTGATTCCAGAAGTCGTCATCAGGATTGCCACCCCAACATAATTCGTTACCATTAACACAATCCCCTAGCCTACCTATCGGGGTTGGGTAGTTGCCGAAGTTGAACAGAGTATGGTTAATTCGTACTCCTGTATCGAGCAAACCAATGTAGCCCCAATACAGTCCAAGGTTGAAATACTGGTCGCTTGCGATGCGTGTGCGCCCATCATATACAGTTGGCGGTGGCTCACCAGAGCGTTCCGGAGCAATATATAAGACATCTTCACGGTTGGCGACAGCCTGCATGGCAGACAGAGGTATCTCCACAAGCATTGCCTTAATCAGCCAAAACGTCTCCAAAACTCGGGCCTGATGCACATTAGACAGTTCATTTGCTAACCTTGCATAATCACCAGCCCGTTGAGCCTTAATCTGCTCAACCAATTCTTGAGCTCTTGCTCTTACAGCAATATTGGTTGGTGAGTCACGCGGCTCATTATCGGCTGCCGCTGGAAAGCGGGGAATTTTCACTTCATCGCGGAAGTTGATTATGATTCTTTCTTTCGCATTTCCAGTTGAACTAGCATTCAGCTTGTTCTTCAGGGCAGGATGAATCTTGCCCTGCGGCTGTATGACCGCACTCGTTGCTGAGAGTTTCTGCTTGAAGGGCGCATAGGAAAACGCTTCTTTCGGGAGCAGGGCGACGGAGCGTGACACGACTCTGCCATTCTCCACTAAGATAGTATTTATTTGATTGAAGGGGCCGCAGCTTCGTGGATCCCTTCGGTAACAATGACCCTCTGGCCTGATCTTTTTTCGCCTTTTTCGTCGGCCTGACCATGCACTAAGGGCAGTGCGAGCATGGCTGCCATCAGCAAGATCAGCCCTAGTGATCTTAAAGCGTAAGGCTTGCTGACCGCCATTTCTTTCCGGTATTCTGACATTGTGATAACTCCTTACTCCTGCTCCTGGCAGGTGAAAATTTCGAGGTCGGTATTTTACGCCTCGAATATAGGGGTTAGTCCCTGGGCAAGATAGTCAAGTTGATCAGCCAAGTCTATCTTGCCCGCTAGCATCCATTCGGGCGACTTCATCAACACCCGTCGGGTGAATCCGACATCTTTCAAAGTTGTAATGAACACCTAATTACTCAACGACTTCTCTCAAGTCGGCCTAACAAGTTATTCTACAGTTTCTGTATATCTTCCTGATCTGGGAAGACTATCAGCGAGATGGTAAAACTGCCCTTTATTATGGTCACTCGCTATTCATACCTTGCATTAGCGTCTTTATACGCAACGCTCGTTTCTGCTAGTTTGGATGATGACAGGTAATCAGCAATACCACTTTAACAATCTTTCTACCTAATTTGAACTTATGAACAAAGCGGTTGCTATCTTAGTGAATTGCCTGCTACTTGACAAGTTCTGAGTAGAGATAGGCTTTCCTTCTGTATATCATGCTGATCAGCATGATATACAGTAAAGGCTTATTATATAAGCTTTTTATTTTTCCATCCTTACGAAAACAATTCCAGGCGCTTCTCCGAGATGATGCGATTCCTTACCCTGAGAAAGTCAGCTATCTAAAATGATGAATCTTACGGTTGAGATGGCTTTCATCCGTAATTCAAATTCAGGACAACAGGCTTCTCGCTTTTCACACCTTGCGAATCAGAACGAAAGTTGTGACAAATTTGCTTGTCGCAATTGCTCATTCACTGCCTTCACATCTTTCGCTTTCAGTTCATTCCATTTTGCTATCAACTCACGCAGGGCTTTTTGCGAATCCACGAATGCCGTTTGCGCCTGTGTTGTTGGCGTTGAATCAGAACCTTCTACCAGGTTCATTAGCGATAGGAATTGCCCGTTTAAACGGTTAAAATTGGCTCTCCCGCTGTCGGGGCGAAGCCGCCGCCACACAAGCTAAGGGTACACGCAACATATAAGAAAGTAGCTGTTTCGCGCTCACGTCCATTGACTTGTTCGACGCGCCTCCACAAATAATAGCCTTTGGATTATAATACGCTTTATGGCAACTGCAAAAGTTCATAGCGCAAACACTAAACGCTCGAAAGGTAAAAGCAAACCGCTCGTCAAACGTAATCCGTCAGAACCGATGGAAGTTTGTCAATACAACTTTACAGTGATTTTTACACCCGCCGAAGAAGGCGGCTACGTCGTAACTTGTCCGGCGCTTCCCGGACTCGTAACCGAAGGCAATACGCTGGCAGAAGCGCGTGAAATGGCTCAAGAAGCAATTGCCGGTTACATTGAAGTTTTGCTTAAAGACGGTCAACCAATACCGGAAGATAACCGTTTACGAGCCGAACAAATCGGCATTTCTGTTCCAGCCTATGTATGAGCCAGCTGCCGCCGCTCAAACCGAAAAAAGTTATGCAGGCGCTACGAAAAGCTGGTTTTTACCAAGACCACGTTCGCGCTAGTCATTACTACTTCAAACATCCCGATAAAGGCGGTTTAGTTGTTGTGCCATATCACACGAGCGAACTAAAGCGCGGAACTCTGCGAAATATCGTCGCTCAAGCCGGAATGACGGTTGACGAATTTTTAAGCTATTTGTAAGCCTATCTCAAAGAGCAAACGAAAACCTCGAACGGCGGAGTTGACGTGGGCGAAACCGCTGCCAAGCCCGCCAGAATTTAACGGATGACGTGATAACAAAGTCGCTGTTTCGCCCTCACGTTCATTGATTTGTTCGGTTGCTCGTTATTTAGCGAACAGCTCTGCCAACACACGCAACACTTCTTCTTGAGTTTCATCATCTAACTCGCCTAACTTTTTGACGAGCCGCGTTTTGTCAACGGTGCGAATTTGGTCTAGCACAATGTGACCTTGCTTGCCGTCAAATTCGCACTCTACTCGCGTCGGATACTTTTTGCCTCTCGTGGTCATCGGCGCAATGATAACGGTTTGAATATGACGATTCATCTCATCAGGCGAAACTACCACGCACGGGCGCGTCTTTTGAATTTCGCTGCCAAGAGTCGGGTCGAGCCTGACAAGATAAACTTCAAATCGCTTTACCATTGCCATTCGGTTTCGTCCCAACTGCTCAAGTTGTGGGTTTCTTCCGCATCCAGCAATTTGTCGTCGCCGTTTTGCGCCATGGCTTGAAAAGCCGCGTCCCAATCGTCTCGCGGCTGGCGTGCTGCACGAATCACAATTTGACGGTCGAAGGCTTCAATTTCGACCTCTTCCGGTAGCCGACTTTGCTCAAGCAGCGCTCTCGGAATGCGAACACCAAGCGAATTACCGATTTTTACAATGCGAGTTTTCATAAGCACATTGTAATTACGCCGGAAGAGGTTTGTCAAAAAACATATTCACCCTGCTCAGGAAACATAGAAGCAATCAAACAACCGGATAAGAAGAACGCTTCCAGCGAATACGCTGAGTAGTGTGTAAGCGCCTTGCACCCGAAATCAATGCCTTTTTGACAATCTACGTTTTAGAGTGTGAGTTGTGGCAGATTCGCCTGTCGTAACTGCTCATTTACCACTTTCACATCTTTTGCCTTTAGTTCATTCCAACGCGCCAGCATATCACGAAGGGCTTTTTGGGTATCCGTGAATGCGGCTTGTGCCTGTGTTGTAGGCGTTGAATCAGAGCCTTCTACCAGATTCATTAGCGACAGGAATTGCCCGTTCAAACGATTGAAAGTCGGCTCTCCTGATGTGGGAGCGCCAAATTGTCCACCTCCGCCTGTACCTTCAAGATTTGCGGCTTTCTTATCGAGTGCTGTTAGGGCATCAGTCAATGTCCCTGCTCCTGCGCGTTTTTTCAACTCTTCGATTTGTGTTCGTAGCTTTCCGATTTGCCCCAGTGCTTCGCGGGTTTGTCGCATTCCTTCATAACTGCCGAAAGAAATTTCAAACATTTTGGCGAGACCTTCCGGCGGAGTCTTTACACGCGGATCCATTTTCACCGTCAAGGGTTGTGAATAGGTTTTGCCGTTTACCGTCAACTTCACCGTGTATTCGCCCGGTAGAGCCGTCGTACCGGATGGTTCGCTTGGCGTATCCCGATAGATGGCGGCTATGGGGAAGGTGCGGCGCGAACCTTCCGGCGGCGCATAATTCAAATCCCATGTCCAGCGTTGCATCCCGGCTTTATTCGACAGCACACGCGGCGGACGAACCCAGTAGGTCGGATAAGGCAACTGTTTTTCATCAATCGCTTCCGGCTTATCGGAACTGGAATAACGGCGCACTAAGCGGTTCGCTTTGTCATAGATTTCCAGCGTTACTTCTGAAGCATCCGCTTTCAGAAAGTAATTGATGATTGCGCCGTCGGGTGGATTTTGCCCCATCGGTTCTTCCTGCGGAATCGGTGTGTCAGTGTTAAGACTGCGCCGCATTCGATACGTCAACTGTGGCTTAAACAGAAAAGCATCGGCAGCAGCAACCTGATTGTTAAGCTGACGGAGTGGCGTTACGTCATCGAGAATCCAGAACGAACGCCCGTGTGTGCCGACAACCACATCGTCATTGTGAATCACCAGATCACGAATCGAAGTCGCTGGCATATTGAGGCGGAGCGGTTGCCAGTTTTCGCCATCATCAAATGAAATATAAACCGCTTGTTCCGTACCGGCATAAAGCAAGCCTTTGCGAATCGGGTCTTCGCGCACCACATTGACGATGCCGCCATCAGGAATGCCTTTGGTAATCTCTTTCCACGTTTTGCCGCCATCATGCGTGCGGTAAATATGCGGACGCAAATCACTCAGGCGGAAGGTATTGATTGCCGCATAAGCCGTGTCGTTATCGAAGTGCGAAGCATCCATTAACGATACTTTCGCCCACGATTTCAAAGCGGGCGGCGTGACATTCTGCCAATTCTTGCCGCCGTCTCGCGTAATGTGAATCAAGCCATCGTCGGTTCCTGCCCAGATGGTGTTCACGTCTTTATGTGAAGGTGCGACGGTGTAAATCACGCCGCGACGTGGCATTGTCTCCATCTCTTTGGTTCGATAGATACCAATATTATCTGGCACGTCCCATTTCTCACGCGATAAATCAGGACTGATGATGTCCCAACTCTGTCCGCCGTTTGTGGTCTTAAACAGCACATTCCCGGCGTAATAAAGAATGCGCGGGTCAACCGGCGAAAAGAGGACGGGCGCAGTTCTTAAAAAGCGATACTTGCCACTGCGAACCGCTTCCGGCGCGATGTTCTGTACCTGTCCGGTCTCCCAATCATAACGGGTGATTTTACCGCCATAGGTGATGTTCGGATTGAGCGGGTCGGGTGCAACATAGCCGTATTCTTCCACTCCGACCGTGCGCCAGTCGCGCCACGTAATCGCCCCATAATCACCGCGACTGGCAACTGCCGCCGAACCGCTTTCCTGTTGTCCGCTATAGACCCAGTAAGGGAAACGGTTGTCTGTAATGACGTGATAGAATTGTGCTGTCGGCTGATTGTACCAACTGCTCCACGTTTCGCCGCCATTTACCGTAATAATCGCGCCCTGATCGGTAGCAAAGAGCATAATGTCCGGTTGGTCGGGATTGATCCAGATGCGGTGATAATCGTCGCCTCCCGGTGCGCCCCGGAATCCTGTCCACGTCTTTCCGCCATCGGTTGATTTGTACGAAGCTATATTGGCAACAAAAACAACTTCTGAATTCTTCGGATGCACTTTGATTTCGGCAAAGTCGGAACCACGTCCCCACAAACGGGCATCGTCGCTGAGTTTGCCCCAACTCTCTCCCGCATCGTCGCTGCGATAGACGCCGCCGAAGCGCGGATTGGCGTCAACTGTAGCGTAAAGGATTTTCGGGTTTGATTGTGCGATACCAAAGCCAATACGCCCCAAGCCTTGTTCAAATGTCGGCAAGCCTTTTGTTAGCTTTACCCAAGTGTTGCCGCCATCAGTAGATTTGAATAAGCCGCTTTCCGCTCCCTGCCACGCGCCGTTTTCCCACGGTCCTTGCCTGCCTGCCCATAAGTCAGCATAAATAATTTGCGAATTGGTCGGGTCAATCGTGACCTGCATTGCGCCGGTGTTTTCATCTTTGTACAAGACCCTTTGCCAATTTGCCCCGCCATCGGTTGAGCGATAAATGCCGCGCTCGGTATTTGCGCCATAAGGATGACCAAGCGCCGCGACAAAGATGCGGTTTTCGTCTTTTGGGTCAATGGCAAGCCCGCCGATTTGTTGGGCGTCGCGCAGTCCCATATTGCGCCAAGTTTTACCGCCATCGGTTGATTTATAAATACCGTCGCCGGTTGATAGGTCAGGGCGTTGCAAACCTTCGCCGCTGCCAACATAGATTACATTTGAATTTGACGGCGCGACGACAACATCGCCAATAGAGCCGGTCGGCTGATCGTCGAAAATCGGTTTCCAAGTGCGCCCGTAGTCATTGGTCTTCCAGACGCCGCCATTATTGACGCCGATATAAAAGACATTTGGCTGCCCCCGTACGCCAGTAGCGCCAACTGTTCGTCCGGCGCGAAACGGACCGATACACCGCCAGCGCATATCCTGATAAAGTTTCTTATCGAATTGTTGCGCCTGAGGAAGAGAAGGCGAAAAGAGCAAGGCAAGCAGACTACACAGCAGGGTAAGGAAACGTCGCACACTGGTCACGATGGCTCTCCTTGATGTTCCGTTAGATAAGGATTGGTTACAATTGCCTGATGTTTCCACTGAAAAACGCCTGACATTCTATTGCAACTTCGGAGAACTCACAACGAGGATAGATGACAAATAAACTTGGCTGAATTAGTATGAGAGCGCAATGCCAACGGCTCTCAGAGAAGGTGGATTCGAGGTGGTGATATACACCAACGACCATCAACCGCCGCACGTTCATGTATTTAATGCTGACGGCGAGGCAATTATCATTTTAGGCGATGAAGATACTTTACCTTCGCTTCGAGCAATAACTGGCATGAAGAAGAAAGATGTTCGCAAAGCATTTGCTATAATTGTCAATAATAGGGATTTTCTTTTGGAAGAATGGAGACGTATTCATGGCTAACAGTAGGAAGAAAGCAATGCCGATTGACGCAAAAGAATTTGATCGTCAATACGCCGAAGCGAAACAACGAGGCGAGTATCACCTTCAAACAACGCCACGCGCTGAAACGGCTTACTATGATGTGAAGCGGAAACGAGTCGTCGTTGAATTATCAAACGGCTGTCTATTTATGTTTCCGCCGGAACTCGCGCAAAGTCTGGCTGAGGCTTCTGCTAAAGACCTCGCGGATGTGCGCGTGATGCCGTCAGGTTACGCCATCGGCTGGGGTAAGCTGGATGTTCATTTCAGCCTGACAGGTTTAATGGCGGGCGAATTCGGCAATAAAGACTGGACGACTCAACGCAACCGTAGTATTGCCTAAGTGTCAATTCAAGGTCTTCAAAACCGTGATCACAGTTCGCTACATCGATGAAGGACGTTGAAGAATGTCGAAAACCGTTTTTTGCTCTAATAAGGTACGAACTTTTCGTTACCTGATAGTAGTTGGTACGTTGCTATGCCTGTGTGTCGCAACCTCATTCGCACAACAGAAGAAGCGAGCCGTGCAGCCTGCGGAAGCGGAAACCATATCTCTCGAAGAAGCCGCTAAACTGGAAGCCGTCGTTACTACCGAACTGGGCGCATTTCGCTTTGAGTTTTACCCCG
>Ga0187894_10004547_pt1 | contig 14791 bp, 9 predicted proteins | sample GBC1701081metaG_FD_136650 | JGI IMG/M metagenome (GOLD analysis project Ga0187894, IMG submission 136650) | White microbial mat communities from a lava cave in the Kipuka Kanohina Cave System on the Island of Hawaii, USA - GBC170108-1 metaG ...
CTGCCGCGTCCAGGCGCAGAAATGTTGCGGAACCTCCTCCGAATTTTCAATTACATCAACCACGATGCGATTGAAACTCAACTTCGCTCCTGCCACGTCCAACTCCATCGCGCCGATTTCAATGTTGATCACGGGACAAGACGAGCCGTTCTGAAAGCCAGCGACCACGTCTTTTTGCGCCACACTTGCCGGAATTGAATTCAACGGCTTGCCCGAGACCTGCGCTATCTTTTGCCGCCCCTCGTCGGGAATCGAATAAACCAACGTTCCCACCACAGTGTCATTGTCGTTTGCCGCTGTGAGCGTGAATGTGACTTTGCCTCGAACCTCGTGAAGCTTCGAATCGCCCGATTTCAATTTGGCGACGGAAGTCTTGGGCGGAGTCCTATAAACCAACCGAGGCGCCCGCTGCGTGTTCGCCGTTTGCGCGCTTAATGGTTGAGCCGTTGACTGCGCGACGGCTACAACGCTCGCTGCCAACAAGCAGGTGAAAACAAGGACTGCGCCATAGATTGGATTTGATGGTTTCGAGTTCATCGCAATGTGAAGTTCGCTCGCGGGTCGAGATGCCGGAATCGGGATGACGAGCGGGGATAGGTTCTCTGAAAGATTCGGTCTCGTAAGCTCAAACGGGGTTTGCGACAGGGCAGGCGACAAAGATTTACCTGATCTTCTGATTTTTAAGGATTGAACTGAAATGCGCCAAGCTGTGAAGTTGAGGAATGGCGCTTCCAATATTTATCATCTGTACATCTACATAAATAATTTGGTAAATCTCTGGGCCGAAGTTCGCAATCTGGCCACGTTTTCAATATCCTGCGTGATGCGCTCGTCGAAAATTCCCCAGTGAGATCAACTTTCGCCCCAAGCGCATCACGTAAATCCAAGCGTCCTAAACGCCCGAATAGGGATATGGTTTCATTATTTCTCAGGAATTTTCCTAACTGCGAATCAAAGAACAAAATGACAGAAAAATGGGCAACAGAGACTGAATGAAGAAAAAACATCGCGCATCGCGGCCACGCGCTAATTCTCATATACGTATCGGAGTAGATACAGGCGGCACATTCACGGACTTCATAGTCATATTCAAAGATCGCTTTATCGCTTTCAAAACGCCTTCGACGCCACAATCGCCCGAACAAGCTATTCTGGCGGGGCTGGCGCGCGCATTTGACGAGCTTTCCGATGAACTCAACCCGGCAAGGGATGCTTCATCGAATGCGGCGTCCGGGCCAGTGGTCGAAATAGTTCACGGCACGACCGTCGCGACCAACGCGTTGCTGGAACGGAAAGGCGCCCGCGCCGCGCTCGTCACGACCGCTGGTTTTGAGGACGTGATCGAAATCGGGCGGCAGGCGCGGCCCGACCTTTACAACTTGTCGGTCACGCGGCCAGCGCCGCTCATCCCGCGCGAATTGCGGTTCGGATTGAAAGAGCGCGTTGCGCCCGGCCCGGACAAGGCTGTCACGGTGATTGAGCCTTTGACCAAGCGTGAAATCAATGCCCTGGCGCGAAAGCTGAAACGCGCGGAAGTCGAATCAATCGCGGTCTCGCTGCTTTTCTCATTCGCCAATCCCGCGCATGAACGGGCCGTCGCGGAGGCGCTCAGGTCCCTGGGCGTTCCAATCTCAATCTCAAGCCAAATTCTTCCCGAATACCGCGAATACGAGCGGACTTCAACCGTGGTTATTAATGCGTATCTGGCGCCGCGCGTAAGCCGGTATCTTAATGAACTGACTGGCGGCCTTTCACGCAAGTTGGCCAGGCGGGCGGCAAATCAGTTCCGGCTCATGCAATCGTCCGGAGGGTCGATTTCGGCTGTCGTGGCCGCGCGCGAACCCGTGAGGACGATCCTCTCGGGCCCCGCGGGCGGGGTCGTCGCCGCGACTCGCATCGCGGGGATGGCCGGATTCAGCGACATTATCACGTTCGATATGGGCGGGACTTCGACCGACGTCTCACTCTGTAAAAATGAGGCGCGCACGACCAACGAGGCCCAGATCGCGGGACTCCCCGTCGCGGTTCCCGTGATGGACATTCACACTGTCGGCGCCGGCGGCGGTTCGATCGCTTACGTTGACGCGGGCGGAGCGTTGCGCGTAGGGCCTGAATCTGCGGGCGCTGACCCCGGCCCAGCCTGTTACGGATTCGGAACGCGCCCGACCGTGACCGACGCCAATCTGGTTCTGGGCCGTTTCGCAGGCATGGGGTTGCTGGGTGACGAGATGAAACTGGATGACGCGCGCGCGGCGAAGGTGTTGGATGAGCTGGCTTATGAAATGTCGCAGGCTTCCGCGCGAACCGTGACGCGCGAAGAGGCCGCGCTCGGCGTGATTCGCGTGGCGAACGCGAATATGGAGCAAGCTCTGCGGTTGGTCTCGATTGAACGAGGGCACGACCCGCGCCGGTTCACGCTGGTCAGTTTCGGCGGCGCGGGCGGATTGCACGCGGCGGCGCTGGCCGGAAGCTTGAGAATTCCGCGAGTAGTCATTCCAAACTATCCCGGCGCGTTCTCCGCGCTCGGCGTGTTGCTGGCCGACGTGGTAAAAGACTATTCGCGCACGGTGATGACGGCGGTCGAGCCTTCGAAGCGGATCCCTGGCGCGATCGAAAAAGAGTTCATCGCGCTGGAACGGCAGGCGAAGATCGATCTTCGCGAAGAAGGCTTCGCGCCATCACAAATCAGATTGATCCGCTCGCTGGCGATGCGTTATCGCGGACAGTCGTTTGAGATCGAGATCGAAGCGGACGTCAAGCTGGATGGGCCGGACGGGCCAGATGAGCCAGATGAGTTGTATGGAGATGTGATCGCGAGATTTCATCAGGCGCACCGCGAACGCTATGGCCACGCCGATCAGAATCGCGCCGTCGAGATCGTCAGCGTGCGGCTGCGCGGCGTTGGCCGCGTGGAAAAACCTGCGCTCAAACGAACTCAGTCGCACGCTCAATACCAGCCGAAGCCGCAACGGGTAGCGTTTGTCTGGCTCGGCGAAAGGCGCAAACAGATTCCGGTTCACAATCGCGAGGAGTTGCGGCCGGGCGCGGCGATTAACGGCCCGGCGATCATAGTCGAATACGGCTCGACCACGCTTGCGCCCGCAGGGTGGAAGGTCAAAGTGGACGGATGGAAAAATCTTGCGCTTGACAGCGTAACGGCGGAGCCTTAAGTTCACCGCCGTTTCAAAACAGATGGTGTTTGGCGTCCGGCCGCTCATCACAACCACTGGCGTCCGTCGCCCGCGAAGCTATGCGACATCGAACTCAAGAAAAATTCTTCAACGGCCTGGTTGCCCTGTTTATTGGATTGCTTGTCTATGCGCAGAGTTATGCGCAACAACCGTCCGAGCTTCAGCCGATTCGCGCCGAGCCTCTCTACGAACAATGCGCGGCGCTGTCGCGCGGCGGCGCCGCTGCTCCGAGCGCCATCGTCGCGCTCAGGGAGCCAAAGGAAAAAGACGCCCAAAAGCGCGTCAAGGCCGCGGAAGCGCTGGGCAAGAGCTGCGACGCGCTAGCCATCGATCCCTTAGTCGCCTCGCTGAAAGACACAGAGATCGCCGTTCGCGTCGCGTCCGTGGAGGCCCTGGGCCGGCTAGGAGACCGCAACACAATCGAGCCGCTGATCGAGGTTTTGAACGATGAGGACTGGCGAGTGCGAGCCGCGCTGGCGCGCGCGCTCTGCTCCTTTCAGGCCTACGCCTCGAGCTATGCCGCGCTCAATCTATTGGCTAATCCCGGCGACAGGAAGATCACTGATGAGGGCGACTTGCGCGCGCGCTGCCTGGGCGTCCTGATGATTAATCAGTTGCGCGACGTGCGGTTTTCGCGCAAGGCCATCAGCTTCTTATTTATGTTTCTGAATAACCAAAACGAGAAGCTGCGCGGGATCGCCCATGAAACCGCGATGGAGTTGAAGAACACGCGCAACGGCTATCACGAACTGATCGCTATTCTCAAACAACACAACTTCCCCGACTTCCGGCGTAAAGCCGCTTACTACCTGGGCAAGTTCAATATCGAAGAGGCGCGCGCCGCGCTGGCCGAAGCTTCAATCGGAGACCGCGACGCAAGCGTGCAGAAGATGGCGAAAGAAGCCCTTGAGGGAATGAAGAGGGAGTAGGGAGTGGGGAGTGGGGAGTGGGAAGTGGGGGAAGAGGAAGTTCCTTCCCCACTCCCCACTCCCCACTCCCCACTCCCTACTCCCTCCTTTCCCCACTCCCCACTCTTTATGGATTCTATCAAGTTAGAAATCTACCGCTCGCTTTACACCTCAGTCGCCGAGGAGATGGGCGTGAGCCTGCGCCGGACGGCTTTTTCACCGAACATCAAAGAGCGCCGCGACTACTCCTGCGCGGTGTTTGACCGCAGAGGACGATTGATCGCGCAGGGCGATCATATGCCCGTTCATCTGGGGTCGATGCCAATGTCCGTCCGCGCCGCGATTGAGCATTGCGAAATGGCCCCAGGCGATGTCGTAATCCTCAACGATCCCTACGCCGGAGGCACACATCTGCCGGATGTGACGATGGTCGCGCCTGTTTATGGAAAGACAAGGAGACAAGGAGACAAGGAGACAAGGAGACAGCGTGGCGTTCAGCGAAAAGCCTCCTTGTCTCCCCCTCCCCTTGTCTCCCCCTCTCCCTCTCTCCCCCTCTTCTTCGTCGCCAACCGCGCGCATCACGCGGACATTGGGGGATCGACGCCGGGATCGATGGGGGCGGCCACGGAAATCTATCAGGAAGGGATTCGTATTCCACCGATTCGTATCGTGCGCGGCGGCGAGCTTGATCGGGATATGTTCAACCTGCTGCTGGCGAACGTGCGCGGGAGGGAGGAGCGCGAAGGGGATTTCGCCGCGCAGTTGGGGGCGTTGCGTGTTGGCGGCGCCCGGTTGCTGGAGGTAGTCGAGCGCTACGGTTTCAAAGAGGCCGATGAATACGCTTCGCACCTGGTTGATTACGCCGCGCGGTTGATGCGACGTACTCTCGCGGCGATTCCGGACGGGGTCTACGAGGCGGAGGATTTCCTGGATGACGATGGCGAATCGGACGCTCCTGTGCGGATCGTAGCGCGAATCAAGATCAGCGGAGAGCAGGCGAGAGTCGATTTCACGGGCAGCGCGCCGCAAGTCAACGGCCCGATCAACGCGGTCGAGGCGATAACAGTCTCGGCCGTCTACTACGTTTTTCGCTGCCTGATTGCGGGCGCTGTTCCCGCCAGCGCGGGCATCATCGAACCTATTCGGGTGATCGCGCCCCCAGGCTCAATTGTCAACGCGCTGCCGCCCGCGCCGGTGGCCGGCGGAAACGTCGAAACGTCGCAACGCGTCGTTGATACGCTCCTGAAAGCCCTGGCCCAGGCCGTTCCCGATCTCATCCCGGCGGCGTCGCAAGGCACGATGAACAACCTGACCGTCGGCGGATGGGACGACCGCAGTGGCCGGGAATTCGCTTATTACGAAACGATCGCCGGCGGGATGGGCGCGCGTCCCAATGCCGACGGCCTTTCGGCCGTGCATACGCACATGACAAATTCGCTCAACACGCCGGTGGAAGCGCTCGAATACGCCTACCCGCTGCGCGTCCGGCGATACGCCATCCGCAGAGGCTCAGGCGGGAAGGGAAAGCATTGTGGCGGTGACGGAGTGATTAGGGAGATCGAACTTCTCACGGATGCGCGCGTGTCGTTGCTTTCCGACCGGCGCAAATTCGCGCCCTACGGCTTGAATGACGGTTGCGCCGCGAAGAAAGGCCGGGCTTTATTGATCGAAGTTGGAGGGAAGAAGGGCAGAAAGTTGCCTGGGAAATTCTCAATCCGCGCCAAGCGCGGCGCCCGCGTGGTGATTGAAACTCCCGGAGGAGGTGGTTGTGGCCCGGAGAACAGTCAATAACCAACTTTCAGCTTGAAAAAATTTCATGCCGTGTGCTAGCTTAGCCCATCGCAGAATTCAAGTGGTTTCGCGCTGTTCTGCGATAGCTTCTACCTGATCCAGAGCAAGGCGGCTGTTACTTTCAATATGAGGATCAGCCTGCTTTCCGGCCCCGGATGTTGAATCAGTAGTTTCGCCTTCCCCCATAAGTAACGATTCGACGCCGAAGCCGCTACCGCCTGTATCGCCGATTTCAGTTGAACGGAACTTATTGCGCCAGTCAGCGCTTCGTCAAGGCGTACGAATACGAGTTGAAGCCGTCGGCAACGATCATCGCCTGGATATTGTGGATATTGGGAATGCGAGATCATCGCTGAAAAGCCGCGAATGGTAAATTTCATTGAGGCTTTTCAGTGTGATTCAACCCAATCACTTCATTTAGCGTTCTTTTTACGATATGCTGAGCGCAGCGCACGGCGAGAGATCAAACACGCGATTACAACCGCAATGTTGGGTGTCTGTAAGGCGCAGCTTGAAAATGTAAGCTGTAAGCGCTGCGCACAGGCTTATGTCGAAGGCGCCAAGGAACGCCAATCGCGCGAACGCGCCGCGGTTGCCGCAACCGCAACACGGATTTTCCGCAGGAGTGAAGACCGATCCGGAGAGGTTCTAAGGTCAGTTTCGATGAATCTACGTTCAATATTCAGTCTTTTTTCTAGTGATCTGGCAATTGACCTCGGCACAGCGAACACACTCGTTTTCGCTCGCGGCCGGGGCATTGTTGTTTCTGAGCCTTCGATTGTCGCAATCAACAAGGTCACGCATAAAGTCGAAGCCGTCGGCAACAAAGCCAAAGAGATGCTGGGGCGCACGCCGGGCAATATCGTGGCGATTCGTCCGATGAAGGACGGCGTGATCGCTGACTTTGAAGTGACTGAGAAGATGCTTCAGTACTTCATCCAGCAGGCTCACGGCGGCAAACAATGGGTCAGCCCGCGCATCGTCATCGGCATCCCGTCGGAGATCACGCAGGTCGAGCGGCGCGCGGTGGAGGACAGCGCCTACAGGGCCAAGGCTTCCGAAGTCTACCTGGTCGAAGAGGCGATGGCCGCCGCGATTGGGGCGGGGCTGCCCATCACGGAGCCGCACGGCAACATGATCGTTGATATCGGAGGCGGAACGACCGACATCGCGGTGATCTCGTTATCCGGCATCGTCTACTCGAAGAGTGTGCGCGTCGCCGGCAACGAGATGGATGAGTCCATCATTCAATATATCAAGCGCAAATATAACCTTCTGATTGGTGAGCGCACGGCTGAGCAGATCAAGATGGAGATCGGATCGGCCGCGCCGCTCGACGAGTCGAAGAATATGGAGATCAAGGGACGCAACCTGATCGAAGGAATTCCGAAGACCATCGTCGTGACTGACGAAGAGGTTCGGGAGGCGCTGGCCGATTCGGTTGCGACCATTGTTAACGCTGTGCGCGTCGCGCTCGAACGCACGCCACCCGAGCTTTCAGCCGATATCGTTGATCGTGGAATCGTGCTGACGGGGGGCGGCGCGTTGCTCAAGAAGTTGGATGTGCGACTGATGCAGGAGACGGGGCTCCCGGTTTCGATGGCCGAAGACCCGCTCTCGTCGGTGGTGCTCGGCGCGGGCGCCATGTTGTCTGATTTCGATTTGCTGCGTCGTGTGCGGTGGGACGGCACGACGCTGCCGTCATAAGGGGGAGTAGGGAGTAGGGAGTAGGGATACTCCCTACTCCCTACTCCCTACTCCCCACTCCCCACTCCCTACGATTCCATGTCGCTGACTGACAAGGCAAAAGATAGAGCCAAAAAGAATCCGAGGTTAATGCTCGTGGTTCTGGTGATTCTTCACCTGATTCTGATCTCGCTCAACCGCGTTCCGGGGCAGCCTGATATGCGGTATTTGCAGAGAGTGATGATGGCCGGCGCCACCCCGCTGCAATGGGTGGCGTCGCATGGCGTTTCGTCGGTCAAGTCGGTGTGGACGGGTTATTTCGATTTGCGCGGGGCAAGGCGCGAAAACGAATGGTTGAAAACCCGTAACTCGCAACTCGAAACGCAGATCATCGAGTTGCGCGAGAAAGCCAAGCTCTTTGAACAACTCGAAGCCTTAAATCAATCTCCAGCTGTCTCGGCTTACCAGAAGGTAAGCGCGATGGTTATCGGCCGTGACGCCGATGATTGGTTTAAAACGGTTGTTATTGATCGCGGCTCGTTGTCGGACATCAAGAAAGATCAGCCGGTTGTGACGGCTGACGGGCTGGTGGGCCGTGTAATCAATGTCTCGCCGATTTCATCCCGCGTGTTGCTCATCACCGACGAGCGGCACGGCGCGGGCGCGGTGGTTGCCCAGACCACCGAAAACCGCTTGCTGGGGGCCTTGAAAGGTAAAACTCCGTCGCAGTCGCTGTGTGAGTTGAGACTCCTCGCCGCGCCGGGAAAGCTGGAAAACGGCGAACAGGTGATTACTTCCGGTCAGGACCAACTCTACCCTAAAGGATTGTTGATTGGACGGATCAAAAACCTGAACGATTCCGGCGCAATTCCTCAATCCGTTGATGTCGAGCCTGCGGCCACGCTGCAAAAGCTCGAAACGGTCGCCGTGCTTCTGATTCCCCCGGAAGAGATCCGCCGTCAGTATGACGAGTTGATCAAGGCGGAGATGGAAAAAGAGAAGGAAAAACAGGATAGGACGCCTGATCGCAAAAGGCGTTAGGTTGAAAACTGAGAGTTTGAACTATACGGAAAAAAGCGTTGGAGAAAGTATCCCGCGGTTCGACGCTGAAAATTGCGGCATGCCTGTTTGCAGCCGCTTACTTACAAACCACGCTCGTGCAGCAAGTCCCGGTTTCGGTGGGACGGTGGTTAGGGCACATCAGTTGGCTATTGCTGGTGGTTGTCTATATTGGGCTGCAGCGTGACTCTGTAAAAGCTTTGATGACAGGCGTCGCCGCCGGAATTATCCACGATGCTTTTTCGATGGGCCGGGGCATCGGCGTTAACGGTTTGGCTCTGGTGCTTGCGGCTTATGTCGCCGACCGGATCGCGGCCGTGATCATGGTTGATAACCTGATCTTCAGATTCCTGGCGGTCACAGCCGGAAGCGTCATCAACACCATGATTCGCCTGATGTTCTACGGCTCGCTCAAGCTTGAACTCCCAGCCTTAGCCAGCGGCAGAGATATTGCCGCGACCATTGTCTTCGACCTGTTTGCCAATCTTTTCGCCTCCGTCCTACTTTACATCGCGATGGATCGCGTCTTTAATAAAGGGGCTGATCAGAAAGTGCGCCGCATGGAGGCGCGCCGTTTAAGGCCTAGATTATAAAGATGGAAGGTCGAACATGGCTTCTAGTAATAATCAAAATTTCGATTCGACCGAAGACCTCCGGCAGGCCGGGATGCGGTTGCAGATTATCTACTATCTTGCGCTTGCGATCTTCGGGTCATTGGTTGTGCGGCTGTGGTATCTGCAGGTGATGAACAGCCAGGTCTTCGCCGAGCGCGCCGAAGCGAACCGCGTCCGCATCCTGCCCATTCCGGCGCGGCGCGGCACCATTTACGACCGCAAAGGAGTAGTGCTCGTCACCAGCAAGTCGTCCTACAACATCGTCCTGGGCCGCAAGGATGTCAAACCCTCTGAATTCCCTCAGATGGCCAATCTGCTCGCCGAAAATCTGGGCATCGATCGCCAGTGGCTGGCCAATCGCTTCGAAGCCGCGAGGTTCGAGGCGCAATACGAATCTATCGTGGTCAAGGAGTTGGCCTCTTCTTATGACGTTTCCTGGGTCGAGGCGCACCAGTTCGAATACCCGATGATCCGCGCCGAAGAGGCGCCTCAGCGCGTTTACCGCTTCGGCCAGATGGCCGCGCACGCGCTCGGTTATGTCGGCGAAGTCAGCCCAGACGAATTGAAGAGACCCAACGGCCAGTTCAGTCGAGAAAAGGGGTACAAGCTCGGTGACGTTATCGGCAAATTTGGCATCGAGCGCAACTACAACGACATCCTGATGGGCAAGGACGGCGAGCGCCGCGTGCTGGTCGACAGCCGTGGCCGCATTCAGAAAGAGATCGAACGCATCGATCCGGTTCCGGGGCGCGATTTTTACACAACACTCGACTGGGACATTCAGAAGGTCGCCGAAGCGCAGACGGACTCGATGCCTTCCGGGCGCGGCGGCATCGTTGTGTCGAACCCGAACAACGGCGAGATCCTGGCGCTGGCTTCGCATCCGGCCTTCGATCCGAACCTCTTCTCACAGCGCGCCAAGACGCCCGAGGGCAAGGACGAAATCCGCGAGTTGCAGACCGACGAAGACCGTCCGCTCTACAACCGCATTACTCAAGGACAATTCCCGCCCGGCTCGACCTGGAAGCTGATGACGAGCGTGGCCGCGCTTAATGAAGGCGTCATCACGCCGACCAACAACCGCATCCAGGACGGCGGCATTCAGATCGGCAACTACTTCATGCGCTCGATCTCCAACTACGGCGCGCCCGACATCGTAACGGCCATCTCCAAGTCGGCCGATGGCTATTACTACCGGCTCGGCCTCAAGATGGGCGTTGAGAAGTTTGAAAAATGGGTCAACCTCTTCAAGTTCGGCCAGCGCACCGGCATTGATCTTCCGGGCGAGTATGCGGGCATCGCGCCGACGCGCGAGACGAAGCGCCGCTCCTGGTCCACCGCGATCAAGAAGGCGCAGCAGGCGCTCGATGAAGCTCCGGCCAATGAGAAGGCGTCGAAGGAATTTCACCTCCGCCAGGTGCAGCGGCAAGCTGAGTGGACGGATTACGACATGGCCTCATCGGCCTTCGGGCAGGGGCAGAACGCCTCGACGCCGATACAATTGCTGCGCTACACCGGCGGCCTGGCTCTTGGCGGCCAGATGTACACGCCGCACTTGATGCTGCGCTCAGTGGCGGGCATTGATCGCTTTGGCAATCAGCAGCCGGAAAAGTTCTACGACGACAAGAACAAGTTCGAGGCGCCGATGAGCAAGCAGATTCACGAGATTGTGCTCAAGGGGATGTGGGGCGCGGTCGAGGCCGGCACGGCGGGCGCGGCGAAGGTCGAAGGCTTCGACGTGTGCGCCAAGACGGGCACGGCGCAAGTCGCCTCGACCGAACGCGTCGGTTCGAAGAACAAAGACCACGCCTGGCTGATCAGCTTCGCGCCGCGCGACAAGCCAGAACTGGCGATGGTCGTTTTGACCGAGAACGTCGGTTTCGGCGGCACCCACTCCGCGCCGCGCGCCAAACCGATTTACGAAGATTATTACCGCCGGACTCGCGGTCTTCCCGCGAATTCCGAAGAGACAAAGGCTGAAAGTAGTGGCCCGGCGTCCGCGGTTCGAAGTCAGGAGTCGAAACCAGGACTCCAAACTCCGGAACCCAAGCCCCAAACTCCGGACACCAGACCCCGGGCTCAACGTTGAGTTTTATGTTCAACCTCAACCGCAAATACATAGCCGATTTCGATTGGGTGCTGTTTTTCCTGGCGCTGGGCGTGGCGGCCTTCGGCGTGCTTGAAATTTCAAGCGTCGCGGCGCACGGGTTGTGGCGCAGACAATTGGTGGGCGTCGGCATCGGTTTGGGGTTGATGTTTGTGACGACGCTGTATGATTACCGCCGCATCGTCAATGTCGCGCCATATCTGTACGGGATCGGCGTCGTGCTTCTTGCGCTGGTGCTTACGCCTCTTGGCAGAGAGGTGAATGGTAATCGTAGCTGGCTCTATTTTGGCTCTTTCGGGTTTCAACCGTCAGAGATGGCCAAAATATTCACGCTCCTATATCTCTCCTATTATCTCGCCGGAGTGAAGAAACGCCCGCTCGATCTGCAAACGGTTGTGGTCGCGGCGGGAATTTGGGCCGTGCCGACCGTGCTTGTTTTCATGGAGAACGACACGGGAAGCGCGCTCAGTTTCACTTCGTTTCTGGCCGCCACGCTCTTCCTCGCCGGTGTGCGTTGGAGGTGGATGGCGGCGGCGCTCGGCGCGCTCGTGATTGGGCTGATCGTCTCCGTGCCCTTCATCAAGGACTGTAAGAGCTACAAATGCGAGCGCATCAAAGCCGTTTACTGGCCCGAGCTGGCGGAGAAACGATTCCGCTATCAAAACGATCAGGCCGAAATCGCCGTCGGATCCGGAGCGATTATCGGAAAAGGTCCGGGCGGCAGCACACAGGGCACGCTTGGTTTCGTGCCCGAGGTTCACAACGATTTTATTTTCGCCGTAGCCAGCGAGGAGTGGGGATTCGTCGGCAGTTCCATTTCATTGACCATCTACCTGTTGATCATCGCGCGGCTGATTCAGATCGCGCGTCGTTCGCGCGAACGCGTCGGCATGCTGCTGGTCGCGGGTTTGGCGGCTCTGCTGCTTTATCATGTGACGGTCAACGTGGGAATGGTTGTCAGGCTTCTGCCGATTATGGGAATCCCGCTGCCTTTGATGAGCTTCGGTTCAACGTCAGTCGTGGCCACGTGTTTTGGGCTTGGACTGGCTATTAGCGTGCGCCTGAAGCGCTTTGTAAACTAGGTTTGATGGTTTCGGCAATCTTTGAGCGCGCGCTATTTTCGCGACGCGGCTCTCGCCGGCTCCCCCATCAGACAGGAGATTTTTAAATGTCGAAAGAAATGATCATCAGCGTCAACGGACGCGAAAAGAAAATCGCCATCGTCGAAGACGACGTGGTGACCGAGTTCTACGTCGAAAGAGGCGACGAAAACCAGGGCATCGTCGGCAACATTTACAAAGGCCGCGTGATGAAAGTCCTGCCCGGTATGCAATCGGCCTTTGTGGACATCGGACTCGAACGCGATTCATTCCTTTACGTCTCCGACTTCTTTGACGAAGACGAAGAAGAGGAAGAGGTCGAGGAGAAGAGAGAAACCCAACGCCAGCCCCAGCGCCAACCGCGGACGCAGCGTGACGGCCTGCGCATCGCGCCGGCTGCCGAGGCTGAGCCGGAGGAAGAGAAAGAGTTCGATCCGCGCGTGGCCGCGCTGGGCCACATCGAAGAGATTTCTGCAGAGCCGCTAATTGAGCCAGCCGACGACGACGAAAAGCTCGATGCGGCGAACGAAGCTGAGAGAGGCGCCGCGTTAAATCCGCGCCAGCGCCGCCAACGCAGATTGCGTTATGCGGATCAGGAAGCAAAGGCTGAAGAGGCGCCCGCCGCAGGCAAGGCCGGCGAGCAGGGAACTTCATCCGAAACTGTGGCCGGGGGCGAAGGCGCCGAGACTGAAGAAGAATATTCGGGCCGCCGCCGCCGCCGCCCCCCGCGCCGCCGCCGAGGCGCCGAGGCGAGTGAGGACGTTTCTGAAGAATCCGCGACAGAGCGCGCGCCCTACGTCCTGGTTCACCACGAGCCGATGGAACGCGTCACTGACGACGACATGGCCGCGGACGAAGGCGAAATGTTAAAAGACGCGCTATTGCAGCAGCGCATCGAGGAACGCATTCACAAAGAGGAGCGCCGCACATCGTTGATCGAAGTCGAGCCTACTCCCGAAGTCACAGTCGGATCGCTGAGCCACGCAATCACGGATAGATTGGGATTCGAGCGAGTGAGCGACGGTTCCGAAGCCCGCGCAAATGCTGAGATCGCCGAGATCAATCCGGCTTCCGATGAACCGGTTTCCGGCGAACACATTTCCGGATGGCCGCCTGCCGCCTATCAAACACCCGATGACATACCCGATGACATATTGGATGAACCGTTGGGCGAGACGTTAAGCGAAACGGAATCCGGTTTCACGCGCCCCGATTTCGCGTGGCCTGATTTCCCGCAAGAGAATTCGCCGCGGAACCCTTGGCAGGAAACCGAACCTGAAGATTACACCGGGCATCGGGTAGTGGAAATTGATGAACACGTCCAGATGGTTCATCTAGACGCGCCACAGGACGAGCGCCAGAGCGAGCGGTCAACCGGGCGATTGCGAGAAACTCCCGCAGAGACTCCGGCCGAAGCTTCGGAAGAGAATGCCGAAGACGAAGCGGGCGCCATTGACGAATTGAGAGACGCCTTCGCGCGGATTCGCCAACGCCCGCGCCGCGGCGAAATGGCCACGCGCCGAGGCGGGCGAGGCCGCCGCCGCACTTACCGCACGCGCCCGGCTTCGTCTTCTGAATCATCTGTCAGTGTCGAAGAGAATCACGATGAAAACGGCTACGAGCAGAATGAACAGGCTGCGCCGCCCGCCCGCACGACCGCGCCGCTGCCTGCCCGTCCGGCCCCATCGGCGCCCGCCCGCCCGGCTCCATCGCTGCCTGCTCGTCCGGCTCCGCAGCCCGCTCGAACGGGCGACCGCTTTGCGCGCCCTGTGATCACCGATCTTCTGCGCGAAGGACAGGAGATCATCGTCCAGATCGCCAAAGAACCCATCGGACAGAAAGGCGCCCGCATCACTTCGCACGTCGCGTTGCCGGGCCGCTACATCGTCTACATGCCGACGGTCGAACACATCGGCGTTTCGCGCAAGATCGGCACCGATGAAGAGCGCCAGCGATTGAAACGCACGCTGTATCAACTGCGCGCCGAATCGGGCGCCGGCGGCGGCTTCATCGTCCGCACCGCCGCGAACGGTTGCACGCTCGAAGAACTGCGCGAAGACATGAATTACCTGATCCGCACGTGGACCGACATCCGCCGCCGTTCGGATCGCGTCAAGGCGCCGTCAATCGCCCACCGCGACCTCGACCTGGTGCAACGCATCCTGCGCGACCAGCTCTCGTCCGATTTCAACGCCATCCGCGTGGACAGCGAATTCGAATACGAGCGCATAGTTGATTTCGTCAACCGCTTCGCGCCCAAGCTGGTCAACCGCGTCAAGCTTTACACCAAAGAGACGCCGATCCTGGAAAATTACGGCGTCCAAGCCGAAATTGA
>Ga0187894_10004548_pt1 | contig 14791 bp, 15 predicted proteins | sample GBC1701081metaG_FD_136650 | JGI IMG/M metagenome (GOLD analysis project Ga0187894, IMG submission 136650) | White microbial mat communities from a lava cave in the Kipuka Kanohina Cave System on the Island of Hawaii, USA - GBC170108-1 metaG ...
CAAAATTTAAGATTGAGATGGCTAACGGTTTCAAACAGGGCATTTATGAGTTTGACGAGTTTCGGCTCGACGCTTCAAAACGAATGCTCTACCGCGTCGGCAAGAGATTGCTCTGCCGCCGAAGGTCATTGAAACGCTGCTTGCCCTGATTGAACATCGCGGCGCGATCATCAGCAAGGACGAATTGATGAATCGGGTGTGGGCGGATGCGGTGGTCGAGGAATCGAATCTTTCCCAATGCCTGTGCCGGCTCAGAAAGACTCTCGGCGAGCGAGCGGATGGCGAAATTGGATTGTCTATCATTCTTATCGTTCTCCTAGCGGCTACGGAAATTTCTCGCTCTGGAAAATATCAAGCTCCGGCGGTGAGCCGGTTTTGCTGACCGATAAGAATTGCATGACGCCGCATTTTTCGCCCGACGGCAACTTCATCTCCTGCGTTTATGAGGAAACGAAACTCGCCATCCTCTTGGCGGCGGACGGTTCCCTTGTGAAAACCTTTGAAACCGTCAGTATTCCGCAACTCAACAACGGCGCACGCTGGACGCCTGATGGTCAGGCATTGGTGTACCGCGTCCTTCAAAAAAACCTTTCCAATCTCTGGATGCAGCCGATTAACGGCGGCGCGGCGCATCCGTTGACCAATTTTACGAACGGCATGATTCACAATTTCGCGTATTCGCCGGACGGCTCAAGGCTCTACGTCGCTCGTGGCTACCCCATCCGCGATGCCGTGCTGATTAAAAATTTCCGATGATTTTGGCAGTGGTCGGTGTTCAGTGGTCGGTTTCTATTCTTCATTATAGGCGCTCAGATAGAGCATTTCATCATAATCGCATAACCCCAGATGCACCTGCCGCAGCCAACCATTGCGTCCCAGTAAATTTCGAGAAATGGCATAATCTTCAGCAAAATAGACCGTTATATCAAAAGCAAAATGGAATGTGATGAGGGTTATTTCGTGCCCAAAAGCATTGAAACTTTCCGCGAGGGTTGCTAACCGCATAGGTTGACCGCTTTCTAAACGGATTTCTAAACGGTCTGCATAACGGCACTCAAATGGAGATTAGTTGATAAAGAAATGGTTGCCGCAGAGGCGGCTTATTACACAACAGGTTTATTGACTGACGTGAGGTAGTTATGCTTTCGGTTTCCACTTCCTTGGTGCATAATCGAGGGCGAATCAATATTCCCGTAAATAGAGGTCGTACAGCGATGGCAAGCCTGAAGGCAAGAATACTGATCCATCTAGCCCCTTGGGCTTTCTGCCTACTTCTGGCTTGGGCGAACAACGCAGCGGCTGAACAACTTCCCATTAAGACCTACACGACTGCTGACGGCTTGGCACAGAACGCTGTCAACCGGATTGTGCGCGATTCGCACGGCTTCCTGTGGTTTTGCACGGAAGATGGTTTGTCGCGGTATGACGGTTATACCTTCACAAATTACGGTGTCGAACAAGGATTGCCACCCGGTCAGGTCAGCGACCTGCTGGAGACATCTGCGGGCGAATACTGGGTAGCCACTTTCAGTGGTCTCTGCCGATTTAATCCCAAAGGTCATCCGTGGTCCGCCATCCGTGGTGCATCACCAACGAATCAAAATAACAATCTACCGACGGCGGATGACAGACCTCGAACGGCGGGCAATCCGATGTTTGTCCTCTACACCCCGGACAATCAGTCGCAGACAGAGTTCGTAAATGTGCTTCTGGAGGACGGCACAGGCACCGTCTGGTGTGGCACCGGAAACGGGCTATACCGACTCGAAAAGAGAAATGGCGAGTGGAGGCTTCGTGCCGTCGAGATCGGGATTGTGCGAGAGGTAGACAAGGACACGCGAATTCGCGCTCTGGCAGAAGATCGGCAGGGCACCTTGTGGGTCGGTGCCGAGAGTGGACTGTACCGGCGCTGGCCCGATGGTCGCACGGAGCGCTATACCACCAAGCAGGGTTTGCCGTCCAATGAGGTCCAGGCGCTGGTGATGGATACTGAGGGTCAGTTATGGGTCGGAACCCACGACGGGATATTGCAGATGGCGATTGATCCGAGCGCCCGTCAACCTAGGATCGTCCACGTCTACACAGAAAAAAATGATCTTCCCAATGCAAATGCGAGAGCGCTATTTCAATCATCCACGGGGCAGTTGTGGCTTGGCGTGACCTCGGCGCTCATCGAGTTCCGTCCTCAGGCTAGTCAGGACGTCTCACGATTTCGGCGCTATGTGAGCGAGTCGGTTCTGAGCAGGTTATTTGTACAGACGCTCGCGGAAGACCGCGACGGCAATCTATGGATTGGCACGGACAATGGCGCTTTCAAGTTGGCGCGAAACGGATTTACCACCTACACGGAAGCCGACGGTCTCGACGACTCTCGCGTCTCCTCTATCTTTGAAAGCCGCGCCGGAGACCTCGGCTGCATGACGGTCTGCTCCTCGGAGACGCCGCTCAATTGGGTTGAGAGAAATAGATTCAGGGCGCTTCGCCCCCAACTTCCCCGAAGCCTCAACTACTTCGGCTGGGGCTGGCATCAGCTTATCCTTCAGGATCAAGCCGGAGAATGGTGGCTCCCCACCGATCAAGGGTTGTTCCGCTATCCGAAAGTCAACCACGTCAGCCAACTCGCCACCACGCCGCCGAAGGCAATTTACACGACCAAGGATGGATTGGTTTGCAACGACATCTTCCGATTGTATGAGGACTCGCACGGCGATATCTGGATTGCGACCTTCTCCGAAGCCCGAGGCGGGCTCACCCGCTGGGAACGAGCCACAAATACCTTTCACCACTATGGAGAAGCCGACGGCTTGCCACCAAAAACACCGATCCCCCATGCGTTCAGGGAAGATCGCGCAGGGAATCTCTGGATTGGATTTGTTGACACCAACTCCCTTGCCCGCTTCAGAGACGGTCGCTTCACCTTATTCACTACCGAGCAAGGCGTCCCGGCGGGCAAGATTTATGACCTCTATCTTGATCATGTGGGACGATTGTGGATTGCCTCGACGTTGGGCGGCTTGGCTCACCTCGACGATACCAGCGCCGAACAGCCCCAATTTATCACCTACACAACGGTTCAAGGATTTTCCAGCAACAGCATCAATTGCATCACCGAAGATCGGTATGGGCGACTCTACGTCGGCACGGCACGCGGACTGGATCGGTTCGACCCGGCGACTGGTCGCGTTAAATCGTTTACTGCCGCCGATGGCTTGATTTCGGGTGAAGTACAGGTGTCATTTCGTGATCGAAAAGGTGATCTGTGGTTTGGCGGGAAAAGCGGCTTGTCACGCCTGAGCCCTCAACCAGACCCGCCCCCGGTGCCACTGCCGGTTCTGATTACCGGGTTGCACATTGGCGGAGAGCCACAGCAGATTTCGGCGCTCGGCGAAACCGAGATTGCTCCGGTTGAACTTGACTCGGATAAGAATCACATTCAGATAGACTTCGTGGCTTTGGGATTCAGCTCGGGCGAACGACTTCGTTACCAGTATAAGCTTGAAGGGGCAGGTGAGGAGTGGAGTCCGCTCTCCGTACAACGCACGGTGAATTTCGCCAACCTCGCGTCGGGCAGTTATCGCTTCCTGGTGCAGGCGGTTAATGCTGATGGCATGGCGAGCGAAAGGGCGGCGTTCTTCTCCTTCACAATCTTGCCTCCTATCTGGCGTCGCCAGTGGTTTCTAATGATTGTCGCAGTCGTGATCGGGGGGATTGTCTATGCTTTGTACCGCTACAGAGTGGCGCGACTAATCGAGATGGAGCGCATCAGAACCCGTATAGCAACAGACTTACACGACGACATCGGCGCAAACCTATCTTTGATTGCCATGGCAAGCGAAGTTGCCCGAGGGTGGTCGCCGGAGGGTAATCAGCAAATGTCGGAAACGCTGTCGCTGATTTCCAGCACCTCGCGCGAGCTGGTTGACTCGATGGGCGACATTATCTGGGCAATCAACCCCGACAGAGACCATGTGTCTGATCTGGTAAAAAGAATGCGGCGTTTTGCAAGCGACGTGTTCTCGGCTTGCCATATCGCTTTTCGCTTTGAAGTCCCGGTTGATGACCGGGAGATTCGACTGGGAGCGGAAACCCGCCGAGAGGTGCTGTTAATTTTTAAGGAAACAGTCAATAACATCGCCAAGCATTCCGAATGCGCCCAGGTTGACATTGAGTTTCAAGATAGGGGCGAATGGCTGGTGCTGCAGGTAAAAGACGACGGCAAAGGCTTCGATACCACCCAATCATCTGATGGTAACGGGCTTGTGAGCATGAGTCGCCGGGCAGAATGTTTGGGCGGCACTTTGGAAGTTGTCTCATATAGTGGGGAAGGTACCATGGTGACTCTAAAAACCCCTCTGCGATAGTGCCGGCTCACCGGTTGCTTACCCTGAGGCTTGGTGAAAATTTTTCGAGCGATTAACAAACAAAACTAGGAACCTACCTAGTGACTTTGCGGCTCGTTTCTGTGAAGACTAAGAAGAGCTGGGCTTCAATATGACGACGCATTATCAACAGATAGGGCAGGTGGCTTTGCCGCCTGAGATCAGAGTGGCGATTATCGAAGACCAGCGCAAATTCCGCGAATACCTGGCGGCGCTGATAGACGGAAGCCCCGGTTTTCGTTGCAGTGGCAGCTTTCGTTCGATGGAGGAGGCGCTCGACCGCATCGGCGCGGATCGGCATGATGTTGTGCTGGTTGACATTGGACTGCCCGGCATGGACGGCATTGCCGGCATCCGCATTCTGAAAGAACAATTCCCTGAATTGATTCTGTTGATGCACACGGTTTATGACGGCGACGAGCGCATCTTTGACGCTTTGTGCGCCGGGGCGAGCGGGTACTTGCTTAAAAAGACACCGCCGGCGCGTCTGCTTGAATGTTTGCGTGAAGCGATGACAGGCGGCGCACCGATGACGCCAGAGGTTGCCAGTCAGGTCGTCAGGCTGTTTCGAGAGATTCGCCCACGCGAAACGCCCGACGAGCAGTTGACCCCGCATGAAATCAGGCTGCTTGAGATGCTGGCTGAAGGTCACAACTACGAGACCGCCGCCGTCAAGTTGGGCGTCACCACTCACACCATTTCCTTTCACCTGCAACACATCTACGAGAAACTGCACGTCCACTCCAAGACAGAAGCGGTTGCCAAGGCGCTGCGCCACAGACTCATCAAATAGGCGATAGCGAGCAGTGGAAACAAACACTCACTCTGAGGTTCCCTGCTGACTTGGCATGGTGAAACGCACCGTACATTCCTAGAAACCTTCCTAGTGATTTTCGATTTCCGTTCGGGTTAAATGGCACCTTCAGGTGTAGGTCAGCCTGACAATTTATATTAGGAGCTAAGGAGAACTGAGTATGCAGCAAAGCAAGAGATTATTTTCCATCACCTTACTACTGATTTTCGTAAGCGGCGCGGTTTTCGCGCAAGAGCCGACGAAACGCAGCAAGCCACAGAACCTCACTGCGGCTGCCGCCTCAAATCCGGTGACTGGTAGCGGCAGCGCCGGGCAGATCACCAAATGGACAGGCGTTGATGGCGCTAACACCTACACGGTCGGCAATTCCAACATCACCGAAGACAAGTTCGGCAAAATCGGCATCGGCACTACCACACCGTCGTCAGTATTGACGGTACGGGGGATGATCGAGACGACCTTGGGCGGTTACAAATTCCCCGACGGCACGGTACAGACGACGGCTGGCATTTCTTCGGTCTCGCATGATGCGACGCTGACCGGCAACGGCACGGCAGCGAGTCCGTTAGGCATCGCTGCAGGCGGCGTCAATACTACGCAATTAGCCAACAATGCGGTCACGGCAGCGAAACTAGCCGACGGAGCAGTGACGACAGCAAAACTAACCGATGGAGCGGTGACGACAGCGAAACTAGCCGATGCCGCTGTCACGAATGCGAAGATTGCCAACGGCACAGTCGTTCGCAGTCTCAACGGCTTGACCGAGAATGTAACCATTGCCGGAGGTACAAACATCGCCATCAGTTCGGCAGGCAACACCATCACGGTCGCGGCGCCGAACGCACTGACCAATGTGGCGCACGATGCGACGCTCACCGGCAACGGCACACCGGCATCGCCGCTCAGCGTTGTGCAAGGGGCAGGTGATGCGAGCCAACCTGTTCAGGTCACGCTAGACATTTCACTATCTTTCACGGTTCCTGATGGAAAGCGATTTGTAATTGAATATGTGGGAGCATCCGTGACTCGACCCACGAGCGGGACTCTACAACCCATGGATGGATTTGAATTGCGAACCCGGATTGGGTCTACCACAGTGTCACATATCCTGGTGTCTTACAGAGTCTCCAATGGTGTCGCGGGATTCGCAACTTATTTTACGGGTCAAGTGGTCAAGTTCTACGCCGATCCTGGCACTCAAGTAAAGGCCTTTCCTCCAACTGACACTTCATCGGCGCTTGTAACTCTATCCGGTTATTATGTGGATGTGCCCTAGCGATGACTTCAACGCGAGGGGCAGCCTTTAGATGCCCCTCAATCTCATTTTGTGATACCACAAATAAACAATCCTCTGCGCCCCTATCAATCTTCGCCTAACCATCAATTAGTTGAGTCCTGACAACTAACATCGCAGGAATCGAGATTCCGGCTTTTGTTGCGGAATAGCGATAACTTTATTGATAGGTAATCTGATAGGACGTTTTTACCACCCCGCAAACGGCATGGCGTCCGGGTCTTCGACACGAACGAGGAAAGGACGCTCAATGCCTGCTTCGTCCGCTGCTTTGAAGACATCATTCGCCTGAAAACTATGAGCAATTAACTGCTTGCCTTCAAGGGCAACCCATTGTCCGGCGTAGTCGCGGCTATGTTCTGCCAGCCACTCGTATTCGCGGCGGCGGTCTTTATGCGGAACCGGCAACGGCGCTCTGCGCCCCAGTGGTTTTTTGACCTGTGGTTTTGTCTCTTCGGCAAGCAAGGCGCTCAGTTTGCGCTGCTCTTCTATCGGCAACTGTCTGACGGCGGCAAGCACTTGTTCAAAATTCATCTCTGCCATAGCGTTTTCCTCTCGGTCTAATCAAAGCATTTCTCGTTTGTTCTGGCAATCATTTCGCGGTCAGGCTACACTCACTCGGTACATTACAGGCAAGGCTTTTTCATTATGTTTGACTACAGCATACAAGACAGGCATTTCGTTATCCGTGAAGCGCATTCCGCATCGGACTATGAAGGCATCGAGGACATCCAGCGCGAAGCATGGGGATTTGCCGACATAGACATCGTACCCGGTGATATGCTCATCGCCAGCCAGCACGCCGGAGCTTTGGTTCTATGCGCTTTTGAGGGTGAGAGGATGCTCGGCTTCGCATATGGGTTTCCGGCTTTTGAAGATCGCCATCCTTCGATTCATTCGCATATGCTGGCGGTCAGACCCGAAGCCCGCAATCTACAAATCGGCTATTATCTGAAACTCGAACAACGACGCTTGGCGCTCCATCACGGCATTGACGAAATAACCTGGACATTCGACCCGTTGCAAAGTCTCAATGCCCATCTGAACTTCGTCAAACTCGGCGTCGTCTCACATCGCTATTTCGTCAACTTCTACGGCGAGACGACTTCCAGCCCATTGCATCAGGGCTTCGGCACTGACCGCTTGTGGGTAAGCTGGCGGCTCAACAGCGAGCGCGTCAAACGAGCGATTGAAACCGGCAAGGCGATATCTCTGCCGCCGGATTTTTCCATTACCGATGCTTCGCCATTGCTGGTAAAGGCTGACGGCAACGAGCCGCAAGTGAATCAATCGCTTCTCGAAGCTGTACAACATCAGCCTTTGGAAGAGTATTTCATAGAAATTCCGCACAACATCAATGCCTTGAAAGAACAGGAGCCGCGCCTTGGGCGGCTCTGGCGCGAGGCGACGCGAGAGGCTTTTTCGACAGCCATCAATGCCGGATTTATGGTTAGCGATTTCTTCAAACCACCGAATGAACCAACGCCACGAGGGTTCTATAAATTATCGCGGTAAGCGCAAATTGCCTGCCCTGATTGACTGTCGGTAATGCTATACTTGCGGCGTTTCTGCGGTTGCTCAAAACGTCAAAGAGGGTTTCTGCATCTATGCAAATAGCTATCGTTCTCGGACTGCTGGCGCTGGCGATACTTCTTTTTGCCACCGAAAAGCTATCGGTTGATGTCATCACGCTGATTCTGCTGGTGATTCTGGTTGTGACGAACATTCTCACCCCGGCAGAAGCCTTTGCCGGGTTCAGCAATGACATCATTATCATCCTCGCGTCAATCTTCATCATCAGCGCCGCCTTGCAAAAAAGCGGCGTCATGGATGCTATCGGGGCGCGGCTTTATAAAATCGCCATCAAGAGCGAAAACAGTTTACTGCTAGCAATTATGACCGTGGTAAGCGGCGTTTCCGCTTTCATGAACAATACCACTGTGACGGCGATTTTTGTGCCGCCGACCATGGGCGTGGCGCGGCAGTCAAACCTCAGCGTCTCGAAACTCCTGATGCCCGTCGCTTTCGCTTCGATCCTTGGCGGCACTTGTACCCTGATTGGCACATCAACCAATGTCGCCGTCAGCGGTTACATCGCTAAAGCCGGTATGCAACCGCTGTCCCTATTTGAAATCACCCCCGTCGGCATCATGATTGCCGCCGTTGGCATCGCTTATATGATGTTCATTGGTAAACGCTTGCTGCCGGAACACAAAGACGAGAGCCTCACCGAAGAGTATGCCATCCGCGAATACCTGACAGAGATTGTCGTGATGTCCAATTCCAACCTCATCGGGCAGCGCATCTTTGAATCCGATTTATCGAAGAAAGATTTTCGCATTCTTGAAGTCATACGCGGAGCGCAGACGCTTCTGCCGACGCCGCGCTCAACCATTGAAGCGCGAGATATTCTGCTCGTTGAAGGTAAGGTCGAGGAGTTAATCAAAGTCAAACATACAGCAGGTATTGAAATTCGCGCCGATGTGCAGATTGGCGACCGCGATTTACAGAACGAAGACATTAAAATTGCCGAAGTCTTTATTACCGCGCAATCCGATTTAACCGGGCAGACCTTGAAAGAAGCCAATTTTCGCGCTCGTTATGGCATGGCGGCGCTGGCAATCTATCGGCACGGGCAGACCTTACGCGAAAAGATTGGCAAAGTCCGCCTGCGTTTCGGCGATATGCTGCTGGTGCAGGGAAGCGCCGAAAAACTCGACGACTTGAAACGCAACCCCCATCTCTGGGTGATGGAAGAGTTCAAACCTGCGCCCTACAGCCGTCGCAAAGGCTTTTATACCGTGTCTTTCTTCGTCGCCGCTATTATTGCCGGGTCGCTCGGCGTCATCCCGCTTTCGATTGCTTTTCTGATTGCCGCGCTGTTGATTGTTCTGTTTCGCTGCATCAATATCGAAGAGGCGTATGAGTTCATTGACTGGCGGTTGTTGATTCTGATTGGCGGTATGACGGCATTCGGTACGGCAATGGACAAGACTGGCGCGGCTGAGTTTCTGGCGACGAAAATCGTCAACGGTTTGAATCCTTTTGTTGCCGGGTTGCCCGACCCGTTCGGGGTGATGGTGATTCTGGCGGGCTTTTTTGTCCTGACGATTATTTTGACGCAACCAATGTCGAATGCGGCGGCGGCGCTTGTCGTCTTGCCGGTGGCGTTGGAGACGGCGGAACGCTTGGGCGTCAATCAACGGACATTTGCTATTGCCATTATGCTGGCGGCGTCGGTGTCGTTCGTCACTCCCTTCGAGCCATCCTGCATTCTGGTTTACGGCCCGGGCAAATATAAGTTTATGGATTTCGTCAAAGTTGGCACGCTGCTGACGGTGATTCTGGTGATTCTGGTACTGATTCTGGTTCCCGTCTTTTGGCCCTTGAATCCAATGGCTGGGCATAGTCGCTGACGTTTGGTGTATAATTTCAAGTTAGGTTCTTACCAGAGATGAAATGTGGACTCGTTCACAATGTAAAAGGGATGGCATGAAATTACTTTTTCAAAAAGCTATAGGCGGTGTTGCCGTACTATTTATGCTTTTGACAATTACCAGCACTGCCTCAGCGCAAGAAGACACCACGCCAAAGAAAAAGCTGAAAAGTCCGGCTGTAGTTAAGGGCAATATTGGCGGCGAGTCTCACGATAGCTATGTTATTCATGCTCAAAAAGGCAAGCTTATGAAAGTTGAAATTAATTGGAAACCGGACGGTAATAACAAGGCTTCGTTTACAGTTAGCGAATCATCAAACTTTTTCAGCAGTGAGCCAATTGGGTTTGGGAGCGAATCGAAAAATGGTAAGCAATGGACAGGGAGAATCCCCAAAACAGGCGACTATTATATTTATGTGGTTGCACATCCAATTGCAGACTATAGGCTTAGGGTGACTGTTCGATAGTCGGGATGTAAAAATCATGACGCACCTGACAACGGAATTGACCGGAGCGGGCGAAGCGGATTTCTTAACATTGCTTGAGTGTGGCTCGCCCGCTCGGTCATCCTAATCGTTCGACCTTAATATGAAATCATTATGTCGCTGATTGGAACAATGAATTGGCTAAAAGACCCAGAAGCTAAGGTCGTCGAGAAGATTTTATTAGCTTTTCCCGTCACCCCCCCACCCAAGGATGAAAACATTGTTGGCGCAGGGATAGAACATTTACGAAAATGCGATGAATGTCGGGACGCACAGCAATTCTTTGCAGGCAAGACAAGGGAAATCATTCTTGCCGATGAGCGAAACTATCGCCATCTGGTAAGTGCCTTTGATTTTTTCACCCCAGAGACATGGCATTACTATCTGCCGGTATTCTTGATTCAGGACTTGATCCGCCAGCGCCACAGTTTTAACCATTTCTGGCATCACAATCAGCCCGGTCTAATTGATAACTATTGGTCGAGAAGAATTGAACTCATGAATAGGCTACAATGCGAAGCCCTGATAGAGTACTTAGAGTCTTACAGGCATTACGCGAAACAGTTAGGGTGTATAAACAGATTGTCGAGAATCGTGGAATGGTGGCAAGGCATCTATCAAGAGAAACTCGCTACAATTCCCAAGAAGGTCTAACAGGCAGTTGCAGCAGAGCGCGTGCAGCGCAGATCGAAAGGTTTCTTTGATTGCCGTTCACACGTCCGTTGAACTGGAGCGTTATGCGTATTGATTGTTTATTCATCGTTGAAGCGCAGCAAACACCGATGAATACAGGAAAAATCTCAGTGACACCTCAGCTACTCGCAAGCCTCTGCGAGAAAAGCAAACTGCCCCCGCAGAAGAGTTTGCTTCAACAGCTATCTTCATTCTTACATACAATTTTATCTTTATTGATAATTATTCTGCTATTGACTCTCTGCACTGTCCCGCGGATTTTTGCTACAACTTCTCAATCCAATAACGGCACTCAAAAACGGACTGACAAACCCACACAGGAATCAGTCAATGAAGATGGCGCGACCTCAACCTCGCGGCTGGCGTTGCCGTTCAAGCGACTCTGGCAATATGCCGAAGAGACTACCACTTTCGCGCCGGCGGTTGATGAAAAACGCATCTATCTGCCGCTTGCCGGGGGGCGCGTCGTCTGCCTTGACCGGCAGGACGGTTCGCGCCTATGGATGAGTGAACTCGGCGGCAATGTCTCCGCACCCGTGGTGATTGGCGAACAGGCGGTCTTTGTCGCTACGCGCAAAGTCACGGCAGACGGCGCAGAAGCGGGCGCGGCGCTCAGGGCAATTGATAAGACAACCGGGCTGACACTCTGGGCGCACGACTACCCGCGTTACTTTCCATCGCCATTGGTTCTCGATAAAATGCGCCTCTATGCCGGGTGCGCCGATGGCGCGTTATATGCCATTTCCATAACCGATGGCGAAGTGGTGTGGAAAGCGCAGACCGCCGATGTCGTTCGCGCTCCGGCGCTTGTCACCGAGACAGTTATCTATTTCGGCAGTGATGATGGCGCAATGCGCGGCGTTGAACACGACAAGGGGCGCGAGGTCTTTAAGTTTCAAACGCCGGGCAAAATCGCCGGCGCTCCGGTGATGGATGAACGGTTCTGCTATTTCGGAAGCAGCGAAGGCTTTGTTTATGCGGTAGACAAGGTTTTCGGGAAATTACGCTGGCGCAGTCGCACTGGCGCAAGTGTAGAGGCAACGCCCGTGATTACCGGCGATAAGATTCTCGTCGCTTCCTTCGACAATTTCATCTATGCGCTGTCGCGCTCATCAGGCAATCGCCTGTGGAAGCGGAGATTTGATAATCGTTTAATCGCCGCGCCACTGGTTGAAGGCGACGCGGCGATGATTGCGCCGTATCGCGGCGATGCCATCGCCGTCTTTTTGAGCGCCGACGGCAGACGAGTTAATTTTTATCGTCTCGAAAAAGAGACCGAGATTGTTGCCGCCCCGGTTCTCTCTGACAACCTGCTGCTGATTCCTACAGATAAAGGCTTGCTTGCCGCCACCCCTGCACAGGCAACCGACACGCGCACCAATGCGGTGAAAAAGCCGTAGTTGTAAAGGTTGATGGGTAGCATAGGCTTCAGCCTGTGTGCTTGGAATAGACACAGGCTGAAGCCTATGCTACCTCGCTGTTCAGACTATTTCGCCTGTGCTTTGGCTCGTTGCTTGTCACGGTGCGCTGCCGCTTTCAGAATATACTCTGCCGCATCGGGAGTTTTGCAATTAGTGTCGCCGTGATCTACTTCAACCTTACCGATTTTCTTAGCGACGGCGAGAGCTTTCTTTTGCAATGCGCCGCCGCGCATTCCGATAGCGATTAAGGCAGAGTTCATCGAATAGCGGACGCGGTTTTTCTGTGAATGAATATCGCGTTCAATGGTTTCGAGATATGGCTCAAAGTAAGCATCCGGCAAGGCTTGATTCGCCACCGCTTGCCCGACCATCATCCAGCCCGCCGTCGCCGTCCATTCGTCTTTCGCCTCGCACCATTTTTCAAACTTCTTTTGCGCCAGAGGTGTTTGCGCCGCGAGTTTAGCGAACGCATCGGTTATACCCATATCGCTCAACTCTTTCGCCCAAGCGTCTAAATCTTTGCTGCTCATCTGCGCCGGGTCAGCAATCATCGTCGCCAGAACCCGCGCCTCGTGATTGCCGGTCGCCCAAAGCTCTCTGGCAAGATTGTGGTCTGTTTTGATCTTCTTTTTCAACGCGCCGAGATTGGCATAACTGACGCCAAACATCGCGCCGTTAATACCGTGTCGGGCATAGGTTTTTCGGGTCTGTTCACTGCCAAACGATTCGAGTTGTTTCATCACTTCTTCAAAGTTCATAACTTTTCTATCCTGTTGTAGTGTTTCCAGTCCCAAAATCTATAATCCAGTACCTGGCTAACCGTTAGCCGGCGAGGTCATCAGCGACATCTATTTCCATTCTCAGCAACGCCGAGCTATAGGTCTTGCCCTGCGCGTCGGTCTTTAAGGAAATCGTGCCACCGCCATCGAGACTCTTGTGCAGTAGGAAATTCAAGGCTTCGAGATTCGGCACTTCAAAGCGTTCGACTTCACCGAAACAGATGCCTTTGAAATGCTCTTTGACGCGCTCTGCCGTCACCTGCTCAACCAATACGGGATAGTATTCCGGTTTCAAGGCAATCAAGCCGACATTCGCCGTGTCACCCTTATCGCCGGAACGTGCGTGTGCAATTTGTACGAGTTTTATTTTCGCCATACTGTTCAATCCTCGCCGCTTTCTGAAACGAAGCCTTATCTTATTCGCCTCGGCGCTGCTTCGGGCGGGTTTTCGGTATCACCTCTTCCAGTTTTTTTGCGGCAAGCAATTTCGTTCCCCAACGCTCCAACGTCACCGCATCAGCCGTTGCCAGTCGCGCCAGCGCCCACTTGGGCAATTTACCGAAACGCTGCTCTAATAACCGGCTCAATAAACGCGCTTCGCCCCTCGCCTCGCCTCGCGCTTCGCCCTGTCTTTCGCCATCAATAAAGATGCCGCGCAGAAAGGAGTTTTCCATAATGTTCAATTCAAATGGCATTCGTCTCACCTCGCGTTTTACTATCTCATCCACCTCACGCAATCCTGATAGTACCAGAAGCCGCATCAGTCCATCCATACGCTGATTTTCCGGTAGCTGCGCTAACCTTCGTAAAATCTGCCTGATGGCATTGCGTTCCGCTCCGTTATGACAAAGCAAAGCAAGTAGATTGTCTGCCGTCGAATCACTTTGCAACAACGGTTCTGCATCAAACTCCCGAATGTCGTGTAAGAGATACCGAAATTGCAAATTTCGATGATTCAAACTGTCGTTCATCGTCATGCGCGGATTACCAACATAAAGCGCCATCTGAATCGGCGGTTGTCCGAATAAGCGGCAAAACAGCGGATAATACTCCAGCATACGATAATCCATATCGTCGGCATTATCGCTTTGCAGTTCGAGATGATAAATCTGCCCATCTGCCAGACGGAAAACCAGATCAGGACGGCGCATTTTGACAGCCGGATACTCAACCGTCAGCAGTTCAACCGGCGGCGCTCCAGCGAGCAAAGCAAGCAGCCTTGTCGGCGGCGCTTGAAAGATGTCTTTCAGTGTCGTGTCATAACGCATCGTGAATCTTTGCAGTCAAAAACCTTTTGCAGAGAAAACACTTTCTCTGCCTCATAACATTTACGCTTCCAATACCGAAACTTCGGGCGCGACTTCGGTTTTCGGAATCAAGGCGGGCCAATAGGCGATAATCTCTTCAACCTTCGGACGACCACCGGCAAAGCCCGTTACACTCGGCGGACCGTTCAGGACAAGCGGCGCAATCTCTCGCGTGAAGCGTTC
>Ga0187894_10004549_pt1 | contig 14789 bp, 18 predicted proteins | sample GBC1701081metaG_FD_136650 | JGI IMG/M metagenome (GOLD analysis project Ga0187894, IMG submission 136650) | White microbial mat communities from a lava cave in the Kipuka Kanohina Cave System on the Island of Hawaii, USA - GBC170108-1 metaG ...
CCATCACACAGACTCAACCCAGGCCCCCGCCGATGGCGGGGGCCTTCCAACAACTCCCCGCAACTCCAACATCCTCACCCCAAATGTCGCCACCATGCTCAAACAGCGCGTCGCCCAACAGCCCCAGCCGGTCGGCCACCTCCTCCGGCGGGCGCACGACCTCGACGCCGACCAGCCGCTGATCCAGCTCGGCATCCTCCATCTCGAAGTCCGCAGACGAGCCGAGCCGCCGCAATGCGCGACCCTCCCGGACAAACGATCCCCGCCCCTGCTCCGTGACCACCAGCCCCTCGACACGCAGCAGCCCCAAGGCAGACCGCACGCTGTTGCGTGACACGCGGTACCGCGCTGTCAGCTGCGTCTCAGACGGCAACGGCTCACCGGCACTCAGCTGGCCGCTGCGGATCTCATCGCGGAGCGCGTCCGCGACCTGCTTGTACACAGCCCGGTCGCGCCTACGATCAATCTCCACCGGAACTTCCGCCCCCGGCTCAGCCCGCCCCCCGCCTCTTGCGCTGCCGGCTGCGCCGGAACGCGCGGCGCTCGTCCTCGATCATGCCGCCCCACACACCCGCGTCCTGCCGCGTGTCCAGCGCCCACTCCAGGCACTCGCCGGCCACCTCACACCGGCCGCACACCTCCTTGGCCCGATCGATCTGCTCCAGAGCCGGCCCCGTCGTCCCGATCGGGAAAAAGAGCTCGGGATCCTCGTCGAGGCAGGCGGCGCGGTTCCGCCAATCGCGCCGAGAAAGTGGGTCAGGGGACACAACCATCAACCTCCGGGGGCAGGAGTGGCGTCCCGGTCCGACGGCGCTTGAGCACGCCGGACCAGGACCTACCCGGATCCTCTCCATCGCTGCCTCATCGCTCCATGAGGCACACGGAAGGCACCCGGAACCCTCACCCCGACCAAACGAGAAAAGAGTCACGCCGACCAAACGGCCCGCCGCCCCAGACGTGCGACGAAGAACTGAGAGCGACAGCCGGCAGGCTTACATGTTCAACGAGCCGTGGCCGGTCCGCGCATTCTGCTGGTCGGCATCCAGCAACCCGTCCAATGTCGGCGTGCGGATCAGCGCTCGCCACTCCGCAGAGCCCACCTCGACCTCCAGCACGCTGGTGATCGCATGCAGCTTCACCTGCGTCGGCCTCGCAACTCCCCGCTCGTAGGCCGACAGCTCCTCACGAGCCACCCTGACGCCCTCGCGATGCTCACAGGCGAACCCGACATCCTCTTGAGTCAACCCCTTGAGGTGACGCAACTCGGCCAAGACCTTGCCGTGGATCGGGACACCTGCCGCCACCGCCAACCTCCGCCTACAGCCGACTGCTCCGACCCCATCCGCCTCTGACTTCAAGACCCTCGGATAGGGTGGAGGCTCCTCACTCTCCAACTCGGCCTACCGGGTCGTGCCTACCAGTTGGCCCGTGCGTTGCGTCCGTCCCGCACACCATTGAGCGTCTGGCGAAGATAGCCGAGCTCTTGTTCTGTCTCCGTCAGCAGTATCTCCAAGGCGCAGAGGGTCTGGACAGGGTCGTCGGTCACGGTGCGGTTCCACCGGATCCGTCCCGGCTGGAATCGGTTGCCCGCGCGGTGAGCTAAGTCATCGGCCCACTGGACCAGACGCGCGCCAGTGATCAGGAGCAGCTGATGCTCCTGCTCACTGATCCGTTGCGAGCTGGCGAGCGGACTGGCGAGATCAACCTCCACAATTCCTCCCAAAGCGTTGCACTCGATTCGGGGAATTCAGTCGCTGCATAACGGACACTGTCCCCAGCAGTTCACAGCGTGCCGCCTGCGAGCTTCGCCATGTACAGCCCACGAGTTGTCACATAGGTGTCGTTATGATGTCGACAGCCGCGATAATGCGTACCGTGCCGAGGGCTACACGACGGGGGAGGACTCCATATGCCGACTGGGATACCCATCGACGGCAAGGTCCTGCGCCGCCTGCGCGAGGATCGACTGTGGTCCCAGGAAGACCTGGCCGCCCGAGCCCGCCATTTCGCAGCCAGCGAGAACGACCGGCAATGCGGGCTGGACAAGGCCACGATCACTAAGTACGAGACGGGCGCTTGTCCCCGCGTCGGGCGGCGCAACCTCCGCTGTCTTGTCGGTGCGCTGCGCCCCACCCTCGCCGACCTCAGGCTGCTCTTGGGCGGCGATCCTCCCCATGGCCTGGCAGACTTGGTGCTCGACCTTGAGGAGGACAATACGGACCGCCGCCACGCCCTGAAGGCCGGCTTGACTGCTGTCGGTCAGCTTCTTTTGCCCAAGATCTCCGGCTACTCGCTGCCTCCCGTCGAGGAACTGAGCGCACTCACTCACCGCTACCGCTGATGGGATCAGCGGCTCCTGTCGTGGAAGCTCGCCGATCCTGTGACCAACCACTTGCGGTTCCTCGACGGCCTCTACCGTGACGCCCCGGTGTTTTCCTACCGCCGAGATCTGGCGGCCGCGGTAAGCGAGGCCGCGGGGTTCGCCGCCTGGCTCGCCATGGACATGGACGATGCCCCTCGTGCCCAACGCCATTACCAGCACGCGATCCGTGCCGCCGACGCCGCTGGTGACCCCATGCTGAGCGGTTACATGCTGGGCAGCCTGAGCTGGTTGGCCGCATACCTCGGCGACGGCGCCTCTGCCATTGCCCTGATCCAGACCGCCAAGACGAGGGTAGGCCCGATCGGGATCGATACTCCGGCGACCAGCGTGGCATGGCTTGCCGTTCATGAAGCCCTCGCCTACGCCGCCGTCAATGACGCGCTGAAGTCTCTGCGACTCCTAGAAGCCGGAGCTCAGGCCGTTCAACGAGCTAGGTCAGAAGCCCCCGCCTGGCCATGGCTCTACCCCCTCAGCGCGCACAAGCTTGCTGCCTTTAGCGGATCATGTCAGCTGCGTATCGGCCGCCCAGCGGATGCTCATGCGGCGCTCAACGAGGCGCTTCGCTTCCGGCCCGCCGGCACCCGCGAGCGCGCGACCGTCCTCATGGATCTCACCACCATCCACCTCACCAGCACGAAGCCCGATGTGGACGAGATCTGCCAACTGCTCACCGAGGCAGGTGGGATCGCGGCCTCGACCGGCTCAGCGCGCGTGTGGCGTGAAGTCTGTGACGGGCGTAACCAGCTACGGCCCTTCAGCTCGAGCCGCGCCGTACACGACCTCGATGACTTCATTGTGTCACTGGCGCACGACGCCCGATGACTCGCGTCGGCGTCACCGGCCATCGCGGGCTCCCGCAGGACACAAAGCACCTTGTCGACGAGGTCCTCCGCGAAGTCCTCAAGCACCTGAACGACCCAAATCTTATAGGCATCTCCTGCCTGGCAGATGGCGCCGACCAACTATTCGCCGGCGCGGTCCTCGACCTGGGAGGCCAACTCGAGGTCGTAGTCCCCGCGAGGCGGTATCGCGACAGCCTCGACCTTCCCGGCGAACGCCAAGCCTACGACGAGCTCTTCGCCAAAGCCTCGGATGTCGTCCGGCTCTCATTCGACGAGTCCAGCGAAGAATCGCACCTGACCGCCGGACAGCACATCGTCGCCACCAACGATCTCCTCATCGCCATATGGGACGGCCAACCCGCACGCGGCCAGGGCGGCACCGCAGACATCGTCCAATACGCCCGCGAACAAGGCGTCCCCACCAGAATCATCTGGCCCGAAGGCGCAAAACGGTAGCGCCTGTCAGCCCGCTGGCACCTCGTACACCAGCACGTGACGATCCCCCGCCAACACGCAATCGCTGACCTCCAACGCCCGCCCCGCCGTGTCGTACAGCGTGCGCAGCAGCCGCACCACCGGCACGCCGGCGCCCATCCGCAACTGCCGCGCCTCCTCAGGCGTGGGCATACGGAACGTCAGCTCCTCGATGAACCGTTCCAGCTGATAGCCGAGATCGTGCTCCAGCAGCGCGTGCACGTCACCTTGAAGCTTCTCGGCTCCCTCGATGGGCGTGCCTTGCGCGATGCCCAGCGGGAAGTAGCTGTCCGCCACCTGCACCGGCTCCCCATCCAGAGATACCAGATGGCGGCGCACCACCACCCGCTCGCCCGTCTCCAACCTCAGCCGATCGACGAGATCCTCCGGCGCATCGAGGACCTCGACGCCGAGGAGCTGTTGATCGGCCTGCGTCCCCTCCTTGGCGGCCTCCGCCTCCAACGGCGTCCGTCCCGTGTGCCGCTTGGCCTTCCAGTAAAGCGATGAACTCAGCCGCCGCAGCGGCCGCTGCGCCCGCACGAACGTCCCCCGACCGTGTTCGGTGACCACTAGCCCCTCGACACGCAGCAACGCGACCGCATTCCGCACGCTGTTCCGCGACACCCCATACCGCGCCATCAACTCCGTCTCCGACGCCAACAGCGCCCCATCCGCCAACTCCCCACCCCGAATCGCCGCCCGCAACGCATCCGCCACCTGCTTATACACCGGCCGATCACTCGCCCGATCGATACTCATCACACCCTCATCCCCTCATCACCTCGTACCTATGTTTGAGCGTATCTCTACTTCACCTCAACCACACTGGCTACGCCGGAGTTAGTCCCTCCGACCATTCGTTGGGGGTGCCCTGCGCGACGCTGGGCGAGAAGTATCTGTCCGCCACTGCAGCTGGTTGCATTGCCAGTCGTCGACCTTGGATCCCAGTCTGCTGCAGCGAGTGACGAGGTTTCCAAGGACGAACGTGGTCAAGCCGGATATTCCTGTTTTCTATCGTTCGTCAAGTCCCAAACTCGGAGTAGATTGCCTGCGGAGTTGCAAGACCATTCAGGTACTCTTCATGGCGCCAAGGCGTCTAGGGAGCGCTGGCGTCAGCATGACAGACGGCGGGACCCGTTGACCCCCGCAGGACAAGGGGGAGAAGATCAAAGAAGGTAGTTCCATGGGGGGAATCCGGCTGACTTTAGCGTGGTCAGTTTTTGCACTGGCGATTCCTTCTGCTGCTTTTGTATGGCTCAACGACACCATTGCCGATAATACAGGACTCGCGATTGTCTTTGCTTTGCTTTATGAGGGTCTTCTCTTTGCCCTCTTTCTGATAAAGGACGTCGGTCAAGAACTCCGGGCGGAGTGGGTGCGGCGGCTTGCTCAGCACACGGACGTTTTCTTGCGTCAGAGGTTCTCCCGATACGGTAGCGTCTACCGAGAGAAGCTGGTCGCGGATCACCGCTATCTAGATCTTTCAGCGATTTCATCGCGCGGCAGTAAGCCTGTTGAGTTGTCCCAGTTATTCGTAGATCCCACACTGAGGCCCACCTCCCTAAGTGCGGGCTCAGCGCGTGCATCAGCTTCTCGTCCATATGCCGAGGCTACGCACGTGCCATCGCCCACCATCTGGGACTTGCTACGGAACCACTTGGCGGGTCGATGTATCCTGGTCCTTGGTAATCCCGGCAGTGGCAAGACATTGTTGTTGCGACATGTGACCCTCACCCTCGCCCTCCGGCGCAAGGATCCCCGACGCGCGCGCATCCCGTGGCTGCTACCAATACTCTTGCCGTTAAACCGCGACATGGCAGAAGCGATCAAGTCCGATCCTGCTAGTTCCCTCGCTGAGTTTATCAGGAAACGGTCAGGGCAACTGCGAGTCCCAGAGCCGCCGCAATGGTTTGAGAAACAGCTGAGGGGTGGCAGATGCCTCGTCATGCTCGACGGCATGGATGAAGTTCCTAACCTTGAGCAACGGCGATTCGTCGCCTCCTGGATTCAGGAGCAGCTGGCTCGCTATCCGCACGTCCGATTCGTGCTAACTTCGCGTCCCTCCATCGACGGCGGTCTTGTCCCATCAGCAGCGGAGGTTTTCCAGATAGAGTCCTTCACCCTCACGCAGGTGGAACATTTCTTGACAAATTGGACGCGCGCAGCGCATATATCTGGACTGCACAATTCAGAATCCGATGCATCAGCCCCTTCTGTTTCCGAGCTACTCACTCAGCTTCGAACCAGACCAGAGCTGTGGGGACTCGTTGGCAATCCTTTGCTCCTCACGATGATCGCTGGCACACAAGAAGATGTAGGTTCTCTTCCTAGGAAACGCTTCGACCTCTACTCACGTATCTGCCGGATCTTCTTGAGCGGGCGCGCCCAGACGCTTACAAGCCTCGATGCCATTCATTGCCAGCGCGTGCTCGGCCACCTCGCCTATCACATGGTTGTGGCCCGGTCCCTAGAAATAACCGCTGCAGAGGCGAAACCCATTGTCGACGCTGCCTTTGACATCCTAGGATACAAGGATTCGAATACGTTCTTTCTCGACTCAGTCAGCGAAAAAAGCGGCCTTATCGTCGAACGCGAGCATGCCGGAGTTCGCTCGTACAGCTTTACCCACCGCACGTTTCAGGAGTTCCTGGCGGCCGCGTATATGCGTGAGCATGCAAGATCAGACGACGAGTTGACCCAGCTTGTCACTGATCCCTGGTGGCTGGACACCCTGTGCTTCTATGGCTCAGGACCCAACGGCTCGCGCGTCATCCACGCCTGTTTGCAACTTGAACGGCCGTCCGTAGAGGCGCTCACCCTGGCCGCCGCATGCGCCCAGGACACAGATGTAACCGTTTCTCCCGAGGTCCAAGCGCGGCTTGAGGCGGCGCTGAGCGAGGATAGAGAGCATCGCGATCCAGCACGACAGCGCAGCCTGCGCGAGGTCAAGCTAACCTTGCGGTTACGTGAGATGGCGCTCCTAGGTGTTGCTAGCTTTGCCAGTCCTTCAGTAATTACAAACGCGGAGTACCAACTCTTTGTAGACGACATGCGTGAACGTGGCGAGCCACGCCACCTGGATCATTGGAAAGAAGGGCGATTCCCTGTCCAGGCGGCCCCTAACCCTGCTACGGGTGTCCGCGCTTCCGACGCCGAGGCATTTTGTGCCTGGTTGACGGAGCGTGACCGAAACGGTTGGTGCTATCGCTTACCGCACGAAGGGGAACTCCAAGAACACTGGAGAGGACGACTCAAGCTTGGCCCTGAAGGCATACCTCACTGGGAGAAGATCGAAGGTGAGCTGACTTGTTGGCCCAAGCCACATCGGCCCAGCGTTCGGAGAACGCTGTGGATCCAGCTCCATTTCGATATTTTGCAGGATCTGTCACCGTCCATGCAGCGCAATATCGATCCCCAACACTGGCGAAAGCTTCACAACCTCGTACCCAAACGAGCGCGTAGTAGGCAACACCTTGGTCTCAATCCACAAGTGCTCCTTAAGCTGGACCTCTCACTCCGCAGTGACAACCTAGTCGCGCTTGGCGTGGCCCTCATCCAGAGGCGCCGACTGATCCAGGCCGAAGTCATCGGGCGACGGCTGGGAGTCGACCACGTGTCCCTTTTGATAGCGCATGCCATTCTCCGTCGCGCTCTCGCCCAGGTCGCAGACGCACCGGAAACAGACTTGGACAGCGTACTGGTGACAGTACTTGAAATATGCTCCTACACAGAGTGGTTGGCTAAGAGGTCTAGGTGGGCGCATATGGAGCGGCTCCGGATGCTGGGAATCACGCTACGCGCAGCGACGGACTGCGCGCTCAACCGTGCTGACCAGGCGCAGCTCGGAGAGTCAACCACGAAGGTGCTCCGATGGTGCGCCCGATTGACCGCTCTCGTACTGGCGCACGAGATCGCGCGCATGTCAGGAGGCTCCTCCGTGGAGAGGATAATCTCGCGCTCGCGCCTTGCATGGAACCCCATCCTCCCGCAGGGAGTACGGGATTGTCTGTCTGTCTATACCGGACTGGCCCTAGTAGAAGCGCGGTCGCGTGGTGAGGGCTCGCTTGGTGCAGGGATAGTTGTCGTGAAAGAGGGCACTCGGGAGGCTGTGAAGGGGCAGTGGCGTCGTGAAGCTGATTAAGAATGAGCTGATGTCACTGAGCTGGCCAGGCCACTTTCCTACTGATCTATACGGCTGTCACGTCCGCATCTGGGAAGGTGAGGATCGCACGATAGTGCTTGTCGGAAACCTCAATGATCGATACCTCGGCTCCTCGTGGAACGATACCATAATCGATGAGGTCGCCTGGCGTCATTTCCCAGACGGGCGTGGGTTCGAGCTGTTTGTTTATGAGCCCCGAGACATCGTACGTAGAGACAGACCGCGAGAAAGACCCTTCCGGCGCGTGACATTTGAGGTCAACGAAGAGCAACGTCAGGCTATCACCTTCATAGCTCGGATCCTTGGCGTGGGCTTTCGCGGCCGACAGCACCCGCTCGAAGAATGCTTGCGTCGCGGGCCTCACGCATTCGTGCAGCAGGATACTTACGAGCCTCAAATGACCCTGGCGGAATTCGAGGAGTATCTCTGCTCTCCAGTTGATGTATTTCCCGTCGAACTCTATTCAGCCGAGCACGTCCGTCGATACATCGAAAACGGTTACCGACCGACGACCATCATGTGGGATCCCTACGGTGTCCTTAGCGACCTAGCCGCCGTTCGGTGTCTTGATGAAGCAATTCAAGCTGCCGAAGTTTTCTGGAGGGAAAACACTGCCGAGCAACGCGGCGGCCACGAAACGATTAAGTTACTCCGTTTTGGCGCATACATGCTTGCGTGGGATTCTAGGTACCGTCAGGCGACCTATGAGCTGGAAGAAGCTGGAGGCTGGCGCAAGGCTCCAACATCACCGGATGAAATGCTTACTAATCCCGAGAAGGTAGCGTTAGCTGAACTTCATGCTATGGCGGAGAGGCGGGCGAGAGAAGCACGCGAAACCAATCAGAACGCGTCGCTGCGTAAACAGTACCCTTCCTTGAGTACGCAGGACTGGGAGCTGCTGGACCACTACGGGTCTGAGGATTCCGAGTTCTCAGTCAGCTGGGAGAAGCACCGAAATAACTTGCTGGCTCTCCGCGCGCTGCTCCAAGATCAGGAGGCCCATGGGCCCGCGCGAAACCCATGGGTCACACCCAAGGTAGAAGAGATCCTGAGGGACGCCGAAGCCCGGCTCACTAGATGGGTTAGGATGGCCGACGAACACTTCGCAGCGCATGATCATCCCCAATGGGTGACGAGTGTCTTGCTGGAGGTCCGTGGCAATTTCGACCGAGACTACTTGGCAACAGTCGACTGGCGGTCATTGGATCCAGGTGATGAGAAGCGCTTCACAGTACTTGCTCAGCAGTGCACGGGGTACGACGACTTTCGGAGTGAGCCACTTGAGCAGCTTACAGGATACGACCCCTTTGGCCGGCTCATAATTCACTCGTCCTCCGCAGAGTTCTTTGTCGTCGAGTGGCCCCTCATCGTCCCCCAACCCCCCTACCCAGACGAGGCTCGTATCGTCGGGTGCGGCGCGAAGCAAGGCGGTGAGCGTCCAGTCTACGTATTGATGCCCGATGGGAGCATGGACCTATTGCCAGCTTATCCGTCCCAGTCTTCCCAGGCGCCAAGTTTTCAATGGGGCTACGGCGGAGGTGGGCCGAACGAACTTGAGCTAGCTATCAAGGGCGCATGCTGTAAGGATTACCGAGACCTCGATGATCCCTGGGACGAGGCTTTCCGTCCTTTTCAGGGATGGATCGATTTTCAGATCCGAAACGCTGACAGGGACCATCTCGACCTCAAGGTTGGGGAAATTCGCCGTTGGTTCCATGGCCAAATCCGTCCAGAGGAGCTCCGCGCCTACGAGGACGCGTGATCTTCAGGATGAAGGAACGGAGATGAGCGCTCGAGGCGCAAATTCGCGACATGCATGAGTGGTTCGTTTCGCTTACCTCAGTGTCAATCTTCAATCGTATGGCCCGGTGCCACAACACACCGTGTTCTGCCATGTGTCTAGTTCCGGATGTCTAGGTTCGGTTGATGCTTTGGCTTGGTAGGCCTGGTGCCGGGTGACCTCCTGCTGGACGGTGCGGAGGAACGTCTTGAGCGGGACGCCGTCGTGCAAGACCTGGAAGCGGGTGGCGTCTACGACCTGCACTCGCGCTCTGGCGGATTTGCGTGACCAGGCTGCGATGTGGTCTGCGCAGACCGACGGCCCCAGGCCGGGCCTTGGATAAGACCCTGTGTAAGGTGATGCAGGCCGTGATCCCAGCAGGCGCAGCCAGGCTTCGCGCCTCGGGTGCGCTCAGCTGTGGCGACGGTGAACACTTGAGACAAGGGGAGCGTATCATGCTCGCAAGAGTGGCGATGTGGGAGCCTATGCCTGATGACGACCGGGACTGGCTGATCGACGCGGCTGCGGCGTTCCCGGAATGCGAGCCGCATACCACCTCGTCGACCCCGCCACCGGCAACGGGCTGTCCGTGGCGATCTTCGATGACGAAGACGCGTTGAAGGCGACCCGCGAGGCCATCAGCCAGCGAGCCACGGAGATCGGCTGGCACGATCAGCCGCACCCCACTCCGAAATCGGAAACCCTGTACCAAGTCATGCGCAGTACAACATGAGGTCGGCGACCCCGATCTGTGGATCTTCGATGCCAGGCCGCGCTCAGGCGGCAGGTGGGCGCGCAACGCCGGAAACTCATGCACACCGCTGACGACCAGAAGCCGCAGATCACAGTGCATGTACCCCCTTTCGGCAGGCCGCGTTCTGACGCGTAGCCCGATTGCCAAGGTGGGGTCGCGGGTCGAATCCCGTCGTCCGCTCCACCGTTTCGGCAGCTCAACCCCGTCTAACTCGTCGAGTTCCCTCTCGTCGAGGGCCTATGTCAGCCGTGGGGAGCCTTGAGGGAGACAGCCGATGCGTCCAATCGCCTCGGCTGCGGCGTTCAGCCTCGAAGCCGTGACGTGGGTGCGGTTCTCGACCGCGTCAGGGGGTCGTCGCTGAGCGGGTCGAGTCCGCGCTAGTCTGGCAGCACGGCATCGCCCTGCCCTGGCTAGGTGGCCGGCGGCCCTTGGAAAGGCGGTGCGGACGATAAGGAGGTGGCCCTATGGCCGCTGGCAGGAATTTCCCCTTCCCGTATTCGACCGTGAGGAACGTCAGTTCCCCCCAGGATACGGAGAATGGCCGCAAGATCCTCTTCGGCCACGCACCTGCGTCCTCGATCCTGGACCTCCCGACGGACGAGAACGTGCGCGACTACCTCTTGGAGGCGGAGGGCAAGAAGCGCCGTCAGCCCACTCAGGTTCACCGCGCGATGATGGAGACACTGAAGAACGACCCTACACGCTTCTCCGTGCTCAACGGCGGCGTCGTCATTGTTTGCAGGGACTACGACACCGATGAGAAGTCGCGTGTCCTGAAGCTGGAAAGCCCTAGCATCATTAACGGCTCCCAGACACAAGGAGTGTTGCGTGGCTTCCTGCGTCAGCGAGGCGAGTCGCTCTCGGATGAGATCTACGTGACGTTCGAACTCATCGTCACGCACGATGACGACTTGATCGCTGACACATCAATCGCACGCAACTTCCAGAACGACGTGATGACGGTGTCGATCGTGGGCCGCCTCGGCCAGCTCGATGAGCTCGAACAGGCGTTACAGCGCGCGTATCCCGGCAAGAAGCTCCGGAAGTCAGAGACCAAAGTCGCCCGGACGTTGAGCCTCAAGGAGGACTACGTCCTGACAGAGAAGCTCATCCAGGTCCTCATCGCGCTTACGCCAGCTGAGCTTTGGTACAAGTCCGGCGAGGAAGGCAGGCCAAACAAGGTCTATACATACTCTGGCAAGGAAAAGTGCCTCAAGGAGTTTCAGAGGGTTGTTCGAATGGCCAAGAACCCCGAGGACCCTGAGCACGAGAAGTACGCGGAGCTGTACCAGTTCTACCTCGACGTTGCTGCGGAGGCCCTCGAACTCTACGAGTCGTGGAAGCAGCACGAGGACTGGCGCGGCACGCGTCTTCGCGCAATCATCCGGGACGGGCGCGACATCGTTGACGTACCCGACGGAATCATCTTCCCAATCCTCGCGGCCTTATCGGCTTTCGCGACCAAGACATCTACTGGCTGGACAATCAGGCCACCGGCTAGATTGAACGACGCAGATCTAATCGCCGCCGCTAAGTCCGCATACCAGGACTTGGCAAACTCCAATCCGACGACGATGGGGAAGTCGAAGGCCTGTTACGCCCAATTGTACCAGATCGCCGAGATCTACAAGCGGTTGGCGTAGCCGGCTATCTCCTAGGGCGCGGGTGAGGGGGTTGGGCAGAGTCCCGGCCCCTCGTCGGCGCATGACTGCATCCGCAGCGCGCGAACTGACCCTCACCTGCCCGACCCTCGTGAGGGGTTTCCATACGATGTCAAGGGCGGCGGCTACGCCGCCGCCGGGCGTGCGGGCATGGCGACGCCCGCCGGTTGAGACGCTTGCGGGCGAGGAACGAACGAAGGGCGGGCCTTGCGGGCGGGGGCTGGCGCCCCCGTCCTCGGCCCGCGCGCGACTTACCGAGCGGGCGTCGCCGAACCCTTCGCCCGTCGTCGGCAGGTCCCCGCTGGACACGTTCCAGACACACGCGCTTTGTAATTCACGCGAAATGACGGCTAATGACGATGACCCGTCCTCGCAGGCCAGCCCACAGATTCGGCCATCGTCTCAGGCCAAGCCACCGGCTTGAGCAGGGCTTTCAAGCCGGCGGCGCGGGTTCGAATCCCGTCGGGGGCACTGGAGGTTTTGGACTGCGGGACACGCTCACTGGGGCGCGCTCCTTTACCGTACACCGCTTCAGGGTTATCCGTTTGGGCAGGTTTGATTGGTCTCGGAGGCACGTGGGGAGGGTCTTATGGCGGTGCCAGCTGGTCTTGAGATGCTGCACGAGAGCTTCGTGTGTTCGTTGCGGGCCGAGAACCGGGCGCCGCGCAGAGTAGAGACATACACCCTCGCCGTTGAGCAGTTCGCCGCGTACCTTCAGGAGTGCGAAGACCCCGACAGGACTGGGGTGATAACCCGTCTTACCTACCCTGGGGCAGGGCGGGCTTCGAGCTCCCGGTTGGGGCCGGCGGCGGCGACGAACGCCGATGAGTTCGGCGCGCGTGGGTCGTCTATAGGACGACCGCATTTCACAGCTCGCGGACGGAGCCTCCGATGACCGCAATCGCCGCCACCGCCCCCACCACCTCACGCGCCGCGAACGGCGGCCTCTGGATGCTGCAGGTGCTCCTCGCGGCCGTCTACGCCTTCTCGGCGTTCGGCAAGCTCACGGCCGAGGCGCAGAACGTCGCTGGCTTCGAGGCCATGGGCCTGGGCACTAGCGGCATGTATCTCATCGGCGCGCTGGAGCTGGCCGGGGCGATCGCGATGTTCGTCCCGCGTCTGACCGGGCTGGCCGCGCTGTGCTTCGTCGCGCTGATGGTCGGTGCAGTGACGATCACGTGGACCATGTTCGGCTGGGGCGTGCTCGTCGCGATTCCGGCGACCGTCGGTGTCTTGGCCGCGGTGGTCGCCTGGGGTCGACGTGACAGGATGCGTCGACTGATCGCGCGGCTTCGCCACTGACGCCCTGCGTTCTCGAGATGCACGGCGTGCATTCGGTTCGTCTCGTCCTTTTCTCTTCCGGGCTACTTGTCCTCCGCATGGATGAACGCGCTGCGGAGGGTGGTGACCGCCAAGGCGAAGCCGGAAGCCCGAAGTACAGCATGCCGAACACCGCACCTGCCCGTGTCCCACGACGCGGTGGGCGTGCAACCAGGACCGAGATGTCCGCGCGACCACGGCGTGCCAGGTCCGGCTGACAGCCAGCGGACCGGAATAATCCAGTCCACGCACGGTCCAGACGGCGCTGCAATACCAATCCGAATGGTCGTTGGCGGTGGGCAACGTCGCAATCGGATAAGACGGCAACCGCCGGACCTGGCAGGCTCGTGTATTCGAGAACGAATACACGCCGAGCCAGAGCCCTATGGCCGCCAAGTTGTCAAGTGGTCGCAGCCAGGCGCGCGATGTCTCGGCCAGGCCCTTCAGGAGCGGCCTGACGATGATCCTCCGCGCAACACCTCAGGCAGGATGGGCACTGCCCGATATGTGGGCCGGTCACCCCTGCGCTGAGGCAGTACTTCGCGGCTGAATGTCTGGTCGCCGATGACGGCCTCGCCGCCACTCAGGCCTGAACGGTGGCGTAAGCCCGCGGGCGGGCTCACGGCGGGGGACGGGAAGGGCGCTCCGGCCATGATCCGCTGCGTCTCACCCCGTCAGATAAGGACCTAAGCACGAGCGCGAAGCCGACCGGGGGTCACTCCCATTCGCTTCTTGAACACCCTGGTCATGTAGCTCTGGTCGGCGAATCCACAAGCGAACGCGACGTCCGCCAATGGAACGCTTGTACGCTGGAGCATGGTCTGCGCGCGGGCCACGCGTTGGCGGAGAACGAACTCGTGGGGGGTGATACCCGTCGATTGCCGGAATCGGCGTGCAAAGTGGTAGCGGCTCAGCCCGACCGATGCTGCCAGATCGTCGAGCTTGATGTTCTCGCGCAGGTGCTCGTGAATGTAGTCGCGGGCGATGCGCTCCTGCACGAATGTCAACCCGGCCCTTCCTGGGGGTTCGCGGAACAGGACGTGAGCGTGTCGGCGCAGGATGTGCACGCAAAGCTACACGGACAGCGAGTCGGCCTTGACCTCGTCCAAGAGCTCGACGTGCGGCGCGGGTGAGTAAGGAGATGTCGCCGGGTCCAAGCTGCTCCGTGATCCACCCGGCATCAATGCGCCGGCGCATGCTCGTGGTTCCACGGCGGTAGGCAACGATCATGTAGTCGCGCATTGGTGGGACTTCGACGTCCGACCCTGCCTACCGGTAGCCGCGAATTGATGTAGGACGACGGCTTGGATGAGTAGGGGAGGGTGCTGAGGCGGCAGCCAGGGTGAGGATGGCAAGGGCAGCCTGTCAGGGTTGCCTTTTTTGGTGTGGAGAGTGAGCTTTGTGTGGTTGAGG
>Ga0187894_10004550_pt1 | contig 14787 bp, 14 predicted proteins | sample GBC1701081metaG_FD_136650 | JGI IMG/M metagenome (GOLD analysis project Ga0187894, IMG submission 136650) | White microbial mat communities from a lava cave in the Kipuka Kanohina Cave System on the Island of Hawaii, USA - GBC170108-1 metaG ...
CGGCATCACGCGCGATTCGGTGATGCAGATCGCGCGCAACCTGGGTTACGAAGTCCGCGAACAGGTCATCCCGCGCGCCGCGCTCTATGTCGCCGACGAAGTCTTCTTCACCGGCACCGCCGCCGAGATCACACCCATCCGCAGCATTGACCGCGGCAAGATCGGCAATGGCAAACGCGGCGCAATCACCGCGCAGCTGCAAAACGACTTCTTCGCGATCACCTCAGGCGAGAAAGAAGCGCCCGGCGATTGGCTGGCGTTCGTGGGCAAGTAAACGGCCCCAAAATCCCCCGAACAACCCTGCGATACGCGATCGAAAGATTTCCCCGGGAGAAGAGAAAAATATTGCTGGAAAAGACGAAGGGGGAGCAGGGAATGGGGAATGGGGAATGGGGAGTCGGGAAAAAACATCATTCCCTCTTCCCCATTCCCCACTCCCCACTCCCCCCAATTGACAACCCCACTACCCGATTCTATAGTGCGCTGGCCAAACCTAATTTGCAGGATGAGCGCAGGCGCGGCCTAAAATAGCCGTCCCTCCACCCACCAGAGGAGGAAATAATGGCCAATCGCAATTCGAATCATCTCATTATGGCGATGGAGCCGATTGATCGATCCGGGATAACAGAACTTGTTGTCCAGCGCATCAAGGAATTACTGGAGCGCGGAGAATTGAAAGCGGGAAGCCGGTTGCCCCCTGAACGCGAACTGGCCGACATGCTTCATATCAGCCGCCCCAGTTTGCGCACTGCGCTGAAGGCTTTGTCGGTGATGGGAATCATTCACGCGAAGCCCGGCGCTGGAACCTACATCGCCGAATCGCTGCCTGAAGTCTTCACCGAGCCAATGCATTTTATGACGCTGATCAACAACACCAGCGTCGAAGAGCTTTTTGAAGCGCGCCGGATCATCGAGGCCGGGCTGGCCGAACTCGCCGCCGAACGGGCCACGGGGGCCGACATCGCCGCTCTGACCAAAGAGGTCGAAGAGATGAAAGCGACCACCGGCGATCCTGAGGAGTTCCTCAAACATGACGTGCGTTTTCACCAGGCGATAGCCCGCGCCGCGAACAACAAATTGATGAGTGGCGTGATGGACACCGTGGCGCAACTGCTCTTTCACATCCGCCGCCAGACCATCTCCGAAGCGAGCGATCTTGAAGAAGCCATCGAATGGCACGAAAAGATCATCGCGGCGATGCGGAAACACGACCCGAAACGCGCCAAAGAGATGCTCTCAGGCCACCTGCGCGCAGCGCAATCGGCGTGGGCGCGTGAGCACAGACCGGAAGACAACGGTAAGGAAACGGGCAAAGCCGGCGGAAAGAAGCCGCGAGGCAAGTGAGGCCTACGGTTTGGCGTCCACCCAATTCTCTCCAACTCCGATCTCAACAACCAACGGCGAGTCAATCTTTGCGGCGCTCTCCATCGCGGCCTTCACAACCTCGCTGGTCTTTTCGACCTCCTTCTTCGGAACCTCGAAGACAAGCTCGTCATGAACCTGCAGGATCATTCTCGCTTTCAATTTTTCGCGGCGTAAGTTCTCGGCGACACGCAGCATAGCGAGTTTGACGATGTCGGAGGCGCTACCTTGCATGGGCATATTCACGGCCTCGCGTTCGGCGCGCGCGCGCGCGGTCCCTTTGCTCTCCAGATCGGGCAGATAGCGTTTGCGGCCATAGATCGAACGCACCGCGCAACCGTTTTCACGCGCCAGGTCAGGCAATTCGTCCATGTATTTTTTGACGCCGGCGTAGGTTCGATAGTACTCGTCAATGACTTTCTTCGCTTCGCTGCGCGAGATGCCCGTGCGCTGCGCCAGCCCGAACGGGCCGATGACGTATGCGATCCCGAAGTTGACGATCTTCGCCCGTCGCCGCGCCTCTTTCATCTCTTCCGCCGTCTCCGCTTTGAAGACCGCGCGGGCGGTTCGCGCATGGATGTCTTCCCCCTGGAGGAAGGTTTCGAGCATGACCTTGTCTTTCGTCACGTGCGCGAGCAAACGCAGCTCGATCTGCGAATAGTCGGCTGAAAGCAGCACGTGTCCGTCGGCGGGAATGAACGCGCGGCGGATGCGGCGGCCCATCTCGGTGCGGATCGGAATATTTTGAAGATTTGGATTGACCGAGGAGAGCCTTCCAGTCGCTGCTATGGTCTGATTGAGCGTAGTGTGAATGCGCCCGTCCGCCGGGTTGATCAACTGTGGGAACGCGTCAACGTATGTGCCTTTGAGTTTCGCCAGCTCCCGGTGCTCGATGACCAATCGCGGCAATTCGTATTTCTCCGCCAGTTCGTCCAACACGTCGCGGCTGGTCGAAATCTTCCCGGTCGCCGTGCGGCGCGAGACTTCGAAATTCAGCTCCTCGAAAATCTCGCCGATCTGTTGCGGCGAGCCGATGTTGAACTCGCGCCCCGCCAGCTCGTAAATCTTCTTCGAGAGTTTATCCAACTCCTTCTCCATCTCGACCGAGAGTTTGGTCAGCACGCTGGTGTCAACACGGAATCCGGCCTGCTCCATATCGTAAAGCAACGGGACGAGCGGCATCTCGATCTTCCGGTAGACGAAGTCGAGCTTTTCCTGCTGAAAATCGTATTGAATCTTGTCTTCCGGAATCCGGGCGTTCAGGACGTCGGCCAACCGCCCCGTCGAATCGGCGAACCCGGCGACGGTTGACTCCTCGCCGAGCGCGATTGAAATATCCAGGTATTCGCCCGCCAGTTGCGGCATTTCGTATTTCGCGCGCTCGGCGTCGAGCAGATAAGCCTGCAGCATAGTGTCGTCGGTCACGTTTTCCAACTCGACGCCCAGCGGGCCAAGCAGCCTCATTGCGCGCTTCAGGTCGTGCGTGGATTTTTCGATCAGGCCGTTGCCGAAAACGTCCTTGAGCAGTTCCACGGCCTCTTGGCGGGCGCCGCAGTTTTCAAAATCGAAATAGTCCGCCGAACCGGACGAGGTCGAAAAGGCGACCACGCCGGGTTCGCCCGAAGCGGTTTCGGACAACGCAAACGCGAACTGCTCGCGGTCGTAAAATGTTTTGACCAGTTGGCGTAAATCCTCGACCGCGACGTGGCCTTGATATGAGGCCGCGCCGCCTCCCTGTTCTTTCGCCGCAGCCGCTTCGCCCGGTTTCGCGCCGGCCTTGAATTCCTGCTTCAAATGGGCGAATTCGAGTTCGTTGAACAATTCGTAAGCCAGCTTGTCGTCAGGTTCTTCGACGATCAACGCCTCCAGGTCCAGTTCGATCGGAACGCTGAGGTCAAGGCGCGCAAGTTCGCGAGAGAGGCGAATCTGTTCGGCGTGATCGCGCAGCGATTCGCGGTAGGTTTTCTTCTTGACCCGCTCCCAGTTGACGAGCGCGTTCTCAATTGTGTCGAACTCCGCAAGCAATGAGGCCGCGCCTTTTTCGCCGATGCCCGGCGCGCCGGGAATGCCGTCCGCCGCGTCGCCCATCAACCCAAGCCAGTCAACGATCTGATCCGGGCGCACGCCGTATTTGGCCTTCACGCCGGACTCGTTGAGCAAACTCTCGCCGTTCCTGTCCACGCGCAGAACGACCACCTCGTCGTTACGCACCAACTGGCTGAGGTCTTTGTCATTTGTGACGACGACCGTTTGCAGACCGGCTTCGGTGGCCTGCCGCGCAAGGGCGCCGATGATGTCATCGGCTTCGTAACGCGGGATGCGCATGACGGGCACGCGCAACGCTTCGCACACGCGGTCAATGTATGGCAGTTGCGCGACCAGGTCTTCGGGCATATCAGGCCGGTGCGCCTTGTAATCGGCGTACTGTTCGCGGCGGAAGGTCATCTCTTTCGAGTCGAGCACGACACCCAGGTAATCGGGACGGTGATCTTTCATCAATTTCCGAAGCGTCACCGTGAAACCATAAGTGGCGTTGGTCGACAGACCTTTCGAGTTCGACAACCCTCGAATCGCGTAATACGACCGAAAGATGTTCGACATTCCGTCAACCAGGAAGAGGCGTTTTTTGTTCGGCATAGCTCGGATTATCGGCGAGCCGAAGAGAGAGGGTCAAGATGGCCGAGCCTCCGTAACCGGAGTCTAAATCGAGCCAAATAAGATTGGCACACAGAATTCACCACGGATTTTCACGGATGCGACGGATGAGCACGGATAATCCGTATCAATCCGTCGCATCCGTGAAAATCCGTGGTGAATTGGTGTCCCAATGTTGCGTGTTCTGATTTAGGGAAGATTATCGCAATCTCGCTTAACTCCAGTCTTGGGTTGAGCAAAAAAACCACGGGGAACACGGGGGAAAAAGAGGAAAAGACTTTATGGAAGAAAGGTTCAGCGCGTCTTCTGACCAGGTTCATCCCCGTGATCCCCGTGGTCCCCGTGGTTGGGCTTCATTCTGAGTTCAACTCAAGACTGGGGTTTGCTTATAGGTCTGAATTGAGACTAGAATTCGGACTCGTAATGCCTAGGCCGCAACAGTACAATCTGATTTACGCTCCCGAAGTGAAAGAGCATCTGAGAGCAATAGACAGACAGTGTCACGCGCAGATTCGAGAGGCCATTGAGGAGCGATTAAGCTTTGAGCCGGACCGCGAAACCCGCAACCGCAAGCCGCTTGGAGGAAGCGCATTGTGGGAGGACGCGTGGGAATTACGTTGTGGCGGGCAGAACCGTTTCCGTATCTTTTATCAAATTAACCATGAAACGGCGGAGGTGCGGATTTTAGCTATTGGCGTCAAAGACAGAAACGAACTGATCATAGGGAAGGAGCGGGTCAAGTTATGAAGATCGTATCGCTTGCGAAAGTTAAAGCGAAGCTGAGCAGCTACATCGAAGCCGCGCGCTCAGGCCCGGTTGTGATTACCAAGAACGGCAATGTCGCAGCCGTGTTGCTGGCAGTAACTGACGATGATGAGCTTGAGCGATTGCTGTTGGCGCATTCGCCGAAGCTCCGGCGCATCTTGCAGAAATCGGCAAAGTCAATCCGAGCGGGGCGAGGAATACCACACGAAGATTTCTGGGCTGAGATGGCGGAGTAACGAGATAACACTCACCGCGCGCGAGTCATCGGCCCGTCCGCGCCCTTTGGAGCGCCGCTTCCGCCGCGCCACGCCAACACGATCTCGGCCAGGATCGCCAGCGCGATCTCTTCCGGCGTCATCGCGCCGATGTCCAGCCCGATTGGCGAATGGACGCGGCGAAGATGCTCGGCCGCCACGCCTTCGCGCCGCAGGTGTTCACGAATCGTGGTTGCGCGACGCCGGCTGCCGATCATCCCGATGTAGCGAGCCGGTTTCTCGACCACCTCTCGCAAACAGATCTCGTCGTGCTTGTGGCCACGCGTCACGATCACCACGTGCGACGCCCGCGTGATTTTCAGTGACCGCAGAGCCTCGACAAAATCGTCCGTGATCAGACGAACGTTCGGATCAGGAAACTTCTCCCGAGATGAGAATTCGGTCCGGTCGTCAATCACGGTGATTTTAAAATCGAGTAACGCCGCCACCTTCGCGATAGCTTGTCCGACGTGCCCTCCGCCGCAGATGATCAATTCCGACACGGGCCGCGAGATTTCAAAAAGCAACCGCGCATCGCCGACCCGCCCTTTGATCTCTTCGGCTTCGAGCCCGTTCTCAAGCGATGCGGGCAATTCGCCCAATTCACTTGGACGCGCGACGACTATCTCCTGCCGTTCGTCTTTCATCAACGCCACCGCGTGGCTCGCGGCAATCTCATCCAGCGACCGATCTCCCAGCGAACCTCCGATCAGCGCGCCGCCTTCTTTGACCAGCAACCGCGCCGTCTGTGGCGAGGGCCGCCCGTCCATTTCCATCAACGAGACGATGCACATCGCCTCGCCGTCAGCGAGCGATTGCTTCAACGCTGATGAGATTTCAGTTGCGGATAGCATAGGGTTGGTGGTAGGTGGTTGGTGGTTGGTTCTTGCTATTGCTGCTTTTTATCCAACCACCAACCACTTACCACCATCAGTTCCAAACTTCGATGAAGACTTCCATATCGCCGCCGCAGATCATTCCCTCTTCGTCAGGAGGGACATCCGGGTTATCACGCAGGCTGAATTTGCACAAACGCGGCTTGTTTTCGGTCAATGCCTCTCGCGCTTCGGCCCACACATCGGCTTCGACACAGCCGCCGCCGACCGTGCCCATCATCCTGCCGTCCTCAAACACCAGCAACTTCGCGCCCGTGCGCTGAGGCGTCGAACCGGAAGTCGTCACAATCGTCGCCACCGCCAGCTTCCTCTTCTCGCCCTGCGTCTTGGTGATCTCCTCGTAAACCTCACTCTGCGTCAACAAACTCATCGCTATTCTCCTTGTCTTCTTGTCTCATTATGGGATTTATGAGACTTATGAGGCCAATGCGTCGCCTTATCGCCCTGTCGCCTTGTCGCCCTGTCTCAAGCCCGTTCCAGCCTGTACAACGTAATCTCCGGCGGGCAATCGAAACGCGAAGGCAGCAGGATTGTGCCGATGCCGCGCGTCGTATAGACCTGCATCGAGCCGTTACGGTTCAAGCCTATCGCGTAACGCTGGCCGTAGCTCGACGAGATGTGTGGAGCGCCCAGCACCGGCAACCGAATCTGCCCGCCGTGCGTGTGCCCGGACATCATGAGATCAATGTGTTGTTGTTTGACCGCAAACTCTTCGATGAAATCGGGGTTGTGCGCCAGCACGATCTTCGGCGCTTCTTTCGGAACGTCGCGCATAAGGTGGTCAATGTCGGTGGCGCCGTAATAAAGATCATCAACGCCGAGGACGCACAACTTCGATCCGCGATGTTCGATGCGGTCCTGCGCGTCAATCAGCAAGTTGAGACCGGCGTTTCTGAGCGCCCGCGTGACACGCGAAGCGCCGGCGTAATAATCGTGATTGCCCAGCACGGCGTATACGCCGGCGGCGGCTTTTAGATTCTTGAGCGACTCGGCGCAGGGTTCGATGTACTGTTTTCCCCCGTATGTGAAATCTCCGGTCAGCGCGATCAGATCAGGCTTTAAACCATTGGCGATTTCGACGCAGCGGTTGATGTAATCGAGTCCGGTGTAAAGCCCGTGGTGGATGTCGCTCAAGTGCGCAATCGTCATGCCGGCGAACTCATCCGGCAGGTTTGAGATCGGCGCCGGCACGCGCGAGATTTCGACGTGTTCGCGCGCCGCGAAACCGTAGCCCAGACATCCCAACCCGACCGACGCCACAGACGCCGCCGAAACCTTTATCCAATCGCGCCGCGTCCACTCCTTCGGCGATTTCAGGCGCCGTTTGAATCTTTCGGAAAAACCATTCTGCCGCGCTTCCGTGGAACTCAAAACTTCTCTCCCCATCCCATCTCGCCGAGTTCAGCGGCGCCAACGTAAACATAAATCTTTTCCAGATTGAATCCGAAAATGATCCGCGCCTGGGCGTCAACATCTTTTCCGTCGATCTGCGCGGGAAGAAAACCCATGCGCTTGACGGCTTCAATGGCCCGTTCGTCCAGTCCGAAGCCAAGCCCTTTTTCGACCTTGGCGTTTTTGATCTTACCGTCGCGTTGGAACAGGGCGCGCACAATCACCTCGCCTTCGACCTTCTTGTCGCGGGCCTTTCCGGTGTACTCGGGCAGATAGATGTGCAGGAGGCGCGGACCTTGCAGGCTGGGCTTTTGCGCCTCCGCCGGCGTTTCGGCTTTCGCCCGGGCGGTTAAAGAGCGATCAACGGCTTCCGGGGTTGGCTGTGGCGGCGCCGGGATTTGCGGGGTTGTTTCGCGCACGATGATGGTTTCGATTACGTCGCGCGGGTCAATGGTCTTGCCGAGTTTGCTTTCACGCACAGCGCCGTCTGCGGCCCGTTGCAATCTTTCAAGAACCAGGAAGCGAACCGGCTTGCGCTCTATGCCGATCTGAACCCCGCCAATCTGAACCCCGATGATCTTCCACTGGCCATCCAACTCGGCGCCGGCGATCAACTCGTCGGTTTTATATTCCTTGCTCAGCCCCAGCGTGTTCAACTCGTCTTCGGCCAGCGCCTGGTATTCCGGCACGATGTCTTCGCGGTTTTCCGCGGCGTAACGCTCGACGAAACGGCGGAGAATCGTCAGACGCTGTTTTGCGCGTTCGTAATCCGCGCGGGCTATCTCCCGGCGCCCCAACTGGTACTCAAGCTCATTCAGTTCCTCGTCCAGTCCCGTCAGGTAGGCGCTGGCCACGGGGCCGTAAGACGCCCGTTTCTGTTGCGCCGCGCCCGCGTTTGATGACGGCGTCGCGGCCCACAAAACTGCGGCCAGTATGATCGCCAACCCAGGCGCCAATATGGTTGAAAGCTTGAACGTGGACATCGAAACTTTATCAAGGGAGGAGTTTAAATCCGCGGCGATTATCGCGTATGGTTTTGCGGACGGTCAAGCAAGCCATCTCTCGACAGTAAACATTGCTTACGATGATCACGCGCGATCAAAATCCGACCATAATTCGTCTGCAGCCATCCGGCTTTTGAGAATCTGGCGAGCTGTATTAAGGTAGCGCCGGAAATTGTTCGGTCGGGTTCCGAAGTGGCGGAGCTTGGCCTTCGGACTTTCAAAAGATCAAATCTGGGGATCAAATCTGGATGAAACGCTATTTGCCGTTTGTAATTATCGCAGCCGTTCTGGCGGCGGCTATCGGCGCGGGAGCTTTGATGTTCCGCTCCGCGCAGCCGCAACCTTCAACGACTCCGGCGCCTGCTATCAGCCCTGCCGCATCGTCTGACGCGGCGACTTCCAAAGGCGTCGTCACAATCGAGGAGTTCGGCGATTACCAATGCCCGCCATGCGGCGCCCTGCACCCGGTTCTAAAAACGTTGAAGAGCGAATATGGGGATCGTATTCGGTTTGTCTTTTACCATTATCCGTTGACTTCAATTCACAAACACGCGCTCGAAGCTTCTTACGCCGCCGCGGCTGCCGGTCTTCAGGGCCGGTTCTTGGAGATGCACAACCTGCTTTACGAGAATCAAAACGTGTGGAGCGAGGTGGGCGATTTCCGCCCGATCGCGATTAACTTTGCGCGCCAGATAGGGCTGGACGTCCAGCGCTTCACGCGGGATATGGACGGGCTCAAAGTAATGGCTCTCGTCTCGGCTGATACACAGCGCGCGAATTCGCTCGGCGTTAATTCCACGCCAACGGTTTTTATTGATGGCCAGTTGATTCCACATGAAAGTTTGACGGCTGAAAATCTGCGCAAAGAGATCAACCAAAAACTGGGGGGCAACCGGTAACCAGTTGTGGCTACGGACGCGATGACAAATGAAAAATGACAAGTGGAAAATGGAAAATGAAAAATGGGAAATGATCGCGCATCAGAATTGTTCCGTAGCGCCTAGCCGCGATCAACAGTTGGATGGGGTGGGGCGGGAATGATGAACCTGGCCGCCGCGACAAGCGCCGTGAGCGTCAGCGTCATCGCGGCTGACAGCAGGCAGTATTCGCAGTAAGCGCGGAGCACAAACGCCTGCACGTACAACAACCAGAGAGTTGAGATCAACATCGGCGCAATAAGCATGGCCAGACCGGTTCGCGCGCGCTCGTAGCCGAACGCCGCCAGCGTCGCAAGGCTGAAGGCGGCAAAATAGGCCAGCGCGCCGAAAGCCGCTGTGGGGATGCCGGCGATTGTCGCGTACTGGCTGCTGAGCACGGCCGAACAGCCGGTTGTGACGGAGCAGCGGACGCTCCGACCGGTGAGGTGCTGAATCGTCAAGTAGATCGAATCTCCCAAACCAATCAGTGAAACCAGCATCGCCAGCCCATAGATCCATACCGGATGGGCCGGACGGCGCGCGGTGGAGGGTTGCGAATTTTTCATAACTTCTGTTGTTTCTCACTCGCTCAATATTGCGGAATAATCGCGGCGCCTTTTCATCGTAGTAAAAGCCGCGTTGAACTTTTAACACTCATCAGTCACGGCCTCAACCCACCCGGTGTCCGAATAAACCGGCGCTGGTTTCAAGAGGTAAAGAAGCCGGAAAGGAGTCAGGTATGAGACGAGCATCTTTCGTGAGAGCCCTGAGTTTGATCGGGATTCTTCTGCCGCTGCCGGCGCTCTATCTTCGCCCCAGCATCGGCCAAGAGCCGAAGAACCTGCCGAAGGCCTCTATTGACGGCGCGGGGCTTGGCTGGCGCGCGCTCACGGAAAGCGACTTCACCAACGTCAACTGCTACCCGGAAACCTGGACGTGGAAGAACGATTTGCTGAGTTGCACGGGGCAGCCAATCGGAGTGATGCGCACACGGCAGACATTCACCAACTTCGAGCTGGTGGTCGAGTGGCGACACCTGAAATCGGCGGGCAATTCAGGCGTCTTCGTGTGGGTTCCGGACGAGGCGCTCAAAGATCTGAAGCCCGACGCGCTGCCGCAATATGGTATTGAAGTGCAGATGCTCGACCACGGCTTCGCCGAAGCATATGAGAAGCGTACCGGGAAGAAGGGCGACTGGTTCACCACCAACGGCGACATCTTCGCCGTCGGTAAATCGAAGCTGACGCCGTTCCCACCGCTTTCTCCCAACGGCTCGCGCAGCTTCCCGCGCAAAAATCTCAGTCGGCGGGCCGGCGAATGGAATCACTATTACGTCCGAGCCATTAACGGCGAGGTGAGGTTGTGGGTGAACGGCGAGGAGGTTTCGGGCGGCGGCGGAGCCGAACCTCGTGTGGGCTACCTGTGCCTGGAATCAGAGGGTTCGCCAATTGAGTTCAAAAACATCCGCATCCGCGAGTTGCCGTAAATCGAAGGAGACGCATGAACAAAGAGCAAGTCACAGTAATCGCTTACATTGAAATCAAGCCAGGAACGGAAGAGAGTTTCAAAGTCGAGCTTGAGAAATTGATTGCCGCGACGCGGGCCGAAGCGGCCTGTATCAACTACGATTTTCATCAATCGGCTGATCAGCCCACTCGATTCGTCGCCTACGAAAATTGGACGAGCATGGCGGGGCTGGATCAGCACGCAAAATCGGCGCACATTCAAACCTTCAGGCGAAACTGCGCCGAAATATTCGCCAAACCCGTCGAAATAACGATTTGGAAAAAGCTGGATTGAGCGTCCGCGCTTACCTATAATGCCCGCCTTTGTTTAAATCCCAGTAGACGTGTCAGTAACCTGACCGTGAGCGCAATGGCGTCAAGTTAAGAGGAAGAGAGAGTTTCGTTGTCTCGACCCGTAACTTAACGCCATGGCGTCACAATCGATGTATTGACACTTGGCAAGGAGTGAAAGTTGGCCCTTAAAGACCTGATCTCGATCAATGACCTGACCTCGACGGAGATTCGAAAGATATTCACCACAGCGGCTGATCTGAAAGCCAATCCGCGAAATTACAGCGATGCGCTGGCCGGATGCAGCGTCGCGCTGATTTTTGAAAAGCCCAGTTTACGCACGCGCGTGACATTCGATCTGGGCGCGACACAGATGGGCGCTTCGTGCGTCTATCTCGATCATCAGAACGTGCGGCTCGGCGAGCGCGAATCGGTAAAAGACATGGCGCTCAACCTGGAGCGCTGGGTTGACGCAATCGTCGCGCGCACATATAGCCATGAGAGCGTGATCGAGCTGGCGGCCCATTCATCGGCGCCGGTGATCAACGGCCTTTCGGAATTTTCACATCCGTGTCAGGGACTGACCGATTATTTCACGCTGACCGAAAAAGCCGGTCCCGACCTGAAAGGATTTCGCATGGCTTACGTCGGCGACGGGAATAATACCTGCCACTCGCTGATCTTCGGCGCGGCGAAGATTGGCGCGCATATCCGTGTCGGGTGCCCGAAAGGTTACGAACCCGACGCCAAAGTTTTAAAAGAGGCCCGCAAAGACGCGCGGAAAACCGGCGCGAAGATCGAAATCGCCAATAACCCGTTCGACGCCGTAGAAGGCGCGCAGGCCGTCTACACCGACGTCTGGGCTTCGATGGGTTTCGAAGCCGAAACTGAACGCCGCCGCGAAATCTTCTCTCCGTTCCGCGTCACCAGGAAGCTCATGAAAAACGCCGGAAAAGACGCGTTCTTTATGCACTGCCTGCCCGCGCACCGCGGCGACGAGGTTGACGCGGACGTAATTGACAGCAAAATCTCCATCGTCTACGACCAGGCGGAGAACCGTTTGCACGCGCAGAAGGCGATAATGTATCTGCTGGTTGAGGCGAACAGGTGAGTAGGGAATGGGGAGTGGGGAGTGGGGAGTGGGGATTGGGGAGTGGGGAGTGGGGATTGGGGGAGTGGGGAGTGGGGAATAGGATACCAATGCCGAGAGTCAAAATTCGATGAGTAATTCAGCAAATAACAACCAACAGGGAAATCAGGAAGCAGCAAAGTCGCGGACTCCAGACTCTGTCCCCCCCACTCCCCACTCCCCACTCCCCACTCCCTCTTCTGCCCCCACTCCCCATTCTTCTGTCGCCCGATCAGCAGGCATTGTCAGCGTCGCCGTGATGGGCAGCCGGATTCTCGGCCTCGTCCGCGAGCAGGTCTTCTCTTCGTTTTTCGGCGCGGGCTTCGCCAACGTGGCTTTTCAGATCGCCTTCCGCATTCCGAATCTTCTGCGCGATCTGTTTGCCGAAGGCGCGCTGTCGGCGGCCTTCGTCGCCACCTTCTCACAAACCCTCACCAAACACGGCGAGCGCGAGGCGTGGCGGCTGGCCAATCTGGTAAATAACGGTCTGATCGTCGTGCTCTCGATCATCGTCGTAGCCGGGATCATCTTCTCGCCGGAGATCGTGGCTTTTTTGATACGCGACGTCCCGATCGAGCCCGCCAGGGCGCGGTTGATGTTCGATCTGGCCGTCAAGATGACGCGTATTCTGTTTCCGTTCCTGTTGATGGTCTCGCTGGCGGCAGTGGCGATGGGTGTGCTCAATACGAAGGGACGTTTTGGTATTCCGGCGTCCGCTTCGACGATGTTCAACGTCGGTTCGATCATCGGCGGGCTGGCTTGCGCCTACCTGCTGGCGCCCGAATACATCACCAACACCGCGACATCTTTGTTCAACCGCCAACAACCCGCGAGAGACGATTTGGGAGCGGCCACCGCGATCATCGGAATGGCCATCGGCACGCTGATCGGTGGAATGCTGCAATGGCTGATTCAGGTTCCGAGCCTTCGCGCCGTCGGTTACCGCTGGCAGCCGATCCTCAGTTTCCGGGATGCAGGCGTGAGACAGGTGATGAGGATGATGACGCCCGCGACCATCGGCTCGGCGGCGTTGCAGGTGAACTTCGTGGTCAACACCGTGTTCGCTACGAGCGTCGCCGAAGGCGCGGTGGTGTGGCTCGGCAACGCATTCCGGTTGATCTATCTGCCGATTGGGATTTTCGGCGTAGCGATCTCGACGGCCACGCTGCCCGTCACGTCGCGCGCGGCGGCGATGGAAAATCTGGACGAATTCCGCCGAACGCTGGCAAGTTCGCTGCGATTGACGCTGCTGCTGACGATCCCTTCGGCGGTCGGACTGATCATTCTCAGCCGTCCGATCATCGCGCTAATCTATCAATACGGGCGATTCACGGCGTTCGACACCGATCAAACCGCGATTGCGCTCGCCTACTACGCGATTGGATTGACCGCATATTCCACTGTGCGCGTGCTGGCGCCGTCGTTTTACGCGCTCCGTGAGACGCGAATTCCGATGCTGGCCAGCCTGCTCTCAATCGTCACCAACTATGCCGTGGCAAAGTTCACGATTGATCATCTGAAGATCGGCCATATCGGGTTGGCGCTTTCGATCTCGGCCGTTTCGATAGTCAATTTCGCGCTCCTCTTTTTCTTTATGCGCCGCATGCTTGACGGAATCGAAGGCCGCAGCCTGTTCGGAGTCTTCGCCAAGGTCACTCTGGCCTCGGCGGCGATGGGCGCGGTCTGCTGGCTGGTCAGCAACCGGATTGAAAATTACCTCGGCCTGGATGGTCTGTTCGCGCGATTGATCAACGTGGGCGTTTCGATCGTGGTTGGGATCGTCGCGTTTTATCTGGGCGCGCGTTTGTTGAAAGTCGGCGAGCTTACTCAATTGACCGGCGCAATCGAGCGGAAGTTCGGGGCGCGATTTCGCAGAAACCGGCAATGAGCGGCGCCGAAGTTTTTGGGTGGAACGGCGAGATGAGGAAGTCATGGAAAACGCGGAACACGCGGGATATACCGAACGCGCGGAATATTTCCGCTCTACCTCCTTGCCGAAACATGATTCACCCCATTATCAGCACTCGGTATTCTCCCGGTCAACGACTCAAGAAAAGCCGCCAGATCGCGCTGTTCGTCCTCGGTCAACGCGAGCGCGTTCAAATCCCAATCGCGGTTGATGTTCTGGCGCCCGCCTTCGTTGTAAAACCTGATGACTTCTACGAGCGTCTTTGCGCTGCCGTCATGAAAATAGGGCGCGGTCAGGGCGATATTGCGCAGGCTTGGCGTGCGATACGATCCGATGTCGAAGAGCTGATAAGTGATCAAAACTCTTCCCAGTTCCTGCCCGCCCTCTTGTTTCCCCAACGCGTCAATCACTTCTTTGGCCTTGTCGGTTTCGACGACAGCGTAGGCTTGTCTGGCCAGTTTGTCGAAGCTGGGATGGTTCGCGGCGACGCCGGTGTTGTGATAATTGAAGTCCGCGAAGAAAGGCGCCGCTTCGCTGAAAGTATGGCAGCGCGAGCATCGGCCTTTGCCGCGAAAGATCGCGAAGCCGCGTTTGGCCTCTTCGCTGATCGCGTTCTGATCGCCGGCGACAAAGCGGTCGAGCGGCGAATCGCCTGAAACCAGCGTGCGCTCATAAGCGGCGATCGCTCTGCCGACAAGTTCTATTTTC
>Ga0187894_10004551_pt1 | contig 14787 bp, 10 predicted proteins | sample GBC1701081metaG_FD_136650 | JGI IMG/M metagenome (GOLD analysis project Ga0187894, IMG submission 136650) | White microbial mat communities from a lava cave in the Kipuka Kanohina Cave System on the Island of Hawaii, USA - GBC170108-1 metaG ...
CATGATGGCGATGACGAAAAAGCCGGTGAAGGCGAGCCACGGGGCGTTCAGGTTGTTCTTGCCTTGCAGCAGCAGTTCGCCCAGCGACGGCGAGCCGGGCGGCAGGCCGAAGCCGAGGAAATCCAGCGAGGTCAGCGTCGTCACCGACCCGGCCAGGATGAAGGGCAGGTAGGTCAGCGACGAGACCATGCCGTTGGGCAGGATGTGGCGGAACATGATCTTGGTGTTGGACACGCCCAGCCCGCGCGCGGCGCGCACGAAGTCGAAATTGCGCGCCCGCAGGAACTCGGCCCGCACCAGCCCGACCAGGGCCATCCAGCCGAACAGCAGCATGATGAACAGCAGCGACCAGAAATTCGGCTGGATGATGCTGGCCAGGATGATCAGCAGGAAGAGCCTGGGCATGCTCGACCAGATTTCGATGAAGCGCTGGAAGAGCAGGTCGGTCAGGCCTCCGAAATAGCCTTGCACCGCGCCGGCGGCGATGCCGATGACCGAGCCCAGCACGGTGAGCAGCAGGCCGAACAGGACCGATATGCGGAAGCCGTAGACCAGCCGCGCCAGCACGTCGCGCGCCTGGTCGTCGGTCCCCAGCAGGTTGCGGCCGGAGGGCGGCGAGGGTGCCCGCTCCACGTTCCGCGCAGCCCTCTGGTAGCTGTGGGGGACCGGCGGCCACAGCATCCAGCCTTTGTCGGCGATCAGTTTCACGACGACAGGGTCGGCGTAGTCGGCCTCGGTCGCGAACTCGCCGCCGAACGTGGTTTCGGGGTACTCCTTGAAGATAGGCATGTAGAACGCGCCGTCATAACGGACCAGGATGGGTCGGTCGTTGGCGATCATCTCGGCGAACAGCGTGACGAAGAAAAGGGCACCGAAGATCACCAGGGACCAGAACCCGCGCCGGTTGGCGCGGAAGTTGGCGAAGCGGCGTCGGGTGATGGGCGACAGCCTCATACGTTGCGCGCCTCGAAGTCGATACGCGGGTCGACCACGGCGTACATCAGGTCGCCGATCAGCCCCATGATCAGGCCGAGCAGGGCGAAGACCCAGAGCGTGCCGAACACCACCGAGTAGTCGCGGCGCAACGCGGCATCGAAGCCGAGCAGGCCCAGCCCGTCGAGCGAGAAGATCACCTCGATCAGCAGCGCCTCGGTGAACAGGATGGAGATGAAGGCGCTGGGGAACCCGGCGATCACGATCAGCATGGCGTTGCGGAAGACGTGCCCGTAGAGCACCTGTCGCTCGGCCAGCCCTTTGGCTCGCGCCGTCTGCACGTACTGCTTGCGGATTTCGTCGAGGAAAGAGTTTTTCGTGAGCAGCGTGAGCGTCGCGAAACCGCCGATCACCATGGCGGTCACCGGGAGCACCATGTGCCAGAGGTAATCGAGGATCTTGCCGCCCCAGGAGAGCTCGGCCCAGTTGTCCGAAACCAGGCGGGTCGACGGAAAGATCTGCCAGAACGAGCCGCCGGCGAACAGCACGATGAGCAGCAGGCCGAACATGAAGCCGGGGATGGCGTTGCCGATGATCACGATCGACGAGGTCGCGGCGTCGAACCGCGAGCCGTCGCGCACCGCCTTGGCGATGCCCAGCGGGATCGAGATGAGATACACCAGCAGCGTCGTCCACAGGCCCAGCGAGATCGAAACCGGCAGCTTCGAGATGATGAGGTCGGCAACGCGCTGGTTGCTCAGCAGGCTTTCGCCGAGATCGAAGACGAGGTAGTCGCGCAGCATGCGCAGGAAGCGCTCATGGACAGGCCGGTCGAAGCCGTATTGCTTCTTGATCCGTTCGAGCAGCTCCGGCGGGATGCCGCGGGCGCCGCGCGATGGGTCGGCACTGGTGGACGGGGTAGGCCTGTTCTCCGCGCCGCCGCTGAAGCGGATGGTGGGGTCCGCGTCGCGTCCCTGCAGCCTGGCGACGACTTCGTCGACCGGTCCGCCCGGCGCCGCCTGGACGATGAAGAAGTTGATGGCGATGATGCCGAGCAGGGTCGGCACCATCAACAGCAGCCGGCGCAGGATGTAGGCGATCACGTGCGAGGCCCGGCGACGTCCGCGCGAGGCCGGCGGTTGCCGAACATCAGTTCTTCCGATCGGGCGCGAGCTGGCGCAGCGCCTTGTCCTTTTCCGGGTCGAACCACCAGGTATCGGTGCCGCGCGGCTGGTATTTGGCGAGTTTCTCCGGCCGGCCGAACTTGTTCCAGTAGGCGACCCACCACGTGGTCGAATAATACTGCGGCACGATGAAATAGTTCCACAAGAGGACCCGGTCGAGCGCGCGAGAGCGCGTGATCAGGCTCTTGCGGTCCGGCGCGGCGATCACCAGCTCGACCAGCTTGTCGACCGCCGGGTCGGCGATGCCGATCGTGTTGCGGCTGCCCTTGGACTTGCCCGACGCCGTGCCCCAGTACTCGCGCTGCTCGTTGCCGGGCGACAGCGACTGCGCGTAGATCTCGATCGTTGCCTCGTAGTCGAATTCCTCCATGCGCTTGCGGTACTGCACCGTATCGACGGTGCGCAGGCGCACGTCGATGCCGACGCGCTCGCACCATTGCTTGAAGGGCAGGCCGAAGCGTTCCATCCGCGGCTCGCCCAGCAGCAGCTCGAAGGACAGCGGCTGGCCCGTCTTGACGTTGGTCATCTTGCCGTTGCGGACTTCCCAGCCGGCCTCCTTCAGGATCGCGATGGCGCGGCGCGCGCCCTCGCGGTTGTTGCCCGAGCCGTCGGTGACCGGCAGCTTGAACTCCTGGGTGAACACCTCCGGCGGTATCTGGGTGCGCAACGGCTCGAGGAGCTCCAGCTCCTCCTTCGACGGCAGGCCGCGCGAGGCCAGCTCGGAGTTGAAGAAGTAGCTGTTGACCCGGGTCAACAGCCCGTACGACAGCGTTTTGTTGAACCACTCGAAGTCGACAAGGTGGACGAACGCCTCGCGGAAGCGACGGTCCCCGAAGATCTCGCGGCGCAGGTTGAAGACGACGCCTTGCATGGGCAGCGTGCTCTCGTGCGGCAACTCCACCTTCTGCACGGCGCCGGACTTCACGGCCGGGAAATCGTAGCTGGTGCCCCACAGGCGCGGCGTGAACTCTTCGCGGTAGTCGAGGTCGCCGGCCTTGAAGGCCTCGAAGGCCACGGTGTCGTCGCGGAAGTACTCGAAGCGCAGCACGTCGAAGTTGTTGCGGCCGCGGTTGAGCCACAGGTCGCGACCCCAATAGTCCTCGACCCGGCGCAGGGCGAGGTATCGGCCTGGGTCCAGTGACTCTACGCGGTAAGGGCCGCTGCCCAGCGGGAACTCGAGACTGCTGCGGTCGAACTCCCGGGTTGCCCACCAATGCTTGGGAAACACGTAGAGCTGGCCGATGATGTTGGGCAGCTCGTGGTTCTCGCCGCCGCGGAACGTGAACTTCACGCGCCGCTCGTCGAGCTTTTCCGCCGACACCACGTCGTGCCAGTAGACCGCATACACCGGCGCGCCTTTCTCCTTCAGGGTATTGAAGGAGAAAACAACGTCGTCGGGCGTCACAGGCTTGCCGTCATGCCAGCGTGCCTCGGCCCGCATCGTGAAGATCGCCCACGACCGGTCGGCAGGAACCTCGATCGTCTCGGCCAGCAGGCCATAACCGGTCGACGCTTCGTCATTGGGCGACTCCAGCAGCGTCTCGTAGAGGTTCGTTGCCAAGGCCCTGGCAGGGTTGCCCTTGAGGATGAACGGATTGAGCGAGTCGAACGTGCCGCGCCCGGCTTCCCGGATCGTGCCCCCCTTGGGCGCATTGGGGTTGACGTAGCCGAGATGCCTGGCGTCAGCCGGATAGCCCAGGTCGCCGTGGATCGCGACGCCGTGCGAGACGATCGTCTTGCCGCCACCCTGGGCACGCAGCAGGGACGGGAACGCCGGCGTCATGGCGAGGCCGGCCAGGATGGAGCGGCGTCGGATTCTGGAACGGAGCATGCGCGCAGTCTCCCGCGTCGTTCGTCCAAACCTACGGTGTCAGTATGGTGAAACCAAGGGCTGCGCGGTCACGATGGGGTTAGCGCCCGCCCTGCTCAAGCGGAATCGGACATCCGGAGCGGGGGCGGCTTGCCCTGAGCCTTTGGGCGCACGGCGGCATGGCCGGACCGCGCGCCTCCCGGCGCGCTCATGGCTTTGCCGCGCCAAGACCAAGAGGGCGGCAGGTCGGTGGCTGCTTGCAGCCACCTGTTACGCGCGGTCCGGTCGCACCATCGGGCGTCAAAGCTAGCGCCTATGGGCAGGACGCCCGCGCTCCGGGGCGACGTCATCCCAGGCCCTTCTTGAGGCCCTTTGCTGCGCCGGGCTCCGCCAGCAGCGCCAGCGCCGCCCGGTGCGCCGCCGCGTCGCCGGCGGCGAGCACGGTGCCGTCCGACTCCTGGCCAAGCGGCTGGCCGTGCCAGTCCGTGATCAGCCCGCCGGCCCCTTCGATCACGGGTACGACGGCGCAGAAATCATGCAGCTTGAGATCGGCCTCGACCACAAGGTCGACGAAGCCCGAGGCCAGCAGGCCGTAGCCGTAGCAGTCGCCGCCCCAGCGGAACAGCTTGACGCTCTGGGCCAGCGCGCGGTGCGAGCCCTTCACGTCGCCGGCGAACATCACCGGCGCGGTCGAGTACATGTAGGCCTTGGCCAGGGCATCGCAGGCGCGGGTCGAGATTTCGCTGCCGTTGAACGTGCTGCGCCGCCCCGCCACACCTAGCCAGCGCTCCTGCAGGATCGGCTGGTCGATGATGCCCAGCACCGGGCGGCCCCGGTGCAGCAGGCCGACCAGCGTGCCGAACACCGGCATGCCGGTGATGAAGGCCTTGGTGCCGTCGATCGGGTCGAGCACCCAGGCCCACTCGGCATCCATGCGCTCGCTGCCCTGCTCTTCGCCCCACACGCCATGGTCCGGCACCTCGCGCGCCAGGATCGCGCGCATCGCGGCTTCCGCCTCGCGGTCGGCGACGGTGACGGGCGATGAATCGGACTTGTCGTCGACACCCACCGGCGTGCGGAAGTAGCGCTGCACCACCGGCCGCGCGGCATCGGCCAGGCGGTGGGCGAGATCGACGAAGGTATCGGGAACGGGCGCGGACATGGGTCCTTGCTGGAAGCGCGCGCTACTCTGAGGTCAAAAGCCGGACGACGGAAGACGGAAAGAGCAAACCTGCCCTCATTGTGTCCTCCGTCCTCCGGCTGCTGTCCTGCGAGGGTGGCGCTGCCGGCGGACCAGGCGCTACTTGAGCGTCTTGAGATAGCCGATGAGGTTGCCGCGGTCCTTGTTGTTGCGGACGCCGCGGAAGCCCATCTTGGTATCCTTGATGTAGACGGTCGGGTTGTACAGGAACTCGTTCAGCTCCTCGTCGGTCCATTCGCCGCCTTTGGCGAGAAGGGCTTTCGAGTAGGCGAAACCCTGCATATGGCCTTTCTTGGCGCCCACGGTGCCGAACAGGTTCGGGCCGGTGACGACGCGTCCGCCCTTCTCGGCGGTGTGGCACGACTTGCAATTGTTATCGAACACGACCTTGCCGGCGGTCGCATCGTCGCCCTCGGCGGGCGGCGCCTTGGCCGGCGCGGCGTCCGTCGCGCTCGGCGTCGCCGCGGCCTCGGTCACCGGGATATGCGGCTTCTCCGGCATGTGCGGATGCACCAGCGCGTTGGAGACCTTGCCGATCACCATGATGCCCAGGCAGGCGCCGAGCACGGCACCGGCAATCTTGTTGAATTCGAACGAATCCATGGCCCCCATCCGGACGCGTCAAGAACCGGCCGGCGATGCCCAGCACGCCGGCCGGCATCGCGTCTACCACAATCCCCGCGCCGGCAGTAGTATCGTGTCGCCGCCCCGGACAACGGCGCGGCATGTCGTCGCAACAAACCGCTAACCGCCTCTTTTTCCATACGATTCATGACTTCGCCGAACCTTCCCGGGACGCGCAATCCGATCGTGCTGATCCCCTCGCGCCTCGCCTCGACGCGCCTGCCCGACAAGCCGCTGGCCGACATCCATGGCGTGCCGATGATCGTGCACGTCTGGCGCCGGGCCATGGAGGCCGATGTTGGCCCGGTGGTGGTCGCCGCCGCGGAGCCCGCAATCGCCGACGTCGTGAGGGCCGCCGGCGGCCATGCCGTGCTGACCGATCCCGCCCATCCCTCGGGATCCGACCGTATTCACGAGGCGCTGATGCGGCTCGACCCCGACGCGCGTCACGACGTGATCGTGAACGTGCAGGGCGACCTGCCGACCCTCGACCCGACCACCGTGCGCGCCGCCCTCGAGCCGCTCGCCGAGCCGGCCGTCGATATCGCCACCCTGGTGGCCGAGATCCGCACCGCCTACGAACGCGAGGCGCCGCAGGTGATCAAGGCCGTGGTCGGGTTCACCGAAGGCCGCACGATCGCGCGCGCCGTCTACTTCAGCCGCACCCAGGTGCCGACGGGAGAGGGGCCGCTGTACCATCACATCGGCCTGTACGCCTATCGCCGCGCGGCGTTGGAGCGCTTCGTGAGGCTGCCGCCGGGCGTGCTGGAGCGGCGTGAGAAACTCGAGCAACTCCGCGCGCTGGAAGCCGGCATGCGCATCGACGCGCGACTGGTCGACACGGTGCCGCTGGGCGTCGACACCCCCGACGATCTCGAGGAGGCCCGCCGCCGCCTCGCACCATGAGGACGATCATAATCGGATCAGTCGATGACCTCTCCGGTGACGGGTCGGACCGCGCCGCTCCAGCAGACCGCTTCATGGTGAGCTTGTCGAACCATGAAGCGGCGCGCACCGCCGTTCGTGCGAGGCCTTCATGGTTCGACAGGCTCACCATGAAGGCAACCGCTGGAGCGGCGCGGTCCGACCCGTCGCCAGCGCCACCGTGACGGCTGCCCCTGCCGCTGGCATCACCGCGCATTTCCCGCTAGAGCAGCGCCCGGGGAGCAACCAACACCGGAACCATCAGCCATGGCCGCCCGCCGCAAGACCCTGCCGCGTCCCAACGATGTCATCGCCTTTCAGGGCGACTTCGGCGCCAATTCCGACATGGCTTGCCGTTCAGCGTTTCCCTACATGACCACCTTGCCGTGCCCAACCTTCGAGGCGGCGATGGAAGCGGTGCGCCGCGGTCGCGCCGAGCTGGCGATGATCCCGGTCGAGAACTCGATCGCGGGCCGTGTCGCCGACCTGCATAGCCTGCTGCCGCACACCAACCTGCGCATCGTCGCCGAGCATTTTCAGCGGGTCGAGCACTGCCTGCTCGTGGTGCCGGGCGCCTCGCTAAAGACGGTGAAGAGCGTGCGCAGTCATGTGCAGGCGCTGGCGCAGTGCCGCGGCTTTCTGAAGAAGCATCGACTGACGCCATCGGTGCATTCCGACACCGCTGGCGCGGCGCGCGAGATCGCCGGCCTGGGCGACAGGACAGTGGCGGCGATCGCCTCGTCGCTGGCCGGGAAGATCTACGGACTGCACGTGCTGGCGCGCAACGTCGAGGACGCCGATCACAACACGACGCGCATGCTGGTCTTTTCGCGCGAGCCGGCGGCGCCGGACTGGCGCACCGTGCCGTGCCTGACGGCCTTCCTGTTCCGCGTGAAGAGCCGCCCGGCGGCGCTCTACAAGGCGCTCGGCGGCTTTGCCACCAACGGCATCAACATCACCAAGCTGGAAAGCTACCTCTCGGGCGCCGCCTTCGAGCAGGCGCTGTTCTATGCCGAGGTCGAAGGCCATGTCGAACAGCGTCCGCTGCAGCTGGCGCTGGAGGAACTCGAATTCTTCTCCGAGGAACTCAAGATGCTCGGCACTTTCCCGGCCCATCCTTTCCGGCGCAAGGGCTGGGAAGCGCCAACACGGCCGGGAACGTGACCCGGAGGACAGAAGACGGATGACAGAGGACGGAATGACAACGACGGAATGACAACGACTGTCATCCCGAGCGGAGCGAGGGATCTTTCGATGCAGGCACGCCGTGCGCCATTCGCAGGAGATCCCTCGCTACGCTCGAGATGACGTGCGTTTCATTCTGTCCTCTGTCATCCGTCTTCCGTCCCCTGGGCCCGAGTGGTTCCTCGTTCACAAGAATCGGTGACGGCGGCGTCACAGGTCACTGGAAGACCATTCACCGCGCCACCATATCTTCGGCGCTTTGTCGGGGATTCGATGCATCGTTCGTCCTTGGATCGGGCCCTGAAGCGCTCCTCCGGGCCGGGTTGCCTTGGCTCACCTGCGGGCACGGTATTTTCGCGCATATGACAGAACGCTGCAGCTCGTGCGGTCCAAGTGGCGAGCCCACCTTTCTGCGCGGCAGGGGTCGACGATGAGCAACGGTTGGGCTTCGGCGGAGGGTGATGGGTGTGCGGCGCCAGGCGCCGGTGGATGGCGCGTGCCCTCGATGCTTGCCGCCCTGTTGTTGATTGTCATCGCCGGCATTTCGGGATGCGAACGCCAGCAGCAGAGCCGGAAGGGCGGCGGCGGCCCACCCCCCGTCACGGTCGCCAGGCCGGTCGTCAAGGACATCGTCGAGATGGACGAATTCACCGGCCGCTTCGATGCGGTCGGGTCGGTCGAGGTGCGGGCGCGGGTCGGCGGCTACCTCGACTCGGTGCACTTCAAGGACGGTGCGCTGGTCAAAGAAGGCGACCTGCTGTTCGTCATCGACCGCCGGCCTTTCAAGGCGGTCCTCGACCAGGCAGAGTCATCGCAGGCGGCGGCGCAGACGCGCTTCGACCTTTCCAAGGTCGAGCTGGAGCGCGCCGAGCGGCTGGTGAAAAGCGGCGCTGGCACCGAGCAGGCGCTCGACCAGCGGCGCCAGCAATTCCTGTCGGCGCAGGCCGACCTCGCCGGCGCCAAGGCGTCGCTGGAGCAGTCGCGGCTGAACTACGAGTTCACCGAGATCCGCGCCCCGATCTCCGGCCGCATCTCGCGCAAGCTGGTGACCGAGGGCAACCTGGTCAACGCCAACACGACCATGCTGACCACCATCGTCACCACCGACCCGATCTACTTCTACTTCGACATCGACGAGCGCTCGTTCCTCACCTACCAGCGGCTGGCGCAGCTCGGCACCACCAACACCAACGGCGGCGGCAAGAGCCTGTCCGTGCAGGTGATGCTGACCGACGAGAAAGCCTACAGCCGCGAGGGCACGCTCGACTTCACCGACAACCGCGTCGATTCGGCCACCGGTTCGATGCGGCTGCGCGCCTCGCTGCCGAACAAGGACCTGTTCCTGACCCCGGGCCTGTTCGGGCGCATCGCCGTGCCGGGCAGCCCGCGCTACAGGGGTGTCATGCTGCCCGACGAGGCGATCCTCGCCGACCTCGACCGCCGCTACGTCTACGTCGTGGGCCCGGACGGCAGCGTCAAGCAGCAGCCGGTGCGGCTGGGCTCGCGCACCGACAACTACCGCGTCATCCGCGAGGGTCTCACCGGCCAGGAGACGGTGGTGATCAACGGCCTGCAGCGCGTGCGTCTGGGCGGCGGCAAGGTGACGCCGCAGCCAATCGAGCTGCCGCCGGTGTGGAAGGGGTTGATGGCGCTCGGCCCGCCGCCGGGCGCGCCGGGAGGTGCGGGCGGGCCGCCGGGCGGCGCCAAGAAGTAGACCGGTCGCGGAGCGCGTCATGAAATTCGGACATTTCTTCGTCGACCGGCCGATCTTCGCCACCGTGGTGTCGATCATCATCGTGCTGGTCGGCGCGATCGCCTACACGCGCCTGCCGGTGACCGAGTACCCGGAGATCGCGCCGCCGACCATCACGGTGAGCACGACCTACCCGGGTGCCGATACCGAGACCCTGGCGCGCACCGTGGCGACGCCGATCGAGCAGGAGATCAACGGCGTCGAGAACATGCTCTACATGTCCTCGTATGCCACCAACGACGGCGTGCTCAGCCTGAGCGTCGTGTTCCGCCCCGGCACCAACCTCGATATCGCGCAGGTCCAGGTGCAGAACCGCGTCTCGATTGCCGAGCCGCGCCTGCCCGAAGAGGTGCGCCGCCAGGGAGTCGTCACCCGCAAGCGCTCGACCGACTTCCTGCTGGTCGTGCACCTGCTGTCGCCCGACAAGACCTACGACGAGCTCTACATCGCCAACTACATGAACCTGCGCATCCGCGAGCAGCTGCTGCGGCTCGACGGCGTGGGTGACGTCATCGTCTTCGGCGGCAGCGAATATTCGATCCGCATCTGGCTCGACCCGGCGCGGCTGGCGGCCTATGCGCTGACCAGTGGCGACGTGGTGTCGGCGCTGCAGGCGCAGAACGTCCAGGTGTCGGGCGGGCGCCTGGGCCAGCAGCCGGCACCGACCGACACTGCCATTCAGGCGATCGTCACCACGCAGGGCCGCTTCCAGGACGTGCGGCAGTTCCGCAACGTCATCGTCAAGTCTGGCCAGGACGGGCGGCTGGTCCGGCTCGAGGACGTCGCGCGCGTCGAGATGGGCGCCCGCGACTACACCAGCCGCAGCTACCTCAACGGCCAGGTGGCGGTGGCGCTGGGCGTCTTCCAGCGGCCCGGCACCAACGCGCTGGCCACCGCCGACCAGGTGAAGGCCAGGATGGCGGAGCTCAAGGGCGATTTCCCGCCCGGGCTGAAGTACGACATCATCTACAACCCGACCGAGTTCATCGGCCAATCCGTCGACGCCGTCTACCGGACGCTGGGCGAGGCCATCCTGCTGGTCGCGCTGGTGATCCTGATCTTCCTGCAGAACTGGCGCGCGGCGCTGATCCCGATCCTGGCCATCCCGGTGTCGCTGATCGGCACCGTCGCGGTGATGCTCGCCTTCGGCTTCACGCTCAACGTGCTGACCCTGTTCGGCGTCGTGCTGGCGATCGGCATCGTGGTCGACGACGCCATCGTCGTGGTCGAGAACATCGAACGCAACATCGCTGAGGGCATGACGCCGCGCGACGCGGCGCACCGCACCATGGACGAGGTCGGCACGGCGGTGATCGCCATCGCCGTCGTGCTGTCCGCGGTGTTCGTGCCGACCGCCTTCATCCCCGGCATCTCCGGCCAGTTCTACCAGCAGTTCGCGCTGACGATCGCAGCCTCGACGCTGATCTCGGCCTTCAACTCGCTGTCGCTGTCGCCGGCGCTGGGCGCAATCCTGCTGAAGCGCCACCACAACGGGCATGGCGCGCCGCGCTTCCTGCCGCTGCGGCTGGGCCGGCTGTTCGCCGACAAGTTCAACACCGGCTTCGACCGGACCAGCCGCGGCTATGCCCGCGGAGTCGGCTACATCGTGCGACACCGCCTGCTGATGCTGGGCGGCTATGCCCTGCTGGTGGCGGCCACGGTATGGATGTTCGGCCGGGTGCCGCAGGGCTTCATTCCGCCGCTGGATCGCGGCTATGCCATCGTGATCGCGCAGTTGCCCGACGGCGCCACCCTGGACCGCACTGACGAGGTGGTGAAGAAGGCGGAGAAGCTGATCAAGGACACGCCCGGTGTCGCCAATATCGTGGCGATCCCGGGTTTCAACGGCGCCACCTTCACCAACGCCGCCAACGCGGCGGTGATCTTCACCACGTTCAAGCCGTTCGAGGAGCGGTTGCCGCAGGGCCTGACCTCGAGCCGCATCATCGGCGACATGATCGGCCGGCTGCAGGGCATCGAGGAGGCCTTCGTGCTGGCCGTCCCGCCCCCGGCGGTGCCCGGCATCGGCACCGGCGGCGGCTTCAAGATGCAATTGCAGAACCGCACCAGCGACGACGTCGCCTCGCTGCTGATGTCGGCCTATCAGATCATGGGCCGTGCCCGGCAGACGCCAGGCGTCGCCGACGTGTTCACGACCTTCTCGGTGTCGTCGCCGCAGGTCTACCTCAACATCGACCGCGTCAAGGCGCAGATGCTGAACGTGCCGCTGTCGAGCGTGTTCCAGGCGCTGCAGGTCAACATCGGCTCGAACTACGTCAACGACTTCAACGCCTTCGGCCGCGTCTTCCAGGTGCGTATCCAGGCCGATGCCAAGTACCGCCTCGAGCGCGCCGACATCCAGCGGCTGAAGGTCCGCTCGGCGACCGGCGAGCTGGTACCGCTGGGCACCCTGGTCGATATCGTCGACGCCGCCGGCCCGGACCTGATCCAGCGCTACAACATGTACGTCTCGATTCCGCTGCAGGGCAACACGCCACCCGGCATCTCGACCGGCCAGTCGCTCGATGCCATGGAGAAGCTGGCGCGCGAGGTCCTTCAACCCGGCCAGGGCTTCGAATGGACCGAGCTTGCCCTGCAGGAGCGTTCGACCGGCAACACGGCGATCTTCATCTTCGCGCTCTCGATCCTGTTCGTGTTCCTGGCGCTGTCGGCGCAGTACGAGAGCTGGGTGCTGCCATTGGCCATCATGCTGATCGTGCCGATGAGCGTGCTGTTCGCGCTGCTCGGCGTGTGGATCGCCGGCATCGACAATAACATTCTGGTGCAGATCGGCCTGGTGGTGCTGATCGGCCTGGCGGCCAAGAACGCCATCCTGATCGTCGAGTTCGCGCGCCAGATCGAGACTCAGGGGCGCGGCCCGATCGAGGCCGTGATCGAGGCCTGCCGCCTGCGCCTGCGGCCGATCCTGATGACGGCCTTCGCCTTCATCCTCGGCGTGCTGCCGCTGGTGACCGCCGCCGGCGCCGGTGCCGAGATGCGCCGCGCGCTGGGCACGGCAGTGTTCGCCGGCATGATCGGCGTGACGCTGATCGGCCTGTTCCTGACCCCGGTGTTCTACGTCGCCATCCGCTTCGCCGTCGAGCACCTGCGCCGCCGCCCCGCCCCTGCACCCGAGCCGGCGGAGTAGAAACCCCTCTCCCGCTGCGCGGGAGAGGGAGGGGCCCCCATCGCGCTCTGCGCGATGGGAGGTTTCACGCACGGCGCTTTGTATGCACCGCTCTACCGCATGCGCCTGCAGGAGAGCGAAGTTCGCGGGAACAGGCACTCAACCTCTTGATGGGCGGGCCTTCCTGATCGGCTTCCGTGGCGGTCCCCTTAGCAGGTTGTCGGGCGAAAAAAGATGAACTGAAACCGTGCCGCTCGCCGCGCGCCGCTTGAGGCCTGCCGTGAAGCCGGTGCGCGAATAGAGCAGGTAGTGGCGCCGCGCCTCATCCTTGCCCCAGGACGTGGCCTGCGAGCAGGCGACGAGATGGTCCAGAACGTTTTCCCCGACGGGGGTCGACCACCACTTGCACTCACCGTAGAGCATGCTGCCGTCGAGCAGCCTGCCGGCAATGTCGATGTCGAAGTCGCGGCTCCAGATCTGGCCGACCAGCTGGGCGGGGGCCGGTAGAACCTCCTGCAGATGCAGGCGGGCGTGATCGCGGCAGATCCACTCGAAGAGTTCACCCATATATTCGTCGAGCTTCGGCGCAATCGCGTGGCGCCAGACCTGGTCCGCGTGTCCCGCCGCGAGCGCCGAGATGTTCGGCAGACAAAATTGAAACCAGAATGCCAGGAACGGGTCGTCGAGATAGTAGCGGCGATCCCGCTCGCGTTCCGTCGCGTCGAGTGAACGGACGACTCTGATGAGACGCAGTTCCTGCAGCTTGTCCAAGTATGAGCTCAGCGCGCTTGCGCTGGGAAACTCCCGGACCCGGCCGATGATGTCGCCGGACCGGGTACAACCGTCGGCGATAGCGCGCAGGATGGTCGCATAGCGCGTCACGTCGCGCAGCTCGGCCTGGAGCAGGGTGTCAGGTTCGTCGGCCAACGGCGCGCCGCTGGCGAGCACCAGGTCCACGATGTTTGCGCCGAGCGATGCGGTCGGGTCGCAGAGATTGAGGTAGAACGGGATGCCCCCGAACACCGCATAGGCGCGAAGCCTGTCTTCCGACGACCACTTCGGAAAAAAACGAGCCGCGTCGCGGTAGGGCAGCGATCCGACATCCAGTTTGAGGCTTTGACGTCCGTGCAATGGGTTCCTTTCGGCCAGCAGGTCTTCCATGAAGGAAATCCTGGAGCCGCAAAGCACGAGGTTGAAGGTACTCCGTGTAGGTCTGACCTGGTCCCAGAATTTCTGGATCACCGATGGCAGGGAAGGGTCCACTTCGCAGAGGTACGGGAATTCGTCGATCGTCACGGTCAGGCCGGGCAGCCGCGCGGCCGCCTGTTCGATATGGACCAGCGTGGTGTACCAGTCGGAGATGCCGTCGAGAACGGCCCCGGAGCCCAGCACCTTGGCGGCCTCGGCTTTGAAGAGCGCCAGGCTCATCGATGCGGCGACTTTGGTCGCCTGGTAGTAGATGCTTGGGCGCCGGCTCACGGCTTCTATCAGCAGGCGGGACTTGCCAACTCTGCGGCGGCCAAGGACGACGAGCAGGGACGGCCGTCCGCGGCCCAGTTCGCGTCGCAGAGCTTCCAGCTCGGTTTCACGTCCAATGAACGTTCCGGTCATATGTCCTCTCGATAATCTAGATTATCATAACTGTAATCAGCATAATCCCAAATATAAAGTTGCCGACCGACCAGCAGCTGCCTTGTGGCCCTGACTTGGCGACAAGCAGCGCCAGGTGGTCTATTGCCCGCCGATGGAAACCCTCAACCAAATTCCGCCCTTCTGGCTCGGCGTCCTTGGCGCTGTCGTCGCCGGCTTTTTCGGCACCGCGATCGGCGGCGTGCCGGTCGTCGCCGTGCGCGCGTTGCCGGCGCGCACGGGCAATGCGCTGCTGAGCTTCGCCGCCGGTGTGATGCTGGCAGCGACCTTCTTCGGCTCTTCGACGTCTCAAATGGAATTGACGAGTTTTGGAAGTGGAGCGCCGACGAGGTAGATCATGGTGATGAAGGTTTCGACGTTGCGGTAGCCGCGGGCTCGGGAACGGACGAGTTGGAA
>Ga0187894_10004552_pt1 | contig 14782 bp, 8 predicted proteins | sample GBC1701081metaG_FD_136650 | JGI IMG/M metagenome (GOLD analysis project Ga0187894, IMG submission 136650) | White microbial mat communities from a lava cave in the Kipuka Kanohina Cave System on the Island of Hawaii, USA - GBC170108-1 metaG ...
GCCGCCGCTCCGTTTGAGCGTGATCAGCGCCAGATGTGTTTCGCTGATTGAGAGTGAAGTGCGCGGAAGGTCGGGCGCGGTCAGGTAGTTGAAAAAACCGGATAAGATGGGAATTTGTCGCATTCTTGTAATTAAGCAGTCAGGCGAAGATTGTGAGATATTTTCATTTGTCATTTGCCATTTTACGTTTGCCATTTGTCACTGCCGGAATCGCGTGGGGCGCGCAATGGCAAATGACAAACGTAAAATGGCAAATGAAATCAGTAATCTGTAAAGGGCTTTCCGTTTGAATCCTCGCCCGGCGCCGTGCTCTTTACGTCGCCGACGCCGCTCGAACTCACATCCTCAACGGGCGCGGGGATCTCGTTCCACTGGCAATCGGAGCACATCGGGTCTTTCGGGAGCTCGCGCAGATAGCCCGCCGAAACCAAATCCTGCAAATTTGCGGGAGGTTTCTCCTTGTCCTGCCAGTAAAAATCTATCGCGCGGCGCATCGCCCACAGGTTCTGCTGAAGGACGACCTCTTTTGCGCGGCGCAGATGGGAGAGATATCGTGGAATCGCGACGGCGGCCAGGATCGCGATGATCACCATTACGATCAGCAGCTCCATAAACGTGAAGCCGCGCTGGACGCGGGCGCGCAATCCTGATTTGAAATTTGCAGTTTGAGTTTTGCTTCTCATGGCTACCAATCCTTGTACTGCGTCTTTCCGTCGAGCGCAGCGCCCGGCGCTTTGCTGTATACGTCGAAAACATTCTGTCCGCCCCAGGATGTCGAATCAGGGTCATCCTGAACGGAGCGCAACCCCCAATCCGCCTTGCCCGTGAACGGGTCTCTCGGTATGCGGCGCAGGAACCGGACGGTCGAATCGCCCTTGTTCGGCGGGTGAATGCCCTCGACCAGAATTTCCAGGGTCGGTGGATAGCATTCATCGCCAACTTTGCGATCAAGCGGGCCGACCAGCCCCCCTATGTCGCACCCGAGCTTGTAGGCGTCTAGCGCCTTGCGTATTTCGCGCAAGTTGCGGCGCAGTTCCATCTCCTTTTCGCGTTTAATCATGTTTCTGGCCACGGGGATCGTGCCCGCCGCCAGAATCGCAATGATCGTAAGCGTGATGATCAGTTCAAGCAGAGTGAAACCCGATTCGATAGGGAGTGGGAAATGGGGAGTGGGGAGTGGGTCATTCCCACGGCCCATTGCCTTCCGACCGCCGCCCGCTATTTTTCCAAACTTATTTTTCATTTGAACTCGGCGCAGAATCGCGTCCTTTTCCCCATGCCCTATTCTCCTTATTTTTCATTTGAACTCGCCACCGAATCGCGTCCGATGATGACCTGAGTGGCGGAGCCGCCAGCGGAAATTTGCGCGCTGCCGACTCGGGCTTTGGTTTCGTTGCTGTTGAAAGCGATCTCCGACTGGCCGACCGATACCGCGGAGAATTCGATCATAATCAAACGGCCGCTGGCCGCCGTCGGCATGTTCTGAGGCTGCTTGACATTGACGATCAAAACCCCCTTCTGTTTGAGGTCGTAGCTGAAGTCAGGCTGCGCGCCGAACAGCCCGCCATCGCGCACCGATTTCACTTGCAGCTTCGAGGCGTCGTATCTGAGCGCGATGCTGGCGCCGCTCATCTGTTCCTGGCCACTGACTTCGACCGTGACCGTGAAAGTCTTCCCGACCTGCTGCCTGACGGGTTTCGGCGAGAGACTGAAATTCACCGCCGAATTCGCGCGCGTGTTGACGGCCGCCTTAGGCGCCGCCGGGGCGACTTTCTGTTGCGGCCCGGGAGTCAGATACTCCTTTGGAATCTCAGGCTGTGGTTCCGGCTTCTTCGAGCTATTCGCCGCTTCGGCGGCTTTTTTGGCTTTATCTTCGGCCATCATCCTGGCGATTGCGCGCTCGATGTGTTCCGGGCGTCGCGAAGCGACGACCACCGCCGGGGCAACGGGCCCGGTAGGTTGAGTAACAAACTGACTCAAATCGGGCGGCGCGCCCTCTTTGCCAGCTTCCTGTCCCGCCTGTCCTGGTTGCTGCGCATTATCGCCGCTGGTATTGCCGTCGTCCTGGTTGATCTGAGTTTCCGGCTGCTCCGTCTCGGGAACCGGCGGCACGTTGGCTGCGGGGTTGCCGCTACCTTTCGATGGCGTGCCAATCTCCCTGATCACTTTGCGATTGTTGGGATTCTGGAAATTGACGTTTTGAACCGGCTGCGAACCGGCGCCCGGACGCGGTTGGTTGTTGAAATTCGCCTGCTGTGAGTTCGGCGCCCCAACAGGCGCGTCGAGTGGCACGCCAGGAGACGTCTTCCCGGCGATCAACCGGCGTTCTTCATCTTCCTCAACCTGAGCGCGGTTGACCACGTCTTCGATGCTCTGGTTCAAGCTGCCCTGTTGCGGCGGCCCGATCAGCGCCAGATGGTCTTTCTGGGTGATGCCTGCGGAGCGGACGATGTGCGGCGTAACGGTGATGATCACGTCGCTCTGCCGGGACTCCTGACGCGGGGTCGTGAAGAGCCTGCCGACGAACGGCAGCATTCCGAGCACCGGAATCCCGGCGCGCGAATCGCCTTTGGATTCCTGATTGACGCCGGCGACTACCGACGTCACACCGTCCTGAATGCGCGCCACCGTGTTCAGCGACCTTTGCGTGAATACCGGCGTCAGGTTCTGGGCGTCGGATCCGGAAGCGACGACGTCCGAGGTCTCAAAATTCATCTTGATCTCGACATAGCCTTCGTTGGTAATCGTCGGCTGCGCGTCAATCACCAGACCCACGTCGCGATACTGAATGCTGTCAAACCCACTGTTGAATCCCCCCAGGTTTCCTAGTAGGTTTGACAAATTCCCTTGGCCACCGCCGGGGGTCTGGCCTTGGCCCACATTGCCAATGACTCCGCCAAGACCACCACCAAAGTTCTGGGTTCCGAGTTTGACAGGCACGCTGCGCCCGACTTTGGTCTTGTTCTGCCCGCCGTCGAGCACGTGTATCTGGGTCTTGTGCAGCAGCTTCGAATTGCCCTTTGACTGCAAGAGACTGAGACTCGTCGGCGGTAGGCCAAGCAGGAAGCCCGCCCCGCTTGCGCCGAAGGCCGAGAGAAGGCCGATATTACCAAACGCTCCGGGCAACAGGGCTTTGGTGCCAAAGCCGCCAATATTCCCAAGCGAAGGGGTTTTTATCTGATCGAAAACCGGCTCGTTGGTGTCTTTATTAATGTACAACGGCTCCGCGGAGCGGGTCTGCAGCGGCGAGGTCGCAATCTGGTTGCCGATCTGAAGCAGGCTGTCGTGCGAAACCTCATAGATTTCGATGTCGAGCACAACCTCGTTCTTGTTCTTGTCAATGTTTCCGATAATGTCCTGAACCAGTTGCAGTTCGGCCGGCGTCGCTTTGACGATCAGGATATTGCTGTTGGCGGCGCCTCCGCCCGCTCCGCCAACCGAATCAACACTGGCGACCTGGCGTCCTGGCGGAAGCATCTGGGCCAGCACGGTCTTCGCCGTTTGCGCGCTGATGTTGCCCAGATAGAAGGTCTTGATCAGGAGCTTTTCAAAGCGCGGGCGGTTGGTTCCGTTGTCGGGATAGATAAAGATGGTGCGGCGGTCAACCTGCTCGAAGGTGTGTTTCTTCTGCAGGAGGATGACATCGAGCGCCTTTGGCACGGTCACGTCGCGTAAATCAACCGTCACCTTATCCGAGTCTTTGACCGTGTCATCGAAGACGACGTTCAACTCAAGCTGTCTCGCGAGCGAATTGACCGCGGCCTTGAAGGAGGTGTCTTTGAATTGAATAGTCTGCGCGACATCTCCCCTCGCGCGGGGCTTGTTGGCCAGTTGGATTTCATTGTTGGCCTGTCTGATGTTGCCGGTCTTGGTGTTGTAGTTGATCTGGTCGCTCTTGCCGCCCACCTGCGCCTTTTGCAGTTCGAGCATCCGCTCCATCTTGAACCGCGCGATTTCATTGCCCGGATCGTAGTTGTACGCCTGGCGGTAGGCTGTATAGGCGCTGGAGTAATCGTTCTGTTCGGCCAGCGCGTCGCCGCGAGTGACGTACATCTGCCCGGCGCGCTGAAGCGCCTGAAGGTAATGAATTCTGTATTCGGGATTGTTCGGCTCCGCCGAGAGAGCCAGCGCGAAGTGCTGCGCGGCCATATCCCACTGCTGCTGCTGCTCGTACTTAACCCCTTCCCTGAAATTCTTCTTCCCCTTCTTGCCATCGGCCAGGGCCGCGCCCGGCAAAAGCAGGCAGAGCGACAGGAAGACAGCAAGAAATCTGCGGCCGGAGGTTCCTATGGATATATTTGTGTTCATGGTGATGACCTTCTCTATCTTTAACTGAGCTTACGACCAGATTGAAATTTCGGAGTTGAAAAGACCTGCCGCCGTCCAAAACAACAGCAGACAGCGGGGAGGGGGTAGTGAATTTAACCGGCCTGAACTAACAGCCAAGCTTTTCAACGCCCCGAAAATAAATGCGTTCCAAATTTACTCAGCCTCTTCAACGAACGTAACGCGATTGATTTCGTGAAGTGTCGTCTGCCCCTCGAAGACCAATCGAAGCGCCGACTGGCGCAATGTTCCCAACCCTTCAGCAGTTGCGACGCGGCGCACTTCCGATCCGGGTTTACGATCAATAATCAACTCGCGGATGCTGTCGGACATATCGAGCAATTCGTGAATCGCCGTGCGCCCGCGATAGCCAGTGTGGTTACAGATTTCGCAACCGGCGATATTGTAAAAGGTACGGTCGCGGAACTTCGACGGCGCCAGCCCTGATTCGATCAATTCGGCTTCGGTCGGCTGATACCGTTTCCTGCAGCGCGGACAGAGCAGACGGACCAACCTTTGCGCGAGCACGCAGTTGAGAGCCGAAACGAAATTATACGGCTCGACACCCATGTTGATAAAGCGCCCGATCACGTCAATCACGTTGTTGGCGTGGACGGTGGTGAAGACCAGGTGGCCGGTGAGCGCGGAGTTGATGGCGATTTGCGCCGTCTCCTGATCGCGGATTTCGCCGACCATGATCTTGTCGGGGTCGTGTCGCAGGATGCTGCGCAACCCGCGGGCGAAGGTCAGCCCCTTCTTCTCGTTGACCTGGATCTGGGTAACGCTGCGCAACTGGTACTCGACCGGGTCTTCAATCGTGATGATCTTATCCTCGTCGTTGCGGATTTCGTTCAGCGCGGCGTAAAGAGTAGTGGTCTTACCCGAACCCGTAGGCCCTGTGACCAGCACCATCCCGTAAGGCTCGTGGATGAAGCGGCGGAATTTGGACAGAAGATTCGGGTCGAACCCGACCACTTCCAGTTTAAGGTCTTTGAACGATTCGTTGATCTGCTCCTTGTCAAGGATACGGATCACCGCGTCTTCGCCGTGGATCGAGGGCATGATCGAAACGCGGAAATCAACGCGGCGGCCTTTGATGCGCATGCGGAACCGCCCGTCCTGCGGGACGCGGCGTTCGGCGATGTCGAGTTCCGACATGACTTTGATGCGCGAGATGATCGTCTGGTGGTGGCGAATGTCAATCGGGTCGCCCGCTTCGTAGAGCGCGCCGTCAATGCGGTAGCGCACGACCATGTCGTTGTCGCGCGTTTCGAGGTGAATGTCGGACGCGCGTTTTTCGAGCGCGGTGAAAACGATGGTGTCAACCAGCTTGATGATCGGCGACATCTCGGCGTCCCCTGACAGCCGGTCTAAATCGAGAACCTCTTCGCCCTGCTCGGTTTCCTTGAGGAGCGTGGCGCGGAAGCCTTCGGTCGCCTCCTGCAACACGCGCTGCGACGAGTCGCCTTTGCGCAACACGGCCTCGATCGCGCTTCCCGTGGCCACCTCGACTTTGAGAGAAACGCGCAATTGGGCTTTCAATTCATCAAGCAGCATGAGGTCCGACGGGTCGGCCATGGCGATGACCATATGGCCGTTTTCGCGGCGCAACGGCACGAATTTGTTCCGCAACATGAGGTCGACCGGAAGTGACTGAACAAGCGAATAATCCACGGGACAGTCTTCCAGTTGAATGAAATTCAGGCGGTAGCGCGCGGCCAGGCGTTCAGCCGTCTCACGCTCGGTCTGCCCGTTCTGCCCGTTCCTGACGCTCTGTTCCGATGCTGCCATTTCCTTACCTTCGTTCTTTCTCTTTTTTGTTTGGGCGCCGCTCTTAGAAGAGCCATACCCTTATTTTTTGTTTATCGCTTCTATTCCAATCTCAAAGCTGAGATTCCCATCAAGCTCCCACCTTGCTGGCCATCTGCAGCAATGGCAGGTAAATCGCCAGCAGGATTGTGATCACTACGCCGGCCATCGCCAAGAGGATCGTAGGCTCGATGAGGCTGGTCAATTGTCCGAGCTTCGTTTCGGTCTCCGCGTCATAAAATCCCGCGACCTCGTCCAACATTTCGCGCAGCGATCCCGAACGCTCGCCCACACCGATCATGTCAACAGCCAGTTCGGGCACCCAGCCCGCCGCGGCGAGGCTTTCGGTGAAAGGCTTCCCCTCGCGGATTTTTGAGAGAGCAGGCTCGGTCGAGCGCAAGAGGTCGCGGTTGGCGACCGATTGGAGAGCGACCTGGAACGATTCGACAACGGTGATACCGCCCGCGAGCAATGTCGCAAGGCTGCGGGAAAGCTGCGCGGTGGTCAGTTGTCTGATCAGATCGCCGACAACCGGAATCTTCAAAACCCAGCGATCCATCGTGCGGCGCCCGTTCTCGGTTCGCCTCCACGAATAGACGCCGCCGCCCGTTATTAACAGTAGCGGTAGAAGCCAGTAGATGTTCTCCCTCACGGCCGACGAGACGCTGACCACGAAGATCGTGACCTGGGGCAGATCACCCCCCATGTTTTCGTAGAGCGAAGTGAACTGCGGGATGACGAATGTCGTCAGAATGGTGATCAAGATGAACGCCGCGCACAGCAGGATTATCGGATAGGTGAGCGCGCCACGAATTTTTCGGCGCAATTGAGCGACGGCTTTGGTGTATTCGACGTAGCGGCGCAGCACGTCGTCCAGGTTCCCCGAACGTTCGCCGGCGAGGATCGAGGCTGTGTAGATTTTGGGGAATGTGTCGCCCTGGGCCTCCAGGGCGTCGGAGAGAGCGCTGCCCGATTTGATGCGCGCCTCGACATCCGAAAGCACCATCCGCAATTTCGGATTGGGCGAGCGCTGGCGAAGCATCTGGATTGATTGCAGCACGGGCAATCCCGCGTGAATCAGCGCGGCCAACTGCTGGTTGAAGAGCAGAAAATCATCAAGCTTGATCTTGACCGAGCGGGCGCCCGCGCCGCGCACGCGTACACCGTTTATCACACCGGATGTTTCAACAGAGAAGATCCGATAGCCTTCCTCCGCGAGACGTTTGCGCAATTCCTGCTCGGACATACCTTCGACCGTCCGCGTTACGATCTCGCCTCCGGGCGTCCCGAGTTTGCAAATAAACTCTGCCATTTCAAAAACTACTTTCAGTTAAGTTCGCTCAGTTTGACTGAGACTCTTGCCGGCATAATTATTGATTCGACGAACATCACAACGAAGTTAATTGCCTGGCGCCTCCTATGAGGGTAAAACGCCCGGTTTGAGTTGCTCTTTAAAAACTACTGGTCAGGGCTTTCTTCAAAGTTTTATACGGGGGCAATCGTAATTCGGATTGAGGTTTCCATGAGTTGGCGACGCGCTCCGTCCGCCTATGTAAAGAACCCCCAACTTTTCACGCCTGAAGCTACTGGAGGTTTCATAAAATTTCGACCTCGCGCGCCGCTAAGGTGATTTATTAGTGACTTTAAGGGTGTGAGAATGGCGCAGAGGAAACAAAACGGAGCGCGACCACACACGCAGGCGCGCTCCGTAAAGTGACAGGAGACTAGCTGGCCGCTGATTGCGGCCCCCGCCGAGCGGCAGGCATAGCCGATGAGTAGGCGTGAGAGAATAGCCTTCCGCTTACGTTGCCGGACACAAGCTGCCGCCTTTGGTCGGCAGCTCAATGGATTGGCAGCCCGGCGCGAAGACCGGGACTGTAATTGAATATCCCGGAGCGTTGAAGATCGTCGCGTAACGCAGGTTATGACCTCCCGTGAAACCGCCGACTTTCGTCGCTGTGGCGCCCATTAACGGAACATTGGTGAGCGATATCGTGGAGCCCTCCGTATTACAAATAATCCTTCGATTACCGGTTCCGTAGAATGCCGCCCAGCCACTGCGCCCACTGGGCGCTATAGTGTTGATGTTGGGTGAGGTGCGAATGGATGTAATTCTCTGTTTGTCCGAAGTCAGGAAACAACCCAATGGCAATTGTCCCGAAAAAGTGTTCTCCTGATCGTCATGAACCAGGAAGAAAAGCGTGCCACTGAAGGCCGGCCCTCCGGTCGAGAGGTCCGGCAAAGGCGTATAGACGTAGAGTCTCGTGTCTGCAAGCGACGAGCCAACGCCGGCGACCTGGCTCGGGAAGCTATCGAGCACCATTGTGAAAGGCAGCGCGTCATATTGTTGACTGTCGAAGAACATCGTCGCCGACACGCCGTCTGAATTCACCGGTGAAGAGAAATTGCCGTCGCGTCGCGCGGCGGCCACCGCGGCGAGACCGAAACGATGCGCGGTCGAAGTGACTACCAGTTCGTCACCGGCAAGATAATTGAAGCTTGCCGGACGCCCCACCGAATCAACCGCGACGACCACTAAATAACCCGTCACGTTTGGATCGAAATCGGAAGCGACGAAACTTGTGGTCTGATTGCGAGTCAGGCAAAGGAACGCGTCGGCGATGTTGCATGTGGCGCTGTCAACAAAGTAAACGTGGACCACGATGTCCTGAACAGAGTTTACGTTGGTGATGTTGATGCGCGAGTTGACCTGCGAGCTGGCCGCGTCGCTGGTGTAGTAGTTGAAGAAAAGCACGCTGCCGAGCTTGTTCTCACTTACTCCGAGTCCTTGCGCGGCGGCTGGGGCGTCGCCGGGCAATCCCGGGATGTTCTGAGCGTGGGCGCTGACGGCCAAGCCCGCGCATAGCAGCGTGATCAACAAAAGTGTTTTGTATAAAAATAAAAACCTGAACGGAAGACGGCGATGTGAGGCTCGCATCTTGTTCTCCTCTCCTTAGCGGCGATAGCCTTTGATAAACAACTTAATGGCTCCTATGCTCCGCATAGTTCGCCCCGGAATTCCAGAATTCGAGGCTAAGGCGCATCTCGCCGGCAAAATAGAATTCAACTAGAACTCAATGATTAGTATTTGCCCTGTTGCCAGTGATGATTTTTCAACGGGGGTGACTTAAGCTCGCACGATACTTGGCGTCCCGTATTTCCCGGAAGCAAAAACGGCGATTCAACGCCATCTGATTGAAAGCGACACCAACTCTACTGTCAAATCACTTATCCGGTCGAATATCTGGGAAGGGGTCGAGGCTGCGAAAGGATCACTTCAGTCAACTTCAGTCAAATGAAGTTTTTAGAGGGTTCGCGGCCAACGCGAGCGGATTGTAGCCGCGTTTGCATGGTGAGTCAACAATCTTTTCTGCCATATTGTTGTATAATCCGCCTGCCCTTGATCGTTAAATTTGCAGTGTTTTTTACTGGTATGCATTTCCGGGTTTCTTACTTAGCTCCGTCGCGCTTCTCCTCTTTTCTCGCGGTCTCTCTCCTTCTCGCGCTGGCCTATTGCGAACTCAAAGCGCAAACGCCCACGCTCCGTGTCGTGACAGTTGACGAGGCAAATCGGCCGGTAGCCGTCGTGCGCATGGAACTCAAGCGGGCGGGCGCGGTGGTTGGCGGCGCCGTCACGGATGACAAAGGCGCCGTTGAGCTTCCCCTGCCCGCGCCGGGCGCTTATGAAATCACGGCGGCCAAAGATGGGTTTGAAACATTGACGCAATCCGACCTCACGGTTGTGGCAGGCGCGCCGATCGAAGTCCGGTTCGTCATGGTTCCCAAAATCAAGATCGGAGAAAAGATTGATGTGACGGCCAGCGCCGCGCCAGCCACGCCTTTGGAGCAAGGGGCCTCTCCTTCGACCGACCTGCAGCGCCAGCAGGTGAAGGATTCGGCCGTGCGGGCGACCAATGTGGCCGATACCCTGCCGCTCGTTCCCGGCATCATCCGCACCGATCAGGGGCAGCTCAAGATCTCCGGCACGAGCGAAAACCGCAGCGCGCTGCTCGTCAACTCAGCCGACGTGACCGATCCGGCGACGGGCCAATTCGGCATGACCGTGCCGGTGGATGTTGTGAACACGATCAGCGTCTTCAAGACGCCCTACCTGGCGCAGTACGGACGCTTCACCGCGGGAGTGGTCTCCGTCGAAACCCGGCGGGGCGGGGATAAATGGAATTTTGAATTGAATGACCCTTTCCCGGAGATGCGTTACCTGAACGGCCATCTGCGCGGCTTGCGCGAGTTCACGCCGCGCATCACCTTCAACGGGCCGGTCATCGCCAACAAACTCTGGTTCTCGCAAGGCGCCGAATACCGCATCGCCAAGCGGCGCGTGCTGGCGCTCGCCTTCCCGAACAACGAATCGGTCACCGAATCGGTCAATTCCTTCACCCAGGTGGACTACCTTCCCACGACCACGCATTCCATCACTGGCACGATACACGTCTCGCCGCGGCAAGCGAAGTTCTACAACCTGGACTTCTTCAACCAGAGGCCAGTCACGCCCAACTATCGGGCTCGTGATTACACAGGCGCGGTCATTGACCGCTGGACGCTGGGACAGAACCTGCTCGAAAGCACAGTCTCAATCAAAAAAGCCGGGATCGACGTCTGGGCGCAGGGCGAGCAGGAAATGACTCTGACGCCGACCGGCAATCACGGCAATTATTTCAACTCGCAGGACCGCCATTCCTCGCGCTACGAACTGATTGAGACGCTCTCGCTTGCGCCTATCAAATATGCCGGCTCGCACAACCTGAAGTTCGGCGCCAGCTTCGCGCGCTCGCACATTGACGGGCTTTACCAAGCCCGCCCGGTCAACATCAGAGACACGCGGGGCGAGTTGCGCCGGCGCATCGAATTCGCCGGCGGCAGCGAATACCGGCGCAACGATTTCGAGTTCGCGGCCTTCGCGCAGGATCACTGGCTGATTACGCCCAGGCTCGCGCTCGACCTGGGCGCGCGCGTTGAGCGCCAGGGGGTGACCGAAACGTTCCGCATCGCGCCGCGCGCGGGCCTGGCCTGGACGCCGTTCGGCAATCAACGCACGGTGCTGCGCGGCGGCTACGGCTTCTTCTACGACCGCGTCCCGCTCAACATCTACGCCTTCGAAAGAATCCCGGAACAGGTGGTGACGACTTACGGCCCGGGCGGCGTGATCGTTGACGGGCCGCGCCGATTCGCCAATGTCATTGACCGGGTCGCGACCAACGACACGCCCTTCGTCGTGCGCGACGATGCGAAAGGCAATTTTGCGCCGTATTCCGGCACCTGGACGGTCGAAGTCGAACATCCCATCTCGAAGAACCTGCGGGTGCGCGTCAATTATCAGGCGAGCAATTCACACGGATTGATGACGGTCACCCCCAGGAACTTAGAGGGACGCGACGCGCTCGCGCTCGGCGGCGGCGGCCAGTCGCGCTATCGCCAATTCGAAGTGGTATCGAAGTTCTCCTGGCGTGAGAACCAGAACCTGGTCTTCTCTTACGTGCGCAGCCGCATTCGCGGCAATCTGAACGAGCTTAACAACTACCTCGGCAATTTCCCGTACCCGCTGGTGCGCCCGGATCAATACGCCAATCTGCCAGCCGACCTGCCGCACCGCTTCCTCGCCTGGGGCACGGTCAAACTGCCATGGAAGGCGCGTGTCTCGCCGCTTGTGGAATGGCGCACGGGATTGCCGTATGCGGTCTTCGATGAGGGCCAGAATTATTTCGGCCAGCCCTTTTCTGACAAGACGCGCTTCCCGAGCTTCTTCTCGCTCGACGCGCGCTTCATCCGCGAGTTCGAGATCAACGGCGTGGTCAAGAACCTGTTCAAGCGCAAGCTCAAAGACCCGACTTCCGTGCGCGTGTCGGTCAGCTTCTACAACCTGACCAACCACTTCAACGCGACGGCCGCGCACACGAACATCGCCGACCCGCAGTTCGGCTTGTTCTTCGGCCAGAACAAGCGGCGCTTCCGCGTGGACTTCGACCTCGTCTTCTAAAAGGAGTCATCCGTGTCGCTATGGCGACGCCCGGAAACAATGAAAATCAACCACGAAGAAACGTTACGGCATCGTTTTTTTACTATCTTTCTTCGTGCTCTTCGTTTCTTCGTGGTTGATTTTCTGAGGAAAAGATATGGAGCGAAACTTTGTTCAAACATGACTTGACGGAGCATGTCTCCGCTTCCGCTTCTCGCCCCGCTTTCGACCAACCTTCCCCCCGAACACATCTGTTACTGCTGCTGCTGCTGACCGCGGCAATATACGTCGGCAGCGCCTGGAACCCATCGTTGCAAGATGACGCCGACGCTGCGCATGCCGAGGCGGCGCGGGAGATCGTCGAACGCGACGATTGGGTGACGCTCCATATCAATGGCGTTCGCTACCTGGAAAAAGCGCCGCTGATGTATTGGGCGGTGGCGTTGTCGTACAAGATTTTCGGCTTCACGGAATTCGCGACGCGATTGCCGCTGGCGATTGGCGCGATGTTGCTGGTCGCGGCGGTCTATTACTTCGGACGCTGGATGGGAGGAGGCCGGGCGGGCGTCTATTCAGGGTTGGCGGTGTGTACCGGCCTCGGGGTTTACCTGTTCACGCGCATCATGATTCCTGAGGTGATCATCTCGTTCTTCCTGACGGTCGCCTTCTACTTCTTCCTGAAAGTTTATCTCGGCGAATCGGACGCGCGCTGGGCTTACGTGTTTTACGCTTGCATGGCGGCGGCGGTGCTGACCAAGGGGTTGATCGGGATCGTCTTCCCGTGCGGTGTCCTGTTCGTCTTTGTGCTGCTGACCAACGGCTGGCGCCGGTTGTGGGGAATGCGCCCAATCACCGGCGCGCTTCTGTTTCTGGTCATCGCCGCGCCGTGGCACGCGCTGGCGATCTGGCGCAACGACAAGTTTTTCTGGTTCTACTTCATCAACGAACACTTCCTGCGCTACCTGGGCAAGCGTTACCCGGCCGATTACGACACCGTGCCGATCGCACGCTTCTGGCTGCTGCATCTGGTTTGGCTGTTTCCGTTCAGCGTCTTTCTGCCGCTGGCCTGGCGGCGTATGCGCGATCTGTGGCGGCCAACAGAACGCGAAGACCAGTTGCGGCTGTTCGCCTGGCTCTGGGCGTTGGCGGTGATCGGCTTCTTCTCCTTCTCGACCCGCCAGGAGTATTACACCTTCCCGGCGTTTCCAGCGCTGGCTCTATTGGCCGGCGCGGGGCTGGCGCGGGGCGAGATAGAGAAATCGCGATGGGCGCTATCGGGACAGGGGCTGCTAGCGTTTTTGGGCGTCGCGGCCGGCATTGCGCTCGGCTACCTGCTGTGGGTCTCGCGGCATGTCACACCCGCGGCGGACATATCGCAGGCGCTCACGTACAATCCGGAGAATTACAAGCTGGCTCTCGGCCATATGTCCGATCTGACGGTCGAGGCCTTCGCCGTCTTGCGCGTACCAGCCGCAGGCGCGGCGCTCTCGCTCTCTGTTGGATTCGTCGCCGCCTTCATTCTGCGCCGGAAACATCGAACCGTGCAGGCTTCCCTGCTTACCGCCATGACCATCGCCTGCTTTATCTATTTTGCGCACATGGCGCTCGGCGTCTTCGACCCTTATCTCTCTTCGCGGCCTTTAGCGGCGGCCATCACCGAGCGTCTGGCGCCGGGAGATCAGGTGGTCATCAACGGCGAGTATCAGGCGGGATCAAGCATCGGCTTTTACCTGCCGCAGAAAGTGTTGCTCCTGAACGGGCGCATGACCGGGTTGGAGTTCGGCTCTTACTACCCGGACGCCCCGCCGGTCTTTATCGGTGACAGCGAGATCGCGCAACTGTGGCAAGGCCAGCGGCGGGTCTTCCTCTTCACGCACGACCGTGATTTTGAAAAGGTCAGAAGCGTAATCAAGGGCGAGACGTTTCAGGTGGCCGCTGCGGGTGAAAAATCGGTTTACAGCAACAGACCATAATGAATAAGCGTTCTCAAGACAGCCTTGATCGTCGTTTTGGCCGTAGTGAGCCATTTGAGAAATCATCGATTCATATCTTCATGTCCTGCATTTTCCTGTTGGCAAAACCAAAACAGGAATATGTAGGACAGGAAAATATATTCGCTACCGACTCGAACGGCGCGGGATGACCGGCGCAAACCGCCCGTCTTGGAGCAGCCGGTATCGCTCGTTGCGCCAGACGATCTCGCGCCCTGCAAAGCCTCCGATCCACGTGGCGAGGCTGAGCAGATCCTGCAACGGAATCAGCCAGAAGCGCCGCGGCGATTCCCGGTCGCCGAGCAGGCGCGATCCCAATTCATAGGCCATCCACAGCCGCGCCGCCATCACCGCCAGCAATAGAGACCCGCTCCACCAGAAGGGCGCGACGAGGAAAAGTAACAAGGCCCAGGCCAGGCCGTAGGTAAAGCCCTGCCCGATGTAACCGGCAGGGCGCGAAAAACGCGAACTGCGGTTCCAACGCAGGCGGTGTTTGAAGCTGCTCGTGAAACCGTACGCGGTCGCGTGGTGGTTGACCACGTGCGGCAAGAGCGCGACCTGGTAACCGGCCTCGGAGACCCACTGCCCCAACACGAAATCATCGGCCAGGTAATCCGCCATCGCCGCGAATCCGCCGATCTCGCGCAGGCAGTCGCGGCGGATCGCCATCGAAGGCCCAAGC
>Ga0187894_10004553_pt1 | contig 14782 bp, 7 predicted proteins | sample GBC1701081metaG_FD_136650 | JGI IMG/M metagenome (GOLD analysis project Ga0187894, IMG submission 136650) | White microbial mat communities from a lava cave in the Kipuka Kanohina Cave System on the Island of Hawaii, USA - GBC170108-1 metaG ...
CAACGAAGCCCACGTCGGATATCTGATTCACGCAGGCCGCCCGGTTTTTTGCCCACGGGGTGTCGGTACTCTGGAATCGCGTCGTAATGCAGAACGAGCTGGTCGGCGTGGTGTTGTAGACAAGGTTTTTGAAGAATGAGTTTTCGCCGTTCACGGAACCCGGTGGATCATCAAAGCACTGCCAAGCAGCACCAATTCCGCCGATCTCACAAGTGTCGTGCGCGCGAGCCGGCGCCGCAGGGTCAGGGCTCGTGCCAAAAATATTGTTGTGGAGGGCAGCTCCACCCGGATAGGGTTGCAGTCCAGCGTTCACGTTGTTGTTAAATTCGAACGTATTCAGACCGGATGGCCGCGGGCCTGTAGGGATCAGAGTATTGTGAGAAAAAGACCACCCAAAAATCTGGCCGCCACCAGTGAGAAGGTATTGCCCGGAAACAATCGCGCCCTGATCTTCAAAAATGTTGTTGTGGATATCGACGCGGGCCATTGGAATCTCAGGAAAAACGTTGGCCCGGCCGCCAAGTTCAATCGGCCCGCCAAGGGACCCAATGACGCGGTTGTACCGCACGGTTATGTCCGATGTCTGCGCCCAAGGATTGTTGCCAGACTGGTTCTCGCTCTTCAAGTTGATCACTGAGCCGGCCTGCGCATCCTGCCAGTTGTTCTGAATGACGTTTCCTTCGAAGAGAACCCGGCGGCCCATTTTCATCTCAATACTGTTCTTGATCTGCCAATGGACTCCGGCGTAGGTAGGGTCGCCGACTCTCCACGTGAGCGGCTTAAAGATGTGATTCCGCTGCACCGTAATGTCAGAAACGATGTTGTTGGGAATGGCAGTATCCGCACCGCCGAAGAACAGGGCCTCGCCAGCGCCGGAAAGGAAATTGTTTCGGATCAGAAGAGGTCCGGTCGCGTTCCAGGATCCAATCGCGGAAGAATCGAAGCCGACGTTATGAATCTCGCTGATATACGATTCGACGACCGCGCAGTTGCCGCATTGCATTGCGACACCGCGACGCGGGGCCTTGTTCACGGCATCGCCATGCAGATAACAGCGGTCTACGATGACTTCCGTCGGAACCTCAGCGACGGTGTCCTGGGCACCTCCACTGAAGTTCCCATCGCCAATTTCGATCAGCTCCGCCGAGTTCAGTGTGGATGACGTGCCGGTGGTGACTTCGAGCCCGATCAGGCGATAACGCCGGGCACTTGGTGCCACAAAAATTCCGCCCTCATTGGCATTCGAATTCACGATCTTCGGCATAAACGCGGCGTGAGCCGTTGGGTTCACGCGGTTGCCTTCCGGTGGCAGGCTGTTCAGGGCGTCGGTCTGAATGATGATCCATTTGCCGGCTGCGCAAGACTTTGCCGGCAGGACAATTCGACCAGTGATGTTAAACACCTCGTTGGCCCGGATCGAAATAATCGTGCCCTGAGGTGAGCAACTCGCCGCGTTCACCGCTGCCTGGATCGAAGTGAAATTGCACCCCGAAGCGCAAACGGTGCTCGCAGCATACCCAGTGGTATTGGGCATGGTTGTGTCAACGGTCGCCGCGGGCAATTGCGCAGGAGGCGGCTGGACGGCACCCGGCTGTGTAACCAGGGTGAAGGTGAAGCCGTTGTTCAGGGTGCCGGTTTGGCCGTCGGGATTCTGCACCTGCACGTTGGCGGGGCCGGCGGCGCGCGCCGGCGTGACCGCGGTAATCTGCGTGGGCGTGACGACGCTTACGGTGGCGGCGATGCCGCCGAAGGTCAGTGTCGCGCCGGACTGGAAGTTCGTGCCGGTGACAATCACCGGCGTGCCACCCGTGCTCGGACCGGTGCTCGGCGAAATGGATGTCACCGTAGGCGCCGGCAGCGCGGCGGCGTAAGAAAATCCGTTCACCAGGACGCCGCTCTGCAAGTCCGGATTGATCACCGTGATGTTGGCCGTGCCTGCCGAGCCGGCCGGCGAAACAGCCTGAATCTGCGTTGCGCTCACAACATTCACGCCGGTGGCCGCATTCGAGCGGAACTGCACGATGGCTCCCGGCTGGAAATTGCTGCCGTTGATGATCACATTCGTTCCGCCAGCCACCGGTCCGGTAATGGGGGTGATGGAAGTCACGGCCGGCGGATTCTGGAACGTGAATTGACCGGCCAGCGTTGCCGTCTGGCCGTCGGGATTCTGAACCACAATGCTCACCACTCCAGCGGTGTGCGCGGGAATCTGCGCGGCGATTTGCGTCGGGCTGACGCCGGTGACCGTCCCGACCACTCCGCCGAACAGCACCACTGCGCCCGACTGGAAGTTCGTTCCCGTGATGGTGACGGTGACTCGGCCACCGCTCGGCGAAAGGCCGGAGGATGGCCCGACCTTCGGCGAGACGTCCGTGATGGTTGGAGGCGGACCGGCGGTGTACGTGTAACCATTGGCCAGCATGCCGATCTGCGTGTCCGGGTTGACGACGGTCACGTTCACCGCCCCCGTGCCGTGGGCCGGGGTTACCGCCGTAATCTGCACGGAACTCACCACGTTGACCGAAAGGGCGGGCACGCCGCCAAACTGCACCGTCGCGCCGTTCTGGAAGAGCGAGCCGCTGATGACCACGGGAGTGCCGCCCGCGGCAACACCGGCGGTGGGGGCGATGCTGTTGACGATCGGCGGCGAAAGATACGTGTAGACGTTGAATGCCGTTGCCGTCTGCGCATTGGGATTGCGCACGGTCACGTTGACGACACCCGGCGCGGCGGAAACGCCGGTGACCGCGCGAATCTGTGTGCTGCTCAAAACGGTAACCGAAGCAGCGTTGATGGTGCCGAATGTTACGGTGGCCCCGGATTGGAAGTTGGTTCCATTGATGGTGACTACCGTTCCGCCTGACGAAGGCCCATTGTTTGGCGAAACGGTGGCTATCGTCGGGGCCGGAGCGGCGCCGTAAGAAAAGGCTGCCGGCAGGGTGCCGCTCTGCCCGTTGGGATTGCGGACGGTGATATCCACCGCAGTGCCCGCGGTGCCTGCCGGGCTGGTGGCCTGAATTTGCGTGGGGCTGCTCACTGTGACTGCGGTTCCCGCCGTTGCGCCGAAGGTGACAGTGGCGCCGGCCACAAAATTCGATCCGGTAATCGTCACCACCGTGCCGCCGGCGGCCGGGCCGGTTGCGGGACTGATGCTGGTGACGTCAGGAATCACCACGTAGGTGAAGCCGCCTGCCAGCGTGGCTGACTGGCCGTCAAGGTTTCGCACCACCACATCTACCGCCCCCGCGGCGTGCGCAGGTGTGGTTGCAAAGAGCTGTACCGAGCTGCTGACTACCACATTCGTGGCGTTGGCGCCGCCGAATTGCACGGTGGCTCCGGCCTGAAAATTGGTTCCGGCGATAGATACCGTTGTTCCGCCGGAGGCCGTGCCCGAGTTTTGCGTCACGCTGGCGATGGTTGGCGGAGGTATGAAAAAGAAGGCGTTTGGCCGGATGGCTACCTGTCCATCGGTGTTGGTCACCTGCACATCGGCAAAGCCTGCCGCGCCGGCTGCGGTTGTAGCGGTGATTTGCGTTGCGCTGACCACGACGACGTTGGTTGCCGGGTTGGCGCCAACGTTTACCGCGGCGCCCGGAAGGAAGCCGCTGCCGGTAATGGTGATGGCCGTTCCGCCGGATGCGGGGCCGGACGAAGGAGTAATCGCTGCGGTGATTATTGGAGGCTGACCGGCGACGAAGGTGAATCCAGCAGGCACAACGGCGGTCTGACCGTCCGGATTCCTGACCGAAACAGCGACCACGCCCGGCTGTGCAGCGGGCGTGACCACGGTCAGGTCGGTTGCGCTCACAACGGTGACGGAAGCCGCGGCTACCGCGCCAAACGAGACCGTCACGGGCGCGATAAACCCGGTTCCGGTGATGTTCACTGTGGTTCCGCCGGACACCGGACCCTGAATCGGGTTGATGACCGAAACCGTCGGGGGCGCCACAAACGTGAATGCATTCGCCTGCGTCCCGGTCTGGTTGTCAGGGTTGCGGACGGTAACGTCAAATGTTCCCGCCGGATGTGCCGGAGTATTTGCGCGAATCAGGTTCGCGGAGACAACGTTCACGGCTGACCCGGCCACGCCGCCTACCAGCACAGCGGCTCCGGTAACGAAGTTCGTTCCCGTGATGGTGAGTTGCGTGCCGCCCGCCGCCGGCCCCAGATTCGGTGTGACGCCCAGCACGGTCGGGGCAGGACCCAGCGCATAATTGAATGCTGCGAGCTGCGTAGCAATCTGCCCATCCGGGTTTCTTACGCTTACGCCGGCAGATCCCGAACCGCCGGGCGTGACCGCCTGAAGCTGTGTGGCCCCGAAGAACACCACGTTCGTCGCGGGATTGCCGCCCACCAGAACCGTGGCGCCCTGCTGAAAATCGGCGCCGATGATGGTGATCAAGGTTCCGCCGGACGAAGGGCCGGAGTTCGGCGCCACATTGATGATGCTCGGTGGCGGAACGTTGGTGAAGATGAACGCCTCGATCAGAACGCCGCGCTGCGCGTCCGGGTTCAGGACCTGGACTTCTGCCTGCCCCGCCGCGTGCGGGGCGGTCGTCGCGGTGATTTGCGTCGAGCTGACCACCTGGAAGTTGGCCGGGGGAACGCCGCCGAGCAGCATCGTGGCCTGCGTATCAAAGTTGCTCCCGGTAATGGTGATCACGGTTCCGCCGGAGGCCGGGCCGCTGGAGGGTGAAACTGAATTGATGATCGGAGGCGGCGGGCCGCCGGGCGTGCCGCCGATGGTTGCCGTGCCGCCGCCCGAAGTGGATGTATTTCCCTGGAAGTTCGAAGCAGTGCCGACAATCGTCCCGCCGCCGCACCCGGCCAGCAGCGAGAGCAGCACCGCGCAAGCAAGAAATTGAAGAAATGGCTGAGTGCTGCGCAGACAGGCATTCCGCATCTTCGGCATTACCATCCCCCGTGCGTTGCGACAGTCCCGGCCGGGCGAGCCTGACACCCCGTCAAAAATCAAAGCAGTGAGATTATCACCGGCCTTGGGGTAACGCAAAACCACCAGCTAGCTGGTTGTACTCCAAAGGGTTACCGTCCATCCGGCCAGCCGGGCGTGCCCTTCCTGCGCTGGCCTAAATCCATCCTCGAAAAAGGTAATAGAGAACCTTTGCGCTTTCATTACACAGGTCCAGAAATGCGGGCCATCGCCCCAGCCACTGCGTCTCCCGCTTGCGTACATCCGGGTACGGGCGCGGCTCCACCAGCAGGCCCGCCCGCTCAAATGCTCGGCGCGCGCGAAGCATGTGATAGTCGCTGGTCAGCAACACCACCCGGCGCTTCTCTCCGGCCAGCAGTTCGGCGGTGTGAAGCGCATTTTCCCGGGTGCTCTGCGACTTTTCCTCCAGCAGAATGGCTTCGCGGGGCACGCCCTGTGAGGCCAGGAAGCCGGCGATCGCTTTGGCCACCGTATTTTCTCCGCTACCGCCTCCGCTGATGACCACCTGCTGGAATCCGCCCTCGCGCCACGCCTGCAGCGCGTACACCCCGCGCCAATACGAACTGCCTCCCACTGTTCCGTAGTCCTGCAGCGAGCCGCCGAGCACCACCAGCACTTCGCCTCGCGGGGCCTGCCACTTTCCGGCCAGCGCCGTCGCCCACCAGTAGTCAATCGGAGTCAGCGTGACCAGCAGCATCAGCGCTCCCAGCAGCGCGCAGCATGCGTACGCCGCTCGAAATGCGACACGAAGAATTGGCGCCTTGGATTGATGGTTGTTCACCGCGGAACCCCTGGGTTGCTCCGGATCAGGCTGCTGAAAACGCGCGGGAAACTCTATCGCACCGGCGGCGGGACGGGAAGGCGCGACGACACACGGCAGCGGGAAATCCCGAGGGCTGGTGCGGGAGGCGGGTTCGCTACTCAGGCAGAGTAATACGGCTGTTGCTCGCTTCTGCCCCTCAACTTCGTTTTTTCTGCGGAAGGCCTGCTTCTTTGATCTTGTACAACAGCGCGCGGTAGCTGATGCCCAGCAGCTCCGCGGCGCGCTTGCGGTTCCAGCGCGTGGACTTGAGCGCCTCCAGGATCAGGTGATGCTCGGCCTGCTGGCTGGCCGCTTTGGAATACTTCTTCAGGTTGAAGTCGGTGACCGGCGGCAAATGGAAACCGTTGCCGTTGGCGTTCGCGGTCTTGCGATCTTCGAGCTCGGCCAGGACCGAGTCCGCCGATTCCAGAATCACATAGCGCTTCAGGTAGTTTTCCAGCTCGCGGATGTTGCCCGGCCAGTGATGCTGGCGGAACCGATCCATCACCGTGGAAGAAAGCGGCTGCACGCGGCGGTCGTAGCGCTCGCCGTAGTGCCGCAGGAAAAAATCGGCCAGCGCCGGCAGGTCATCCAGGCGCTTGCGCAGCGGCACGGCGTGAATACTCACCACATTGATGCGATAGAACAGGTCCTCGCGGAACGCGCCGCGCTCGATTTCGCTTTGAATTTCCCGATTGGAGATGCAGATGATGCGCACGTCGGCCCGGCGCTCTTCGATATCGCCCAGGCGGTTGAAGACGCCGTCCTGCAGCACCTGCAGGAGTTTTGCCTGCAGGCTGGAATCCACATCGGCAATCTCGTCCAGCAGCATGGTGCCGCCGTTGGCCATTTCAAATTTTCCGGAGCGCGCCGTGTACGCGCCGGTGAACGCGCCCTTCTCAAATCCGAAGAGCTCAGACTCCAGCAGCGAGCCGGGAATCGCCGCGCAATTCACCTTGATGAACGACTTGTCGTTCCACGGTGAGATGCGGTGCAGATAGTTGGCGATCACTTCCTTGCCGCTGCCGCTTTCCCCCTGTACCAGCACCGGCACGCGAATGGCGGCAACCCGCTCCACCGTCTGGCGGATGCGCTGCATTTCGTCGGTTGAGCCGAAGATGACCTCCGGCCCGGGCTCACGCAGACCCGGCGCCGGCATCGAAGTCACATTTTGCGGTCGCGCCACTTTGTTTCTTCCTATTCGCTGTTTGCGACCCTGGCGGCACCCGATGCTCGCTACTGTGGTTGTCGCCTCTGGTCATTACCCTGGCTTCTGTTCCCTTTGTCCGTCCCTGCCAGTCCCCAATTTGCACAATGGGAAGTGCACTTTGAAAGCCAAGTGTAAGGCTTGTTTGCGCTGGCCGGGGACAGATTCAAAAATTGTATTTTCAATTAGTTACGTCCGGGCGGGGCAAAGCTGGGTAATCTTTTTCTTAGTACCAGCCTCGGAACCTCTCTTCCGCAATGTGAAAATGTTTTCCACTGCCGTGCCGACCGCCGCTAGGAAAGGAAGACGCAGCCGACGCGGGCGACGGGCGAGTCGCCCGGTTCGACGTAAGTGGTCTGCAAGCTGACCCGCACGGGGGGCAGAATCGGCACGTGCAGAATCGCATGGAACGAGGAAGGTGCATCCGGTCGGCGCGGCATTTCCAACGCCACGCCGCCGTAGCTCAAGTCCAGGACTTTCGCCGTGTGATCGGGATTATCACCGAGAACGGCGTAAGCGCGAGTGCCGGCCAGCGAAACGCGTTCCCACTTGCGCCGCTCGGCGCGCGTAGCCATGGCTGCCGCGGCGCTGGCGATTGCCGCAGCGGTGGAAGCCAGGCCCTCATCCATCGAAGCGGCTGCAGGCGGCGCCGCAGGTGCGCTTGCCGCGGCGGGCATCGCCGGAAGATCCTTAAGAACGTCAGCGCGCGACGGCGCGCCCTCTGCAGCCGCGCCGGTTGGACGCGCTGCGGCCGCGTGATTTTCACGCACAGAGGGAGCATCCAGCGCAATTACGCGCGCCGGCTGCGGCGAAGCAGGGCGCTGCGCGGAAGGATATTGCTGCGCCGGTGTCGCGGGGCCATGCGCGGCCGCGCGCTCACCGCGTGCCGGGCCCGACGGCGGCAGTCCAGCGGCCCGGCGCGAAGCGTTCTTCAGCCGGTACAGGCGTTCGTCAGCTACCGTGACCAGCACTTCGCGCTGGTCGCCGTCTTCCGGATAGATGGCGACGCCATAGTCGAGCGCGAGAGGAACGTCGAGCTTCAGCGGCGCGATGGCTGACTCGTAGCTCGAGCGCAGGCGACGGCTCAGGATTTCCGCCTGGCCGGGATCAGTCATCTGCAGCAGGAGGGCAAATTCATCGCCGCCGATGCGGAATGCGTAGTCGGAGGTGCGCAGCGTTTTGCGCATGGTGGTAGCGGCAATCTGCAGGGCCTGATCGCCGGCCAGGTGGCCGCTGCGGTCGTTCACTTCCTTGAAGCGGTGCAAATCCATGATCACCAGCGCCAGGTGATGCGAATAACGCTGCGCGCGGTTCAATTCCTTGGCGAAATACTCATCGAACAGGCGGCGATTGTAGAGACCGGTGAGCGCGTCGGTTGCCGCATTCACCTGCAGCTTCTTGAGTTCTTCGTATTCCATCAGCACGGGCGTGCGCAGAAAGCTGGTGGAAGCCAGGACGTCAACGATTGCCGTCTTCAGCGAAATCGGTTTGCCGAGGCTCGCGGAAAGCTCCTGGCGCCGCGCGAGAATCTGCTCCCAGTATTCCAGGCTGAGCGCTTCCGGCAGATCCACGTGCGCCATCGCTTTGAAAAAGCGCTGCAGGAACTGCGCGCGCACCGGGCGATCCACGGCGTGCAGAGTTTCCACCAGCAGTTCGATGAAAGACTCTTGGCCGCCGCTGGGGAGCGGAGCGTTCTGCGAAGGCGGCGATTGTTCGTGCGGGTTACCGTACGGAGAGCTGGGGCTCAAGTCCATCGGGCTCCGGGCAAGAATTTGCGGATAGACACGACCCCTCACCCTGAAAGAGAGCAAGGGAGGTGCCAACCCGCACTGGGCGTGCCGGCCACGGCCTAACTGTAAGTGCTAGCAAGGAAAGGCGTCAATCGGCAAGTGAGGCAACCGGGTGTGGAATTCCGCAAAGGCTGTGGATACAGGGCAACGCCGTGCACTTAATGTTACTTGGGGTTCACCCGCTCCGGTGGGTACCGCCAGCCGAACCGTCCCTCCAGCAAGGCGCGCCGTCATGCCGGCAGTACTACGCAACAGCCACCTAATCCAGGGGGCGCAGGAACTCGACGCCAACCACGTGAACGTCACCCGCCGGCTGCAGGTTCTTTACGCGAGCCTGCATGGGCGGTGTTTCTGCGGGAATCAAGCCGCTTGCGGCCGGAGGCGGGGCGGGAATGGTGAGTTGCAGCATTTCGTTGGCGCGTACTGAGCGGGGAATCACCAAACACGCTCCCTGAGCGCTAATTGTGAGTGTGCGGCAAAGATCCAGGAAGTCGTCGCCATAGGCGTCAACACCCCGAACGAAGATTGGAATCTGGATGTGCAAGCGGGCCGAGCGGCGGCGCTCGGCGTCATTCGAGCTCATCGGCTCGTACTCCCGGGCAAGTCCGTTGACAGGCTGATGCGTGGTACCTCCGGTCTAGTACCGGAAGTCATAGGCAATTCAAATGGCAAACATTGGGAGAACTTGTGCCATGATGTACGTCGTTGATTACAGGAGGCTTACTTTGGTACTCACGGGTCTGCGTGGGGCACCATGGGGAGCGACGCGTGCCTTCCAATCCATTCGTTTTCTTAAAATGTGCAAACTAGGACGCATTTCCCATTGACTCGCCGATTCGGAATTGGCACTATTCCACCGCACTTCCCGACAGCAACAACAAACCGCGTCAAACCTTACCCACGGTCCTGAAGAGAGCGACGTGGTAGTGCCAGAAATCAAGGCACAAGTTTCGTTGCCGGAGGAGTTTTCCACAGGTGGGTACCGTCACACCCAGCGCGAACGGTACGGCATTGCTGCCCCAGGTCTTGAGTCTTATTGAGACCCTGGATCGGCCTTACCTGGTTGCCGAACGTGCCGGCCGCATCGTGGCCGCAAATCAACGCGCCCTGAACTGCCTTGCCTCCCGCGGGTTTCCTTCGCACCGCGACGCCAACCTGTTTCGGGATCTGCTGCAAGTGGACGCCTCGTCGGTCTTCGGACAGCTCGAGAGCGGCGAACACGAAATTGATCTGCCACTGCAGTGCCCGGATGGTGGCGGTCGCGCGCGCATTCGATGGATGCCGGATATGGATTGGCTGGTAGTCTCGGTGGAGGCCCGGCTGGAGGTGCCGCCTACCGAAGATCTGCAGATGCGCAATACGCTGCAGGAACTGCTGCAGGAGCGTGAAATCACGTATCGCAACCTGCTCGCGGCGTATCTGCGACTGCAGGAAGTGAACCGGCAGAAGACCGTTTTTCTTGCCTCCGCGGCGCATGAACTAAAAACCCCGCTGGCGGTGATGAAGGGTTACTACGACCTGATTCTGTCCGGCTCGCTCGGCAAGCTCACTGACAAGCAGCGCGAGACCCTGCAGGAATCGAAGGAAAGTTGCGACCGGCTGGTGCGGCTGGTTTCCATGTTCCTGAACTACTCCGCGCTGGAGAGCGGCAAGCTGGTGCTGCACCTGCGCGAGAATGACCTGCGCGACTGCCTGAGCGAGCTGGAAACACGCTGGCATGACGCGTTCCAGCGCAAACAGGTGCGCCTGGAAGTCCGTCTGGATCCCGAGCTGGCGCCTTTCAAGTTTGATTATCAAAAGGTGCAGCAGAGCGTCGCCAATCTGCTGGATAACGCCCTGAAACATACGTCGCCGGGCGGCGGCGTTCTGCTGCGGGCGATGCCTCACTTCTGGGAGCGGCGCGCCGCCAGCGTGGCGCCCACGGCAGAACGCCGGCGCGATCGCCGGGACATCCCGAACAGCGTTCAAGTGAGCGTTTCCGATACGGGCCGCGGCATCGCCGTCGAGTACCACCAGGAAATCTTCGAGGAATTCGTGCGCGTGGACCGCTCTTCCTCCGGCATGGGGCTCGGCCTGGCGATTGTGAAGCGGCTGGTACAGGCCCATCGCGGGAAAATCTGGGTGGAGAGCGAGCCCGGAAGAGGCTCGACCTTTGCGTTCCTGTTGCCGACAGAACTGGAATAGCAGGCAGAAGACGGACGAATTACCCCGGGGAGAGGACCCCAACTCCGATGAACGAACGCGAGCACATTCTGGTGGTAGACGACGAGCCGAGCATACGCAAGTATCTGCAGACGCTGCTCGAAGTGGACGGCTACCGGGTGACCACTCTTCCCTCCGGCAGCGACCTGCTCGAGACCGTCGGCGGCGGCACCAAGGCCGACTTCATTATCCTGGACGTGCTGATGCCGGAGATGGATGGGGTGGAAACGCTGCGGCGGCTGATGCAGATGGACCGCACGCTCAACGTGGTGATGCTCTCCTGCTCGAACGAAGTGAGCACGGTGGTGGAAGCCATCCGCCTGGGCGCGCACGACTATCTGACCAAGCCCTTTGAGAAGTCCGAACTGGACGCGGCCATGCTCAAGTGCCGCCAGAAAAAGCAGCTTCACGCCGAAAATGAGGCGCTGCGCAATTACTGCGACCATTTGACCGAGGACCTGAGTTTCCTCGCGGCCAGCCCGCAGATGGTGAAAATCCGCCAGCAGATCCTGCAGATCTCGCCGGTGGATGTGCCCGTGTTCGTGCACGGCGAAAGCGGAGTGGGCAAGGAAGTGGTGGCGCGCATGATTCATATGCGGTCCACGCGCTCCACGCAGCCGTTCGTGAAGGTCAACTGCGCCGCGCTGCCCAGCGAATTGCTGGAGTCTGAACTGTTCGGCTTCGAGCAGGGCGCCTTCACCGGCGCGGTGCGCGCCAAGCCCGGCAAATTCGAAATGGCCAACAAGGGCACCATCTTCCTGGACGAAATCGCCGAAATGAGCCCGCAGCTCCAGGCCAAGATGCTGCATGTGCTGCAGGACCATCAGTTCAGCCGGCTGGGCGGGCGGCAGATGGTTCATTGCGACGTGCGCGTGCTGGCGGCCACCAATGTGAACGTGCGCGAGGCCATTCAATCGGGCCGCTTCCGCGAAGACCTGTTCTATCGCCTGAACGTCTTCAGCATTCACGTTCCGCCCCTGCGCGAGCGCGCCCGCGAAATTCCGATGCTGTTCCGGCACTTCCTGGATAAGTACGCGGAGAAATTCCAGAAGGATGCGCGCACGCCTTCGCAGCACCTGATGGAAGCGGCGATGAACTACCCCTGGCCGGGAAACCTGCGCGAACTGGAGAATTTCGTCAAGCGCTACGTGATCCTGCAGGACGACGAAGGGAGCTTCCAGGAGCTGCTGGAGATGTCCGCCACGCGCCAGCGTACCTCGCCGCGCGACGATGGCGGCGCCCCGCGCGAGCAGGGACTCAAGGAACTGGTGCGCGGGTTGAAGGACGAAGCGGAAATGGAAGCGATCGCCGACGCGCTGGAGAAGACGAACTGGAGCCGCAAGGAAGCGGCGCGAATGCTCGGGATCAGTTATAAGGCGCTGTTGTACAAGATGCGCCAATTCAAGCTGGATGGCGACCGCTCGCCCCGGTCTCCGGCCTCTTCACCGATGCAGAGGACAAACTGAGGAGCCGGGCCCGGCTGCAAGGGATTGCATATTCCCGGCACGGGGCTCACAAAAGTCGCTTGCCTGCAAGGGAGGCGTGGGCTAGGATGCCCCCCGGTTCGAAGCCCTGGCGGGCAGCAGGCGGCGGAAGATTCGGGTTTGCCGGGGCATGACGCTTTTGGCGCGTTGCATGGAAACGAGTTAAGCCGTGACCGGCAAGGCGCACGGGCCCGGCTCGCCGGCCTGGGCGGCGCGATGACGATGGTGCTCGCAGAGATCTGAGCAGCAAGCATTTGGAACGGGGATTGCAGCTTTCCAGCCTTCGGGGCCGGCCGTGGGGGTTATGCTTTCGGCCGCGTTGGCAGCGGAATGGGGACCATGACGGAAAGGCGCACAGCACGTCGCTATGAGTTGTCATTGCCGGTGGTGGTACGCACGCCGGTCGCGCGCCAGGAACCGGACGAGGCTTCCCGGAACGGCCAGACCCGCGATATTTCCACGCGCGGTGTTTACTTCCTGATTGAAGACGAGATCGCTCCCGGCGCCGAGGTGGATTTCACGCTGACCTTGCCCGCGGAAATCACACGCGGCACCGAAGTCTTCATTCGCGCCCACGGCAAAGTGGTCCGCGTGGATCGCGATGGCTCGCAGCGGCTGGGTGTGGCTGCGGTGATCGAGAAGTACGACATCATCCGGGCAGAGACGGTCGCGTCGTAACTGCGGCCGGTTTCTGCAGACTCCAAGCAATACTGGCTTTGCGTTGAGCCCCTGCCAACACAGATTGCAACTTTGCCGCAAGTCCCCGCAGTTTTTTCCACAACCCGCCTGGCTGCTGCTAATCTCTTGCTTCCGGAAATCGGCGCGGTAATGACCCCCTCCGACTCAGCTTCGCCAAGCCGGCTGGCCCGATTGCGGCATTTCCTGCTGCGCCCCCACGTGCTCCTGCTCCTGTTCCTGGCAGTGGTGATCGCCAAGGGCATCTACCCCGACGAATTTCACTACTTCGGCGACGAAATGCGCCACGGGATGACCGGCGTTTTCTTCCGGGACCTGATGGTGGACCGGCCGTTCGCCCAGCCCGTGAAATATGCGTACGAATACTACGCGAAGTATCCGGCGCTCGGCGTTCCGCATTGGCCGCCGCTGTACTACACCGTCGAGGGAACCTTCTTCCTGCTGTTCGGAATTAACGTGGTGGCCAGCCGCCTGACCACGCTGGCCTACGCGCTGGTGGGAATCTACTGCTGGTACCGGATTGCCGAACGGCAGGGGTCGCGCACGCTGGCGCTGCTCTCTGCCCTGATTTTCCCGCTGCTGCCGTACGTGCTCATCTATGAGCGGGCCACGATGCTGGAGATACCGCAGGTCTCCATGTGCCTGCTGACGATTTTCCTGTGGCTCAGATTCCTGGACACGGAAAAGGGGATCTACCTTTGGGTCACGGCTGCGGCTGCCGCCGCGGCCATGCTGACCTCGCAGAAATCAATCTTTCTCGTATTCTTCCTGCCCCTTCATTTCCTGAGCGAAGGGCGCTTCCGCTTGCTGCGACGCTGGGAGTTGTGGGCTGCCGGCGCAGCGTCGGTGGCCGCGGTGGCTCCGTGGTATCTGTTCTCGGTGGGCAACCTGGCGCTCAGTTACGAGCGGGCCATCGGCGATTCCATGAGCTTTCTGAAAAAGGCCTGGAATTTTTACTTTTACCCGGAGATGGTTCCCGAGCAACTGGGCTTCCTCCTGAGTGCGCTTGCCGCGGCAGGGCTGGCCATGGCGCTGTTCTGCCGGCCGCGGCAAAACCGGCTGATGCTGGTCTGGGTGTTCTCCGCGTACGTCTGTTTCACCGTGATTCAGGAAAAGGACCTTCGTCACACCATGGTGTGGGTGCCTCCCCTGGTCTATTTCGCATTGCTCGCCCTGGACGTGCTGTTCGTGCGGCCGCCGTGGACCATCATGGCGCGCACCGCGCTGGTGGCGTGGGTGCTCTTCGTGGGATTGCGGTTTGACCGCCCGCGCATGACCGGGCTGGACGAAGTGGCCGAATACGTGCTGTCGCAGCCGGAGTCGGACATCGTGTTCTATCAAGGCAATCTCAACGGAGACTTTATTTTCTATGTTCGCCAGCACGACCCGCAAAAAAGCCACATGGTCGCGCGCGACAAGCAGGTGGTGGCCACGCGGGTGATGTCCATCTTCGGCAGCCGCGTGGTGCTGAAATCTCCGCAGGAGGTGATCGATCTCTTTCGCACCTGGGGCATACGGTACGTCGTCATCGAGGCCACCGACTACCTGGATTCGCTGGGCGTAACGCGCGCCGCACTGGAGTCCGGGCACTTCGAGCTCATCCGCAAGTTTGAGCTGTGGAAGAATCAGCGCGACGACATTCGCGACCGC
>Ga0187894_10004555_pt1 | contig 14771 bp, 18 predicted proteins | sample GBC1701081metaG_FD_136650 | JGI IMG/M metagenome (GOLD analysis project Ga0187894, IMG submission 136650) | White microbial mat communities from a lava cave in the Kipuka Kanohina Cave System on the Island of Hawaii, USA - GBC170108-1 metaG ...
CATCATTGCCGCGCTGACCTTGGCCCTAAGCGCATAGTGTGACCGGTCGAGCGGTCAGCGCAGCAGCCTTTCCGGCAACCATCCCGGCCAACGGCTCTTGGCCGCCTGATTCTTCAGAGCTGGGGAAAGATGGAAATATTTGCCTTGAATCCGAATGTGGTGCTAATCTCTGGCCGCTTTATTTCTACCTTTCCAACATCGCTAATTCGCGCAGCGCTTCAGAGTCTGTACCGCGAGCGGTAGCGAGCGTGACTCCCGCAATCAGCCTCTTGCGAGAGTCACGCTCGCTACCGCTCGCAGTACAGACTCAAAACAAACCCGTTTGCGAACGGAGTGGGCTATGACAATTGATCCCAAGAAATGCGTCGCCTGCGGAAATTGCGTGGCGATCTGTCCGATGGGCGCGATCCACATCGATCCCGAAACAAAACGAGCGACAGTCAACCAGGACGAGTGTGTCGAATGCTATACCTGCTTCCGCGGAATGAGCACCGAACATCTCAACCCGACAATGGTGCGAACCATCCGCAAGATCGGAAGCTGGTTGCGATGGCGCTTCGAACCGGAGCCCGATGTCTGTCCCACGGCGGCCATCACCGAACAGGAGCTGGCCTGGCCACGGATCGTGCGCCGCGCGTTCTCCGACCCCGTCGTCCCACACGAAAGCACAGGCGTGCATGGCCGCGGCACTGAAGAGGTCAAAACCAACGACGTCACCAATCGCGTCGGCCCCGATGACGCCGGCTTCACCGTCGAATTCGGCAGGCCTACGGTCGGCGTCCGCTTCTGGCAGATTCAGGAGATGACCACGGCGCTCGCCCGGATGGGGATCGAGTTCGAGAAACGCAATCCGGTCACGAGCCTGATGACCGACACCAGAACGGGCGAGATTCGATCCGACATTCTCAACGAGAAGATTCTCTCCGCCATCGTCGAGTTCAAAACGGCGCTCGCCAACGCGCCCGCCGTCTTACAAAAAATCAAAGAGGTGGCGAAGACGCTCGATACCATAGTCGCGGTCGGCGCCGCGGCGCGCTGCGACGAGCAGGGCGAGAATCAACTGGAAGAGATGCTGATTCGCGAAGGATTCACTTTCAATCGAGGCAAAACCAATCTCGGGCTGGGGCGTCCGTCCGTGGAGATTGCGCAAGCCCGCGCCACTGCCATCTGAAAGAATGTCCGGCAACAACCTGGAAGCCTTCTGAAGAAACCACCATGACCAACACCCTACATCGCTACGGCAATGAGCAGAGCCTGGGCAACGATTTCATCGTCTTCGCAATTCCCTGCCGGGGCTATAACGACCAGGACTCGGTGCCGAGGCTGAAACAGTTCCTGCGCCTGGCCTGCAAACATGACCCCGTGAATATTGGCGACGGATCGCACGGCGGCGCCTACCGGCCTTCCAAACGTCTGAATCCCACCGCCCACTGGTCGCGTAACAACCAACCGGACTTTGAAACCGTAATTGAAGGCGTTGACACACCGACCACGGTCGCGGCCGTCTTCGACAATATCAGCGCCGTGGAGAACTTCGTCGCCGCTCTACAAAAGGAAGACCTGGGCCTTTCGATCAATATCAGCGCCCTGATTGACCGAGCGCAGGAATGCTGCGACGACGTAGGCATCGCCCGCCACAGCGTTGAATACTCGCTCGGTTTCATGGGCAAGACCGACCGTTTGGCCGACCGCCAGGTGATGGAACTCTCCACGATGTGCGGTCACGGCATGATCTCCTTCAATTTCGCGCGCAAAATGATCGACTGGGTCAAGGAAGGCCGCCGCACTCCTGAACAAGCCTGTAACTACTTCTCCCGTTTCTGCTCGTGCGGAATCTTCAATCCCACGCGGGCCAAAGAAATTCTTGAAGAAGCGCGCCGCCGCAACAGCTGAGCCGAAAACCATGAACAAAAAACCTCTCTGCTATTTCTTCCTGTTTCTATTGGTTTGCGTTGCGGCCTTGTTGGCCTCGGGCGTCGGCGCGGCTTCAAAAACACCCGTGAGCCCCGCCGCGTCAATTTTCGCAATCTCCGGTGTGAATATCTGGGATGGCGCGGGAGGCGCCCTCATCCGCGACGGCGTGATCGTGATCAATGATGGCCGCATCCAGGCCGTCGGCCCGCGCGCTTCGACACCGATCCCCAAAGGCGCGACAGTAATTTCGGGAGAGGGCAAGACGCTCATTCCGGGTTTGATCAACGCGCACGGGCATGTCGGGATGACCAAGGGGCTCAAAGCCGGCCCTGAAAACTACAGCGAAGAAAATGTCCTGGCCCAACTGCGCCAATACGCCCGCTACGGCGTCACGACCGTACAGAGCCTGGGAACCGATTTTGAACCGATACTCAAACTGCGCGGCCCCGCTAAAGCCAATGAAGCTCCGCGAGCCTCAGTCTTCACCGCCGGACGCGGTTTCACCAGCAAACAAGGCTACCCTGCCGTGTTGCCCGGCAACGCCGGCGTGCCGCGCGAAGTGGACGCAGTCGAAGAGGTTCGCAAGAACGTCGAGGAGCTGGCGCGACAGAAAGTGGATATCGTGAAGATCTGGGTGGACGACCACTGGGGACATTACAAAAAGATTCGCTCCGAGCTCTACCGCGCGATCATTGATGAAGCGCATAAACGCGGCCTTCGCGTGATGGCTCATATGTTCTACCTGGAAGACGCCAAGCAACTCGCCGCCGCCGGCCTCGACGGCCTGGCCCACAGCGTGCGCGATAAGGAGATTGACGACGAGCTGATCCGCCTGCTCAAAGAGAAGAAAACGTTCGCCGTCGCCACACTGGTTCGCGAGGAATCGACGTTCATCTACGCCACGCCGCCCGCGTTTCTGGACGACCCGTTCTTCAATCGATGGATAGAACCTGAAATCATCAAGCAGTTGAAAGACCCGGCGTATGGCGCCAGGATCAAGGCCGATCCTGATTTCTCCAAATTCCCGGGCCAGCTCGCAATGGCGAAGAAGAATCTCAAGAAGCTTTCGGATGCGGGCGTTCACATCGCCTTCGGCTCGGACTCCGGCCCGCCGTCGCGATTCCAAGGATTCTTCGAGCACCGCGAGTTGGAGTTGATGGTCGAAGCCGGGCTGACGCCAGCGCAGGCGTTGCAGGCCGCGACGTCGAACGCCGCCACGGCGCTGCATATTTCCGGCAATTACGGAGCGCTCGTGAAAGGCAAACGCGCGGACATGATTTTGCTCGACGCCGATCCGCTTGCGGACATCCGCAACACGCGCAAGATCAACAAAGTCTGGATCGGAGGACGTGAGGTAAATTGAACATATGTCATCCGCAGATTAGACAACCCACGGTCAGTAGATCGCGAAAGAGCATTTGTCATTTGAGATTTGAGATTTGAGATTGGTCATTGCCCGCGGGCGAGACCGATTCGATGCCCGATAAACATTGAGCGATTTCCGGGGCAATGACCAATCTCAAATCTCAAATCTCAAATGACAAATGTCTCCCTCCCCGATTTCGCGATCTACTGACGGTACAAGTTTGAGGTCACCGCCATGAAAAGAAACCTCATCACCGCAATCGTTTTATCAATCGCGCTCTTCGCTTTGGCCCATACGCAACCACCTGTCAGCAGCCAGGAGCAGCCCAGTTGGGCGTCCAAGCCCAAACAACCAAGCAAGTACGTCCCGCCACACAAACCTCACACGAAGCTCGCCGACCTGAAGGCCAAGCACAATGGTCGAGCAAACTGGAAAGAGGTGATTGTTAACGACGATCATATAAATGCGGCTTACATTGCCTCTGCCCCTGGAACAAAAGTCTCCAAACGTTTTCACCCGGACACGCGCGAGTGGTGGATCGTGATGGACGGCCAAATTCGTTTCGAGATCGAAGGTCAACAACCATTCACGGCCACCAAAGGCTCGATGGTCCAGGTTCCGATGCAAACCATCTACTCGATGGAGACCGCCGGCGACAAACCTTCGTTACGCTTCGAGGTCAACATCGCCAAGGCCAAGACGATGTATCCGCAAGAGGTCAAGCCGCCCGAGACGCCGGGCATTGAATGGATTCCTGTAGTTCTCAATCGCAAACCCGGCCCGTACGACCGCGGCAATCAGCCCCACATCAATCTATACGAGCTGGCGAAAGCGCCGGAATACAGAGGCGGACGGTTCATCCACGACGACCGCACCGTGTCCAACATCATCTACGGTTACGAAAAGAACCTGCCGCCGCTCAACACCAAAGACCGCGGCCATTACCACCCCGAATGCGCTGAGTTCTGGCTGGTGATGGCGGGACAGATTCGCTACCCGATTGAGAATGTGGGCGTGATCATCGCGGAGGAAGGCGATGTGGTCTATGCGCCACCGTTTACGTTCCACGCGCCGCGCTTCTACGGCCCCGGCCCTTCGTGCCGGCTGGCGATCAACGGTTATCCCAACATCGCGCATTTGAGAGACGCGGTCATTCCCCACTGAGGCCCCACTGAGGCCCCACTGAGGCCCCACTGATCGTGGCTGAAAATATACTGCGTGATGCCGCGTTGCAGGAGGGCGTTGAAAATGAACCGCAACGTTAGCAAAAATCTGAAAACCTTATGCGTCCTGGCGTCGGCGCTGCTCGGCTTCAGATCCATTCACACAGATCACTTGGATGCTCGGAAAGTTCAGCCTTCGGACAAAGAGGCTTTCTCCATCCTGAAGCAGAAGTGTATCCAGTGCCACGGCGAATCGGTTCAGATGGCCGGTCTCGATCTGCGCACGCTGGAGGCGATGTTGAAGGGCGGAGAGAAAGGGCCGGCCATCGTTCCCGGGAACGCCGAGGCGAGCCTGCTCTACCGACGTGTAGCCGGGCTGGAAAAACCCATAATGCCGATGGCGCCGCTGCCTCCGCTGACATAACAAGAGATCGCCATTCTGAAGTCCTGGATTGACCGTGTCAGCAGCCCGACCGTGAGGGCAGACGTGAGCGCGCAACCATCTCCATCTCTCGCGGGCGGCAAGGAACGCGCGATCACGCCGGAAGATCGTCAATGGTGGTCTTTCCGGAAACCGTCGCCGCGCCCGGTCCCAACAGTGGCTGACACTCGGTGGAAGACGAATCCCTGATGCGAAGGGTCTTCGAGATCGAAGCTCCGTACAGAAAAGCCGCATTCGAGAAGAGGCTCGCGAAGTTTCCCGAAGAGATTCAGGTCGCCGTCCGAACGCCGGAGGAGAAGCGAACGCCGGGTCAGAAGTTGTTCGCCTCGCAGATCGTCTCGCTGGACGTCGATCCGGACGCAGCCGCCAATCAGAATGTGACTGCGCTCTATTCCCGCCAGCAGATCAAGTTGAACGACGCGGATCATGCGATTCGGGAGAAGCTTCTGGATCAGGTCAGGGCACGGTCTTCCGTTCCACCGGCGACCCGATCCTCGACCTGTCCCCTCCGTCCAACTACGTCACGCCCGAGCAGGAGCGGGCGCGGCTCGATCAATTGAACCGCATGAATCAGGACCACGCCGAGAAGCATCCGGGCAGCACGGAACTGGCGGCCAGGATCGCTTCTTATGAGATGGCCTATCGCATGCAGATGTGCGCGCCGGAGGCCGTGGACATTTCGCGCGAGAGCGAAGAGACGAAACGCCTATACGGCTTGGATCATTCTGTGACCGCGCCCTTCGGTAAACAGTGCTTGCTCGCGCGGAGGCTGGTCGAAAGGGGCGTGCGCTTCATCCAGCTTTACAGCGGGTCGTTGCTCAATCAGAACGTGGACACATGGGACGCCCACGCCAGCATCGTGGATAATCATGGGCTGCACGCGCCAGAGGTGGACAAGCCCATCGCCGGATTGATCACCGACTTGAAACGACGCGGACTGCTCGATGAAACGCTGGTGATGTGGCATTCGGAGTTCGGGCGCATGCCGATCTCCCAGCGCGGCGTCGGGCGCGATCACAACCCCGGAGCGATGACTGTTTTTATGGCCGGCGCTGGAATCAAGGGCGGCCAGAAGATCGGCGCCACCGACGATGTCGGTTATAAAGCCGAAGAGCAGATCGTGACCGCGCACGACTTGCACGCGACGTTGCTTCACTTACTGGGGCTGGATCATAAACGAGTAACCTATTTCTTCAACGGCCGGCATATGAGGCTGACGGACGTACACGGCGAGATTATTCCGCACGTTCACGATCCGTTACGCTAAGGCGCGGAAAAAATAAAAGGAGACGTTGGTATGACAACTATTGGAACTGTCGAAAGCTTATGGCGTTACCCGGTCAAAAGTATGAGCGGCGAGACGATGACCGAAGCGTTCATGGGATTTTCCGGCGTTTACGGCGACCGGTGCTACGCTTTCAAAAATTCAGCAGCGCCCAAAGGATGCCCTTATCTGACTGCGAGCGTACAGCAACAAATGCTGCGCTATCGTCCACGGTTTCGTTACCCGGAACGAGCGGCGAAACCACCGAATTTGATTGAGGCGATGAGTATCGCGCCCGGCATCACGCCGGCAAACGGCGACTTGAACGACCTGATTTTGGATGTGGTCACGCCATCGGGCGCGGTCGTCGCTGTTGATGACCCCGCGCTTGTGGCAATGCTAGGCGAAGGAATCGGCGAAAAAAATCATCTCACGCTTGTGCGCTCGGACCGCGCGCTGACCGACTGTCGCCCGGTCTCGTTGATCAGCTTGCAAACCGTCCAACAGCTCGAAGCGGAATTGGCCATTCCCATCGATAAACGACGCTTTCGGGCAAACATCTACCTCAACCTTTCGTCGGATTACGGCTTTGCCGAGGATGAGTTTGTCGGCCGCAAACTGCGTATCGGTTCGAGCGCGGTAATCGCGGTACTGGAGCGCGATCCGCGATGTAAGATGATTTCGCTCGATCCCGACACCGGGGAACACAACCCGGAAGTTTTACGCAAAGTCGCCCAGGCGCACGCCACCTTCGCCGGCGTTTATTGCGCCGTATTGGTTGAAGGGATCTTAAAAACAGGTGATTCAATCGAACTGTTGGACTAAAATCGCGACGCGGCAAGCAAAATAAAGATCTTCCTGCAATCCTGCGCGATACAACGATACGAAGATGCCAAAAGAAGTGAAATCCTCCGGCAACACTCTTACCGACCTGCCAGTACTGCCATTCGAGCGCCAAAAAGACTGGGCCGTTTGGCTGGACAAAAACCATGCGAAGTCTTCCGGCGTCTGGCTCAAGTTGGCCAAGAAGGCGTCCGGAATACAGTCTGTGACTTATGACGAAGCGCTCGAAGTGGCGCTGTGCTACGGTTGGATAGACGGCCAGAAGAAGAGCCATGACGAAACGTCGTGGCTGCAGAAATTCACGCCGCGCGGCCCGAAAAGCATCTGGTCGAAGATCAACACGGAGAAGGCGCAACGGCTGATCGAGAGCGGGCGGATGAAACCGGCGGGGCTAAAGGCGGTGGAGAGCGCCAGGCAGGATGGACGCTGGGACGCGGCGTATGCTCCGCAAAGCAAAGCCACCGTGCCGGACGATTTACAAGCCGCGCTGGATGGCAATGCGGAGGCGAAAGCCTTCTTTGCCACGCTGGAGAGCCGCAACCGGTACGCGATTCTTCACCGCATCCATACGGCCAAGAAAGCCGAGACGCGCGCCAGGCGCATCGAACAGTTCATCCGTATGTTGGAGAAGAAGGAAAAAATACACCCGTAATCGGCTCCTGAATGAGCGGTATATTGAGTTGCTCACAAGTTTTTGCGCTGGAGGCGCTGCAGATATTAGCCGGTGGTGGAACCACCGGAAACAGACGGCGTCAATTTTCCGCGCCCCGGATGGGGCGCAGGGCCAGATACGGAGGAAGACATGCCATCTACGCATTTGAGCCTGCATTACCACTTGATCTTCAGCACCAAAGATCGCGTGGCGCATATGCATAAGGACTGGCGCGGACGATTGCACGCATACATGGGCGGCATCGTCAATGACCTGGGCGGGATGCCTGAAACGATCGGCGGTGTGGAGGATCACGTTCATTTGCTGGTCGGTCTGCGCGACGCATTGTCTCGCCGACGTGCTGAGAGAAATCAAGGCTTCATCTTCGAAGTGGGTTCATGAGGAGCTCAAAAAAACGTTGTTCTCCTGGCAGGAAGGGTATGGCGCATTCACCGTCAGCGCTTCGCAGATAGGAGTGGTGAAAAATTACATTGCCAATCAAGAAGAGCATCATCGCAAAAAGACATTTCAAGAAGAATACCTGGAGTTTTTGATCCAGAGCGGCGTGGAATATAACGAGAAGTATCTCTGGTGAGTTCAGGTCCTGCGCCCCATCCGGGGCGCGGGTGATTTTATACGCACGTTTCCGGTGGTTCCACCACCGGTTAATATCCAGCGTCCCTCCGGGACAAAAAAGTATCTCGCTACTTGTGACTAAACCGATGGAGCGGCGCCAGAGTGTGAGGCCAGAAGGGGCGAGTCAAAGGAGACTAACGCTTGAGAAAAAACACTATCCTCGCTTCATTGCTTACCCTGACGCTCATTGCGTTGACGGCGGATGGCGCCGGCGAACTTGTCCGGCTCGTCAGGCTCAAACTCTCGGCGGGCGACCTCGCCAGCGCTGTTTCGGCGGTCGAGGATTACAAAGAGAAACACGGGATTGACGCGGAATACCTCGATGCCGTGGGCTGGCTCGCGCGCGGCGCTGAGATGCTGAAGCAACCGGACGCGGCGGCGGCTTACGTGGCGGAGCTCCGCCGCGAGATTCGCGAAGAGAAGCCCGACCTGCTGATCCCGCTCGGCGCCGCCATCGAGGTCGAGGGCAAATTACGCGCGGCGCGGGAAGGCCGCGGATCGGCGCTTCGCTTTCTGGAAGAGGAATTCGCCCGCGCCAAGGATGTCGCCCTGCGCTCCCGCATCCGCAAGAACGTCAACTTGCTGTCGCTCGAAGGCCAACCCGCTCCCGAACTCAACAGAGCCAATTTCGTCGGGCCTGAACCGCCGTCCCTCGCCGCGCTCAAGGGCAAGCCGGCGCTGCTGTTTCTCTGGGCGCACTGGTGCGGCGACTGCAAAGCGCAGGCCGGCGTGCTCGGCCGCGTGACGCGCAAGTATCGCGCGCAGGGGCTCGTCGTAATCGCTCCCACGCGTTACTACGGAACAGGCGCGGAGAATAAGCCGGCCACGCCTGCCGAGGAGAAAGCGCATATGGCAAAGGTTTGGACGGAATCTTACGCCGGGCTTGAAGACGTCCCGATCCCGATTGATACCGACACGATGGCGCGTTACGGTGTCTCGGCGACGCCCACCTATGCGCTCGTGGACCGGAAAGGTGTTGTGCGATTTTATTCCCCGACGCGTCTTTCGGAAGCTGAACTTTCCCGGCGGATCGAAGCCGTGCTGGCGGAAACGCCCTGACTCCGGCTAAATCGAGACAGAAAACATTCAGACAGGATCGATACTAAGCCTTGAGCTTGCTTTTTATTCGATTCCCGCTTTTACTTCCTCCGCAATACTCCTAGCCAGTAACGAGAAGTTAACCGAGAAACAAAACCCGCAAACGCGCAGGCCGAGAGTCTTCTCCGCCTGCGCAAGAGGAGGCGTCAGCAATGTCCGAGGACAATATTTCTCGTCGCAACTTCCTTGCCGGATTAGCAACCACCGGAGCGGCAGCTACTCTCGTGGAGGCTCAAACGCCCGGCAATTCCAGCAACCCTGTGGTCGGCGCCAACCATTCGGTGGTCGAATCAAAACCCGGAGAAGGGATTATCAAGATCGTCTGCGCGGAAAGATTATCTCCCGCGGAAGTGGTCACGCCGGAGCCGCTGCCGCCCGAAAATCCGCTCTGGGATTGCCCCAACCTGGTCATCACGCCGCATAACTCGGGCGTAGCGCCGATGCGGCAAGTGCGGCTGGTGGCGCTCGTGGCGGAAAACGTGCGCCGGTACAGCAACGGCCTGCCTCTGCTCAATGTGGTTGATAAGGCTCGAGGCTATTGAACAGAGGAGTGGGGAGTGGGGTATGGCGAAAGCTTTCCCACTCCCTACTCCCTACTCCCCACTCCCTGACAAATCTATGACTCCTTCCAAAATCGCGTTGGAGCGGCCCTCCGGAGTCAGGCATCGGGTGCTATGGCTGGCGGTAATCGTTTATATGATTACCTACATGGATCGCGTCTGCATCTCGCACGCGGCGACGGAGGTCCGCAAAGAATACGGCTTCGATCCGGTGACGCTGGGTTGGATCTTCAGCGGGTTCAATTTGTCATACGCGCTCTTTCAAATACCTGGCGGATGGCTGGGCGACCGGTTCGGGCCGCGGCGAGTGTTGGCTGCAATCGTTCTTTGGTGGTCGGCCTTCACCGCCATGACTTCGTGGGCGCTGGGCATGTGGTCGATGTACGTCGTGCGATTCCTCTTCGGAATGGGCGAAGCGGGCGCGTTCCCGACCGCGACGCGCGCGCTTTCGTTTTGGCTGCCGGCCAGCGAGCGCGGCTTCGCGCAAGGCATTACCCATTCGGGCGCGCGATTGGGCGCGGCGTTGACGCCGCCGATTGCCGTCGCGCTGATCGCGAGTTTCGGCTGGCGCAGCGTCTTTTACGTCTTCGCATTGATGGGCGCGTTGTGGGCGGTAATCTGGTTGTGGTATTACCGCGACCGCCCCGAACAGCACTCGTCAGTCAATGAAGCCGAACTCGCAGTCATTCGAGAAGGCGCCAAGACCAATCCGTCGAGCGAGCGCGTGCAGGTTCCCTGGGGACAGATTGCGCGGAGCGGAAACTTGCGGCTGATCTGCGCGATGTATTTCTGCTACGCCTACAGCCTCTGGATTTACCTGTCGTGGTTCCCGATCTACCTGCAGGAAGCGCGCGGTTTCACTCTCAAGCAGATGGGGTTCTGGCATATGGTTCCGTTGATCGCGGCGACCATTGGCGACACGGTTGGCGGCTGGTTATCGGATCATCTCGCTCGACGGACCGGGAACCTGCGCTTTGCGCGGCGGGCGGTTGCGATTGCCGGATTCGCGCTGGGGGCGGCGTGCATCGTTCCCGCCACGCTGACCGAAGACCGCTACGCTTCCGTCGCGTTCACTACGGCGGCATTGTTCTTCCTGGAGCTGACGGTCGGCGTGTCGTGGGCGGTGGCGATGGACGTGGGACCGGAATACGCTGGCTCGGTCTCGGGCGTGATGAACATGTGCGGCAATCTGGGCGGATGGGTGGCGTCCATTGCGATTGGTTACATGGTGCAACACCTCAACTGGCAGGCGCCGTTTCTGGTGGCCAGCGGTCTGTGCCTGATTGGCGCGCTCTTCTACTTGCGCATTGATCCGAACGAGCGAATCTTCGGCAAACCGGCGGTTCCGACTGACCCCCTCGCCGCATAAGGAGCCCCACAATGCAAGCTACCCGTCGAGAGTTTCTGACTTCAACTTTAATGGCGACGTTGACTGCGCCGAACGTTTTTTCAGCGTCGAGCTACCGCGTCGGCATCACCACCAACACGCGCGGCGGATGGGAGAACGATGTCCGGCTCTCTTTCCGCGAGGCGCGCGAGGCTGGGTACCGCAACGTCGAATCGTTCATCCACCTACCACCAAACCTGCGCTGACGGTATAATTCGTCCGCTTTCATGACAACCCAACAAAGGAGTCCGTGGTGATCATCAGCGTCATCAAACCATTTTCAATTTTCAAATCGGCTGGGATCGGAACAGCCGCGCTGCTCTTGGCAATCACGGCGCACGCGCAGAAGGCCGATCCAAACGACCCCAAAAACGCCGAACGCGGCGCCGAATTGGTCAAGCAGGCGGCTCAGGCGCGCGGCGGCGAACGTTTTTTGGGTTTTACGAGCATTATGTCAACCGGCATGTACACTCCGTTCGACAAAGGCTTGTCGCAAATCCCCGTTCAGTTCATTGACTGGATCGTCTATCCCGACAAAGAGCGCACCGAATTCGGCAAAGGCAAGAAGAAAAACCGCCGCATTCAGGTCAACGTCGGCAAGACCGGGTGGGTATACGACGGCGACGCCGAAACGCTGAAAGACCAGACCGATAAACAGATTCAGGATCACCTGGAAGGATTGGAATTCGACATTGACCGCGTTCTACGCGCGGCGGTGAAAGACTCCGGGGTCGAGGTGGGCTTCGCCGGGCGCGAAGAGATCCGTCCGGGTGAGCGCGCTGATGTCGTCGCGATCAAGTTGAAATCGGAACAGACCGTCTATCTCTTGCTCGACCGGCAAACACATCTGCCGATGAGTCTGAACTACGAGAAGACCGGAGACAGCGGACTGGTCAAACACGAGATTCGATATTTCCAGTACGTTGATTACGACGGCGTGAAGTTCCCGAACATCGTCGATTATTATCGCGACAGCGTACAGTCCAGCCGCGTCAACATCCAATCGGTGAAACTCAACGTGCCCGCAGGCGACGAACTGTTCGCCAAACCGGCGAGCGTAAAGGCGATAAAGTAAACTTATGAGCGCGCATCTTCCTAAGACGAGCCGCCCGCATATGCCCGGCTATGGCATTCTCGGCGCCAACGACGGCGAGGGGCTGTTGCCATGGGAGTGGGCGGTTGAGCGGCTGACAGTTTCACATAATTATTGGATGGCCACGACTCGTCCCGACGGGCGTCCGCACGTGATGCCGGTGTGGGGACTGTGGATCGACAGCGCGTTCTATTTCAGCTCCGGACGGCAATCGCGCAAGGCGCGGAACCTGAGCGCCAATCCACATTGCGTGGTTTCGACGGAACACGCCGAGGAGGCGGTGACCGTCGAGGGCGTGGCCGAAGAGATTACCGATCGCGAGTCGTTGAAGCCGTTTTACGAAGCTTACAAGGCGAAATACGGCTGGGACATGGAGCAGGAGGGGTTTGCGAATGAGCCTGTTTATATTGTCCGGCCTCGCGTCGTATTCGGTATACGCGAGCGGGATTTCACCAACAGCGCGACCCGATGGACATTCGACGACGTCTGACTTCCTGTTTTTACAGGAACCTTTCCCCAAACTGGTTCGTTAGGCGCTTGTGGAGACAAGGGTTTGACGACCCAGGCGAGGCGCCAAAATAATGATCAGGAGAGAACAACCAACAGTGGGAGCCAATGCGGCCTTGATTAAATCAGATGGAGAATTGGTGCGGCGATGCCGCGCCGGAGACAGCGCTGCCTGGGAACAGGTAGTCCACGAATACTCGCGCCGCGTCTTTAACCTCGCTTACCGGTTCACCGGACGTCACGAATCGGCTGAGGATTTGACGCAGGAAGTCTTCGTGCGCGTCTATCGTTCCCTGGACCAATACGACCCGCAGGCCGGTGATTTGGCCAACTGGCTGATGCGGCTCGCCCGCAACCTGGTAATCGACGATTATCGCAGGCGCAGCCGCACTCCGACCGATATGGGCGACGACATAGGGGACCACGAATACCATCTCGAATCCCGCCATGACGCGCCCGATCGCGGGGTCGAGCGGTTCGAGCGCTCCAAACAGGTGCATTCCGCGATTTCGAAGCTTCAACCTGATTTGCGCGAATGCGTGATCCTGCGCGACATCGAGGAACTGACCTACCAGGAGATCGTTGACATACTCAAGATCCCAATCGGCACGGTCAAATCCCGCATCAATCGCGGACGAATCGAACTGGCGAAGATTTTGCGGCGAATGAAAATCGTCGAGACGCTGTGACAAGGTTTATATGCGCGTTGTTGATGATTGGCGGCTCCCCCCAGACTTGCCAATAGTGATTGACATTTAAATAACTGGCAACCAACTGGAATAATGAATTGCGTAAAGTTTCAAGATTCACTCTCTGATTATATCGATGGCGAACTCGATCCTCGTGTACGCGCCGAATGCGCGACGCATCGTCTGATCTGCGGCGAATGCCGCGAGCTTTACAACGACGTTCGGGCCACCGTGCATGCTCTCAACGTCATCGGCGAAGATGATGGCGCCGAGCCTGATGGATTGCGCGATCGCATCATCGCCTCCACGACCACCGGCGAGATGCTCAGTTGCGGCGAATTCGACAAACTGCTTGAACGGTACTTCGACGGCGTCATCCTCGCGCCCACTTTCCAGACTTTCCAATCCCACTTTGAAAACTGCTTCAAATGCCGCCGGCTGCTCAATGGCATCGAAGACGCGATCGAGATGCTCCGCGACGCCAAAGAGGCTGAGGTCGAAGTTCCCAGTTCATTGTACGACCGGATCGTCGCGGCCACGATTGGGAGAGAGAGCGCAAGTTGGATCGAGCGGGCCCAATCGGCTGTTGTCAATTTCGCGCGGACGATGATGTCGCCGCAGATAGCCGTGGCGGCGATGATCATCGCGGCGATCAGTCTGTTGGTCATCTCGCGTTTCGGCAGCGTCAGCAATCTGACCACGAGCGCCGAGCATAAGGCCGAGAGCCTGGTCAGTCAGGGGCAGCAGAAAATCAATTCCACCGGAGCGATGGCGCGTTCAGGTTTTCAGCGAGTCTCATATGGGGTGAACTCATTTTTGTTCAGCGGCGCGGCGCCTAGCGCCCCCGCCGAAATTTCGCCCCCGGAACCAACTCGTATGCAACCCTCCCCTCAACCGCGACCGCAGCGCGATTCCGATCTCGCCCCTGATTCTAAAGAGCGGGATCAGCATCGAAAGCGCTCGAATCAGAGCGAACAGAAATAATGATGGCGAGGGTAATGTTGAGATGAAATGTGTCTTCCATCAGGCCAATTCCGCAAGCGCGCAATGCAGCGCGTGCGAACGTCCGATCTGCCCCGCCTGCGACCATCGCATCAAGGGGATTCCCTGCTGTCAGGATTGCATCGTAACCGGCATTGAGATGTTGCGGCGTAACA
>Ga0187894_10004557_pt1 | contig 14765 bp, 10 predicted proteins | sample GBC1701081metaG_FD_136650 | JGI IMG/M metagenome (GOLD analysis project Ga0187894, IMG submission 136650) | White microbial mat communities from a lava cave in the Kipuka Kanohina Cave System on the Island of Hawaii, USA - GBC170108-1 metaG ...
CCTGGGCCGTCAGTACGCCCAGCATCCGCAGCGCTGACACTCGCGCTCTGTCCGTTCGCAACCGCAACGCTGTTCTTCACCCCCGGTGTACGGGTTGGACCGCAAGTCCCCGTCACGATCGCCGGCATAGGCTCAGGGTCGCCCTGCATCTCACTGGCGTTTCCGCTCTTGAGCTCGTTTACGGCCGTGGGGGACGGCGTGGGTATGGGGAGTTGCGAAAGCGGCGGCTCTGCCACCGGAGATGGCGTCATCACCTGGAATGACGGCGTCACGAGCGATGTCACCGGCAATGGAGCGATGTCCGTCAACCTCTCCAGGGGCTCGATATCCGCCAACCTGGGCGCGAGGATCACCGCAGGCCGGTTCAACGGCGCCACCGTATCTGCGTTCGGCACAGGCGTCTTCAATCCTCTCGACTGCTTCACCCCCGGTGGCGTGAGCTCTGTCGTCCTCGCAGGCTCGGCCACCGTCCTATCGCTCTGAAGATCGTGTGCGCTGGGCGGTCCCCACACGTGTGACTGGATCGGGGCTGCACAGCGTCACGATGAACCGATGATCGGCGCGCGGCGGACGACGTCAACCGACATCGATCCGCCGTGAGGCCTGCTTGCGTAGAACTTCAGCGATGGAGTACTACGGGACTTCTGGACTACTCTGTCACTTCGCGTCTGTCGACGCAGATTGTTGTCGTTGATCTCAAGTGTCGACTTCATCGGAGCGGAGACGGTCAGTGACGGATGCCACGATACCGCCAGGATCAGATCGAAGCGCAGGCCACGTTCACGACAGTGCCTCGGTCGGCTATTCGTCGGGGGCGGAGACCTATGAGGCCGGGCGCCCTGACTATCCGACGGAGGCGGCAACCTGGCTTCGCGACGTGGTTGGCGTGTGTCCCGGTCGGACGGTGCTTGAAGTCGGCGCGGGCACGGGGGCGCTGACGACGCGGCTGGCCGACACCGGCGCACGCCTCTGTGTGCTGGAGCCCGTATCGGCCATGCGCGCGAAGCTGGTTCGTCGCGTCCCTGACGCATCGGTCGTGGCCGCGACGGCGGCGGCCATCCCCATACGCGACGCGTCGATCGACATCGTCGTGTGCGCGCAGTCATTTCACTGGTTCGCCACGCGTCAGGCCCTGGACGAGTGCAGTCGCGTGCTCGTGCCGGATGGTGTGCTCGCGCTGCTGTGGAACGTCCGGGACGAGACGGTGCCCTGGGTCAAGCGGCTCTCGGCGATCACTGACGCGTACGAAGGCGACACCCCGCGCTTCAGAACCGGAGAGTGGCGTCACGTGCTCCCCGGGTCCGCGTTCGTCGAGATCGACCATCGCCAGGTCAGCCACGCACATGTCGGATCCGTCGACCAGGTGATCGTCGCGCGCACGTTGTCCGTGAGCTTCGTGGCGGCGATGGTGGATGAGCAGCGTCGCGTCGTCGAACGACGGCTACGGGCGTTCGTCGACGACGAGCCGGCGTTGGCAGGGCGTTCACGTGTGGCGTTTCCGTATCAAACGGCGATGTTCGCCTATCGCAAACGGGCCCCATAGACGTTGCCGGGCGGACGCATCCAACCTTTGGCAGATCCGGTGATCACGACAGGAAGCTCTGCTGGGAATGGATCAGGCCTGCGAGACTGGATGACCTTCGGTGCCTTGGTCCGTCGAACAATCGTGACGGGCGGTCCGGCAGTTCCCGGTCGGACGATACATTCGGGTGGAACGGCGATGCCACGTCTTTCAACCAACTGCCAGGAAGGTGGTTCCATGCTTCGTCGATGTTGTACGCTCGGCCTGTTCGCCCTGACGCTCGGTGTCTTGCCGTCATCTTCGAACACGATCTCCGCAGCCTGCCCACCCAACAGTCATTTCTCTGCATGCGGCACGGCGTGCCCTGCGACCTGCCGCCAGCCGAATCCCGGACCATGCATTGACGTCTGCGTCCAGGGCTGCTTCTGCGATCCTGGCTTCCTGCTGGACACGAACACGGGTGCGTGCGTCCGGCGGTGCACCGAATAGTCCCACGCGGGCCGTTGCTCGCTCGTCCGCATATCGGTGAGTGAGCAGCGGCCATTTTCATCACGTTGGCAAGCGTCTATGTCATGCCTGCTCGGCAGCATCCTGCGCGTCGACACAATCCCCTGACAGGGGACGCCGGCCCCACGCCGAGGACAGCCCGATCCCGAACTCGGCAAAGGCGGGATCGTCGAGTGCGCGGGCGACACGGTCCAGTTGTTCGGCCGTCACCTGACGCGAGGCCAGCATCCGTGACCGAAACGTCGGGATCGTGAGCTGAAAGAAGGTCGCCTGCGGCGTTCCGCCTCGCACTTCCCAGAGATCGGTTCTCTGGCCGACCTCGTGCAAGCCGCGTCTCAGCAACGGTTCCGGATACCGGCGAACCCACGCGGTGTCGGTCCCGAGCACGCCTTGCGCGGCCGCCCAGAAGGCGGTGATCGTCGCCAGCCAATCCGGATCGCCGGAGAGCGGACTGCTCACGTCGAATCCATCGATGACGACAAGCCATCCCCCAGGCTTCACCCACGACAGCAGGCGATCCAGCACGGCTTCGCGTGCGGACAGGTGCATCAGGAGGAATCGGGTGAAGACCAGATCGAAGATCGGACCGGGCCTGTAGGCATCCGCACAGACGTCGGCCTCGACGACCGCGAAGGCGTGCTCGCTCGCGTGCAGCAAGCCTGCATCACGATCCAGCGCCGTGACCGTGCAGCCGCGGCTCGCCAGCCAGGCAGCCACCGTGCCGACTCCGGCGCCCACGTCGATGCAGCGAGCCGCTGATCCGGTCAGCCGCGGGATCAACAGACGATGTGTCATGCCATCGTATGCCGCGGCGAGCGCATGGAGGCGACGGGCCTCGTCGCGGTCGGTCGAGTGAAAGGTCTGGTCGTACCCGCGGACTGGCATTGCCGTTCCTCACTGCGTCCCTGTCGGACTGCTCGCGTTGGAGACGCGTTCACAGAGGTAGTCCGCGACGGCGGCCACCGTGGGGTACGTCCACAAGAGCGTGGCCGGCAGACTCAGATTGAGACGCGCTTCGAGCGCCCGCCGCACCAGCACCGTCATCACTGAATCGATGCCCATCTCGGTCAGCGGTCGCCGCACCGGCACTTCGGAGGGCGCGAGATTCAACTCCGCGGCCACGTGCCGTTGCACGTCGTCGATGAGCACGGCCCGCAGCGCGTCGCGCTCTGACGGCAGCGACAGCCGACCGCCGTTGGACACCGCAGCGGCGTCAGGTGAGGCGCCGACGATCTCGCTCAGCACCGGCAAGGGCGCGACGTCGGACGGCAACGATCCTGTCGGCAGCACCACGACCGCGCCGCCGTCATGTCGCTCGGCAAACGTCCACGCGCGGAAGGCGTCCGTGCTGGAAATATCGCCCACGCCCCGGCTTCTCAGCTCGGCCTCGATGACGGCGGACGACGTGGCCATGCCCAAGCCGCGCCACGACGTCCATCCGAGACTCAGCGTGCGGGCACAACCGGCCGCGCGACGGTGGACGGCGAGCGCGTCCAGGAAGGCATTCCCCGCGGCATAGCTGGCCTGGCCGGTGATGCGGAGCAGATAGCCAGAGGACGAAAACAGCACGAAGAAGTCGAGCGTCCCAGGCGGAAACAGTTCATGGAGTACCCAGGCGCCCTCGACCTTGGCGCGCATGACCGCGCGCAGCGAGTCCTCGTCGAGGCGATCGATCGTGCGGTTCTCGAGCACGCCCGCGGCATGCACGACGCCCGCGATCGGCGGCAACCCCAGCGCTCGCGGCGTCAGGAGCGTCATGGCCTGGTCCCGATCCGCAATGTCGAGCGGCACGATCCGCACGGTGACGCCGCGCGCTTCCAAGTCCCGAATCGCGTCGATCGCTCGTCGGACCGGCGCCTCGGTGACGAGATCCCACGCGTCTCGCGGCGGCAGTCCGCGCCGACCGGCGAGCACGAGCCGACGCGCGCCGCGGCCCACCAGCCAACGCGCGACCTCCAGTCCCAAGCCCCCCAGGCCGCCTGTGATCAGATACGTGGCGTTCAGCCGGCACGTGGAACCCGACCGCAGCAACATGTCCGCGTCCAGTGGCGCGAGGCGTCCCACCAGCGGCCCTTCGTCACGCAGCACGATCACGTCTTCGGTCGAGGGCGATCTCAACACGCGCGCGAACGCGGCCGGCAGAGGCGACGCCGCGGGCAGATCGACGAGCCCGCCCCACAGCTCCGGATGCTCGCCGGCCAGGATGCGCGCGAGTCCCCAGAGCGGCGCCTGGGCCAGCGCGGTGGCAGACACGCACTCGTGAACGCCGTCGGTGAGACACCAGAGCCGCGGCAGCCGTCCGGGATCGCATCGCGTGAGAATCTGCGCGGTACGCGCGAGCAGCCAGGCCTGGCGCACCGCGGCCTGACCGATCGGCTCCTCCGCCATGAGCGGCGCGGGGACGACGATCACGGCCGTCGCGGACGAGAGTGACGCGTGACCGGCCGCCAGTTGCTCTGGCGATTCGACGACATGTGTCTGTACGCCGGCCGCCGTGAATCTCTCGCAGAGCGACGCGCGACGTGCGTCGGGTTCACACAGCACCACGATTGACGTCGGGGCCTCAGCGCCACGACCAGCGAGAAGGTCCGGCGACGGACGCCAGACCAGACGGTGCATGAGACGTCGAAGGCTTCCGGTCATCGTGACATCAGGCGCGAGCGGCGCGTAGCGGGCGCCCATCAATCGCGCACAGCGGGCGCCGCGCTCGTCCGCCAGATCGATGTCCACCGCATCGGCGCCGCGCGTGACGCGAAGACGCATCCCCAGGCGCGCGGGCGGCCGGCCACGCAGGACGACCGTGTCGACGGCCGCCGGCATGCGTGGGATGCGCGAGATGCGCGATCCCGCCTCCACCATCGACCCGATCGACAACGCCGCGTCGAAGATGGTGGCCCACGTTGCGGCCGGCGGGCCGTTTCCGTCTACGCGGATGGAGACCCACCACTCCCCGTCCCCGCTTCGCAACTCCTCGACCTCCCACGGAAAGCCCAGGCCCGAGACTCCTACGCTGGTCAGGTGCTCGACGACGGTCTGCGGCGGCAGGACATGCGCACAGCGGCCGCGAATCTCATCGACCGGCACGACCACATCGTCCGTGAGCGTGGCGACACCGGCCACGGCCGTCGCGTGTGTCATCCACGAGGAGTCGTGTGCGCTTCCCGCCTCGTCGAGCGGTCGCGAGAGCAGCGTCAGCGTGCCCTGATGAGCGACTACCTGCAGCGCACGCGGCACACAGACGACAATCGGCACACGCAGGGTGACGTCTGCCAGACTCGGGGGCCGGTCGAGGGCGACGGCGGCCGCGAGGAAGGTGTTGAGCACGACGGCCGCAGGCACAATCTCGATACCCAGCACAGGGTGGTGACCGGGATAGGGACGAGAGATCTCGTCCAGATGCGTCTGCCAGACCTGTATCGGGCCCTGCCCACCGAGCGGCGCGCTCTCGATCGCCGTGAACCGGCCGAGCAAGGTGCACGTCGTGGGATCGTGCTGCTCTGCCATGACTGCGGAGGCCATCGGCGCGTCGACCCAATAGGCGCGATGCTGCCACGACATGAGGGGCAGGTCGGCGAGCGGCGCGTCGGGCTGCAGCCGCCGCCACGCGACGGGCACGCCGCAGCAATGCAGCAACCCGACGTTGAGCAGCAAGGTTTCCCGTTCGGACCGATGGCGGCGCAGGCTGTGCGCAACGACGGGATCTGCGACGGACATGCCCGCCAGCGTGTCGCTGATCGACTGGCTCACGACGGGATGCGGCGAGACTTCGAGGAACACGCCGTAGCCATCCTGCGCCGCGGCCGCGACCGCCGGTGCAAAACGAACCGGGTTTCGCAGGCTGGCGGCCCAGTAGGCGCCGTCGAGCGGACACGCTGTCCGCGGATCATCGACCACGGTGGAATAGAACGGGAGCTGCCGCTCGTGAGATGAGACGTCAGTGAGCGCGGCGACGAAATCGTCCACGAGCGCATCCATCTGCGCGCTGTGAAAGGCGATGTCCGTATCGACCCGGCGGATGATGAGCCCCTCGGCGCTCCACGCCCGCGTGATCGCGTCGATGGCGGCGGGTGTTCCGGAGATCACGCTGGACGAGGGCGCGGCGGCAATGGCGGCGCTGACATCGGCGCGATCGCCGAGGCGTTGTGAGACCTCCTCGAAGGAGCGGTCCACCAGAGCCATCGCTCCCTGCCCCGCCACGCGGCTGAGCAACCGGGCACGACGACAGACGATACGCGCCGCGTCGGCGACACTCAGGACGCCTGCCGTGACTGCCGCGGCGAGTTCGCCGACCGAGTGCCCGATCACAGCCGCCGGCCGGAGGCCGTACGCCTGCCAGAGATCGGCGAGCCCGAGCTGCAGCGCAAAGATCATCGGCTGGATGCGTTCAACGCCCTGGATGTCACCCTCGGCGATCAACTCGCGAGCCGAATGCTGCAGTTCTTCACGGAAGATGGGGTCCAGCGCATCCAGCGCGCGGCCGAAGGCGGGCTCAGCGTCCAGCAACGTCCGTCCCATGCCTGCCCACTGGGATCCGTGCCCGGAGAACACCCAGACGATCGGCGATGGCGCATCTGGCCGCACCGTGCCGGTATGGACGCCGGGCGTCGCCTCACCAGACGCGAGATGTCTGAGATGGCTGGCCAGGGTTTGATGATCGGTCGCAACGACGGCCGCGCGGTCGGGAGATGCGTCCGGCCGTTGGCCAGCGTGAAGCCGAGAGCGAAGCGAACGAGGTCATGGCGCCTTCGTGCTCCAGCCACGTCGCGAGCCGTGCGGCCTGACGCCGGACACCCGCGGGCGTAGCCGCCGAGAGCGGGAACAGGCGCACCGCAGAATCCTCGTGCTCCTTGGTCGTGCGGAGCTCCGTCGCGGCGCGTTCCTGATCGCGAGGGGCCTCCTCCAGAATGACATGGGCAATCGTCCCGCCGTAGCCGTAGCTCGACACACCGGCGCGGCGAGGATGATCGGTCACCGGCCACAGCGTCTGTGTCGTGACGACGCGGAGTCCACACTGGTCCCAATCGATCGCGGGCGTCGGCGACGAGCAGAGGAGACTCGCGGGGATGTGCGCATGCTGCAACGCCAGGACCGTTTTGAGCAGACCGGCGATGCCCGCGCCGGCTTCGAGGTGGCCGATGTTGGGTTTGATCGAGCCAATCAGACACGGCCGATGCGGTGGGCGATCGGCTCCGAGGACTCGGGCCGCGGCGTTGAGCTCAATCGGGTCGCCCATCCGCGTGCCCGTGCCGTGCGCTTCGAGGTAGTCGATCGTCGCGGGTGACACACCGGCCTGGCGATAGACGCGTCGGAGCATGTGCTCCTGGGCCTCACGGCTCGGGGCCATGATGCCCGGCGTCCTGCCGTCCTGATGGACGCCGCTGCCGCGAATGACCGCCAGCACCCGGTGGCCATGTCGTCGGGCGCGGGTGAGCCGTTCAAGGATGATCACCCCCGCACCCTCGCCACGGCCATAGCCATCCGCGGATGCGTCGAAGGCCTTCGACCGGCCATCGGCGGCGAGCGCGCCGGCAGCGTCGAGGGCCACCACGTACCCTGGGCTCGCCATGACATTGACGCCCCCGACAATGGCGAGGGGAATCTCGCGGAGCCGAAGACTCTGGCAGGCCAGATGAATCGTCACCAGCGACGAGGAACAGGCGGTGTCGACCGCCAGGCTCGGACCGCGCAGGTCCAGCGTGTAGGACAAACGATTGGCGGCGCCGCAGAGGCCGGCGCCAATCCCGGTCCAGGCTTCGATGCGCGGGAGATCCTCCAGCAGTCGGCGGCCATAGTCGTCGGACCCGATTCCGACAAACACGCCCGTGTCACCGGCGGCCAGTGTGGACGGCGGAATGCCGGCGTGCTCGAGCGCCTCCCAGGTGACCTCCAGCAACAATCGCTGCTGGGGATCCATGAGTCGCGCTTCCCTGGGCGAAATGCCGAAGAACTCCGTATCGAAGCCGGCCACGTCGGAGAGAAAGCTGCCGTGACGCGGCACCGTGCGCAACACCGCGGCACAATCCGCACGGTGGGTATATGGCGCCCACCTTGTGGCGGGCACTTCCCCAGTCGCCATCCGGCCATCCAGGAGGAAATCCCAGAGTTGCGCAGGCCCCTCGATGTCACCAGGCAGGCGACATCCCATCCCCACGATGGCGATCGGATCGAGAAGGTGTGCCCGCCGACGATCGATCCGACTCGTCACGTTCATGAGTCACCGTCGTTGAGGCGCTGGCGCGTATGAATCTGTCCGCGTGTCGACGCCGAGAGAGAGATGATGGCGCCGGAGAGGCGTCAGACGAGACGAGAAGGCGCGAGCGCGCCTCGCGATCCAGGCGACGTCGTACGCGTGACACGTGGGGTGAAGGCTCTCGCGCCGATCTGCCTTCAAGCGTACGCGGACGTCTCGCATTCGCATCACATGACGGATGCGCTGTTCGCGATCTCCAGGGCAGTACGATCTCACCCGTCAAGAGCATGAGATCGACACGGCGACATACCATGCGTTCGGGATGTCACGCTCCGAGATCGTTTCATCCGAACGACAGGAGAACGATCGAGCCGCCGACGTGATCGCGGATCATGGGGACGCCCATTCGAGCCGGCCATGAGGCGTCGGCTGAATGGGCGTGGGCAACCTGCGAATGAACGGAAGCGCGACGCGGTAGAGATCTCAGGGTCGCATCGCCAATGCCAGCGCCGTCGCGACCTCGGTCTCCAACGGGTTGGCCGGCGTCGCACGGACGTCGGTCCAGGCGAAGGGCTTGTCGGCGGGAGCCGTCAGATAGGCATGGAGCTTCGCCACGGCCTCCCGGACGAAGGGCGAGCTCTCGTCGAGCATTGGCCGTTGATGGACGATGCGGCTCTTGATCTCGCTCCAGGCGGGCAGGCCCTGGCCCTCGCGGACCCGCACGGCACCCAATCCCACCAGCTGGTTGATGCCTTCGCGGAAGTTCTCCGCGACGCGCGCCTTCGGATCGCTCGCGGAGAACATCGGACCGAACGTGAGGAACTGACGGCTATTCCACTGGCGGTCGAGCAGCGGCGCCAGTTGGTTCAGCACCTCGGACGGCAACTCTTCGTCAACGTGCGGCGCGTCGCCTCCCTGGAAATACGCCGTCGTGAAGCCCGGCCTGAAATCGGACGAGATGCGAAAGTCATCGATGCCGGCGCCCGGCGCGATCGCGCCATCCGGCTGACCGAACAGCGACATATGCGAGCCTGCGTGCGCGCCAGGCAGCGCCAATTGCCGGCCGTGGGCCGATCCTGCCTTGCTGCCCGTCCACGACGGCGCGCCGAGGAACGTGGTCGTGCTGCGGGGATCGACAATGAACGACACGTAGTTGATCGCCACCTTCGCCTGCCCGCCGTTCCGCACCTGATAGACGTACGAATAGACGTCGTCCTCCCGACGCATCCGCACGGACACCGTGGGCTCGACGCCATCGTTCAGCGCAACCCTGATCGGCGCGGTTCGTTGATCCTGTCCCGATGGGTTCGCCAGCCGCTCCGGATACGAAATCACGTAGCTGTTGGTCGAGGGCTCATAGAACACGTACTGCTTCGGCAGGCTGTCCGGGATATTGCCGTCCGCCGGCCAGACCGGTACGCGCAGCAGCCGCGGAGTGACCTGCAGACCGGAGCTCGTCGCCTGTTCGCGAGCCGTCAGCGGCGCGCCGACGAACAGGACGGATATGGACGCGGCGCATACCAGCGCTTCGGCCGTTCGACGATTCAAGATGTTCATAGCGCCAACCTCCCTTGATGCCGCGATGGGGTCACCATTGACAATGAATGTGCCGATTCGGGTCGTTGGCAGGAAACTCTGTCATTGCCAGCGTCGCGCCGTTGTCGCGGCAGCGCTGAACGAATTCATTCTGTAATGCTAGCGGAATCGCGAACGCCAGGGAATTTCCTCTCACATCGACCGCCGTGCCTCGGCTGTGGTTGTGGTGAGGACCGACCCAGTTGCGGTTGAGGTCGAAGATGCCGCCGATCGGCAGCGCCATGTCATTCAATGCGACCCGTCCCTGTGTCGGATGCGCGCCAAGGTGCCCGAACACGGTATTCAGGATGCCGCTGATCATGGTGGACGTACCGAAGTGATTGAAGCGATCGTCTCCATGCATGGTCGTGTTCCCGCCCACCAGTTGGTATCCGTCCCCTGGCACCAGCATGAAAAGATCCCCGTGGCCGACATTGTACGGTGACGCGTCACACCGCGTGGGGATGCAGGAGATGACGACCTCCTGCTGGCCGACCTGGGTCGTCCGGATGGTGATCGGCAGGCCGGTCGTGCCGGTGTTGCCGCTGGTCGGCGTGATCGTGCCGATCGGACGCGTTGGCGAATCGTGGAAGTGGCCGTTGCTGTTCAGGACCACGCCACTGCCAACCGTCACGTTACAGTTCGGCACGACATTGCCAAACTGATCCAGGCACACGATCACGAAGTTCGTGTTGGTGGTGCTCGGCGCGATCAGCGGCTGTGCCGCCGCTGAGACCGTCAGACCGAGGGCGATGCCGACGACTATCAGCCAAAGACAATGGGATGACAAACGAGAGGGCGAACGTCCTGCGTGATTCATATCCATCGCGCTCCTTTCGTGTCGTGGATCGCGACGCGCCGCATGACCGACCGAACCGCCCCCAGATCTCAGGCATACCAGCGGTGACACACGACATCACATCGGTACCAACGGCTGCCCGTGATCCTGTGCAGAAGCGCGCGCGAATGTGTGTCTCCTTTCATAGCCGACGGCCATGCAGAGATCAACTCACACGTATGTGATGTCATGTCAGGAAGCAGTCAGTGAGAGCACCTTCTCGAACTCCTGCTCATCGACGCGAACGATGCCGAATCGGCTGGCGCCTCCGACTCCGCATCTGGGCACACATCGAGCGTGCAGCCCCGCGTCTGCCACTACGGTGTCCCGCGGAACATGGTGCCTTCCAGATAGGTGTTGGCACCGAGGGGGATCTTCAGCCCCAGCAGCGTCTTCAGCGTCAGTTTCAACCGCCGATTCTCGAGTGAGATCGGTGTCAGCACGGGAATGGTCACGACCTGCTGTCCGAGACAGAGCGACAGCAGGGTCGTTCGCTGCCCTAGCGGCTGCTCGCCGTCACCATTCAGGCCGGTGTTGGACAACGTGTACGTCACGCCGGCGCCGAGAAGGCACGGCGTGACCACGCGGAAGTGCGCACCGGGATCGAATGTCCCGACGAGCGCGGGAGCACTGAACCAGCGGAGGGTGCTCAAGAGATTCACACTCAGGGCGCCCGGTGCCGGCGTGGGCGTCATCGTGAAGCCGCCGGCCGTGCCGGTGATATCCGTGGTGTGCAGGTAGAACCGGACGGGATGCGTCGGCAGCGCGGAGACGACGACACCGTGTCTGAGCGTATTGTCGACCATCGCCTGTTCGACGTCCGGTGAGCCCGGCAACCGGCGGACGAGGGCCATGGCGGAGATGGTCCCGGTTGGTGCGCCGGCGGTCACGCGCAGCGGGATCGGGAGCCGAACCTGGCCGCCCGCGGGGATGGGCGCATCGATCAGGCACTCGACCATCTCCGACACCGCGGGGTCGGTGTTCTCGTAGAGGAACCGGCAGCCGGCGGGCCACGGTCGCGCACGATCGATGTTCACAAACACCGGCGTTGCGAACGTGACGCGCGTGACTCCTTGTGTTGCGTTGGGTCCCTTGTTCGTGACGATAAGTGTCTCGATACCCGGCCGGTTGGTCAGGAGGTTCGGCAAGGTGTCAGCCGTCAGGTAGAGATCGACTGGATGCCCCGCCGGGAGCGGCACGCTGCTGTTCCTGACGATGCGAACGGCGACCACGACAACGTTATCCGGCACGAACTGTTCGGCGTCGGCTGAGTCCGCGGCCGGCATGACAACCACCCGCCCGGTCTTCACCCCTCGGGACGCTTCGGACGAGACGATGACAGGAATGGCGATCGGAACAGACTGGTCGCGGCCGGGACCTGGCATCACGCATCGGATGATTTCCTGAACGGTGAAGTCCTGGTCTTCGAACAGAAAGGTGCACACGCCCGGCAGTGGCTGGCTGCGATCGACGTTGACGAAGAGTGGCAGGGTGTAGATGACCTGCACCGCCCCGGTCGCGTTGGCCCCCGTATTCCCAAGCGTCAACACCTGCGACCCCGCGCCGCCCGGCATGATGACTGGCGTGCTGGCGGACACGTGCAGATCGACGGCGGCGCCGATGCGTGGAAAGGTGTCGACGCTGGCACCGCAACAGGCGACGCAGGAGGAGCTACAGCCGGCAACGGCACGCCGGCGACGGGCGGGATGGCGCTCGCGAGCGGCGCGAGAACCATGGTGGTCGAGCCGAAGAAGTTGTCGGCACGATCCGGATCCGCATCGCCGGAGGCATCGTCCACACGCAGCGCCGCGCCGCCGATCGTCGGGCCAATCGGGCCGCCGGGCACCAGCGCGATCGGAATCCGGAACTGCCGGACGGTGCCGCTCGCCATGCCCGCCGGGATCACACACAGGACAAGTTCCGGGACGCCGGGATTCGGGTTGACGTAGAGCATCTGACAGCCCGCCGGAAGCGGACGGGACTGGTCCACGTTCACGAAAGGCGCCGTCCGAAACGCCAGGACGCTCGGTCCCGCGGTGACATCCGGTCCGTTGTTCGTGACTTCGAAGACCTGCGAACTGGAAAGGGTTCCACCCAATGCGGGCATATCGCCCGACAAGGCCAGATTCGTGCGCCCGCTGGTACGCGTCGATCGACCAACAATGAACGACGAGCTCACGTTGTTGTTCGCAAGGTCGGTGTCCAGGTCGGCACTCCCCATGACGGGCAGCACGGTCGCGAGACCGGTGATCTGGCCGACCGGCGCGAGACCATCGACCGTCATCGCCAAGGCGACCGACTGTCTCTCGCCCGTCGCAAGCCCGGATAGCGTGCAGGCAACGATCTCCGACACGACACGGTCCGGATTCTGATAGAGAAACTGACAGCCGGCGGGCAGCGGCACGGCTCGATCGAAATTGACGTACGGCGCGGTGGCCACGGTCAGTTGGATGGCGCTCGTGCTCGACGCGCCCAGGTTGCCGACCTGGAATGTCAGGATCGCACCGGCGCCCGGCGGAACGACGGCAGTCCCGGCTGCGACGAAGAGATCGACGGGGGCGGCCCCGGCGAGACCCGCCGTACCAAGCAGCGCCAATGCCGCGAGACCGCTGACCATTGCGCGCCACGACCGCCCGTACGCACATGGACCGGCAGGGACGGAATCTTCACGAACCCGCGTCTGCGACCGTCGCTCACACATGGGAACCTCGGCGTCGTAAGGGAATGAGGCCGCAGTCCGCAGGACGAGTGCCGATGGGCCTGTGCGGGGTCCGGCAGACTCCGTGCCAGTCACCGGGCCCAGCGTCGATGAGGATAGCCCGGAACGACGCCACTGCAGGTGTCGCGCTTCCGCTCACGCCTGTCACCAACCGCACAGCACTGCGCGACTGATGCACAGCCCCCCGGGTGACCGAGGAGCCTGCGCACAAGCGTGCCGCAGATTCCGACGACGCAGATAGGACGTCGCGAGAAGACCGGCGAATGAGATTCGTGTCAATGTCAGGGACACGCGACGTTTCTCGCCCAGTCACACGTCTGCCTGCCCTCATCGAACCTGAGGCCCGATGGACAACGAATTGCGATGGAACGCTCGGCGGTGCAAGTGATGGCGTCCCTGCACCCCGAGTCGGGAATCTGAAAATACCTGCCAGGCGTGGGACAGGTCATTGGATCCCACGGGTCGTCGACATCCTCCACGCCCTCGGCGGTCGGTCCGCCTAGCAGAATATCGATGTCCAGTGTTGCGAGACCCAGGATCTGCCCACCGCCCTTGATGCGAAGCGCGTTCACTTCGAGGCCGTGTGCGCTGTGCGGGCGCTGCTCGTTCAGCGTGATCGTGGCTGTGATCGGGATCGGCAGCCGGAGTCCCAGGATGGGCACGACGAGCTGGCCGATGAGCGGCAGCGTCGTGTTCGGCGGAATCTCACCCAGGCGGAGCGTGACGCCGGCCACGGTGATCTCCTGGATGAACGTGGTGCCGGTGACGACGAACGCCGGCCTGGCCCCTGGCAACGATTGTCCCGCGAGGTCCACGTGGGCCACGAGATCCTGTACGCGTACGAGCCCATTCAGCAGCGTCGCTTCGGCGACGTGGGACGTCGCGCTCGCGGACGCGACCGGACCAGGCGGCATGGCCTGCGCACGGTTGCTCACCCCGCCGACCTGCGCCACGGGCACCACGCCGAGGGGCACGGTGACGTTCGCGATCGCGGCTTCGACCGGCGCCCCCGTCAGCGAAGAGAGCGTCGGCGCGATCGGCGATTGCGTCACCGGCACCACGATCCAGCCAAGCAGCGGCACGAAGACCCGCAGTTCGACCTTTGCGCGGCCGCCGTTGGCCTCGACCCACACGCCGACGTCGCGCGCCTGCGCACGTGCCGGCGCGGCCATCGCCCACACGTTCAGCAGCGCGACGCCGGATACGACGACTCGATTCCTCCACGCGGTCATGGTGTACCTCTTCGGAGTGACTGTTGCGCGTCGACGACTCCCCATCTAGCATTCGTCATCTAGTATTACTGTGTTACAAAATTGTGTACGACAGAACGGACAACAGGAGAGCTGTGGGAGTAACGCCTGCGCGAGCGCGATGCGCAGCGTGGCGATCGAGAGCGGATTATGACGCTCGGGCC
>Ga0187894_10004558_pt1 | contig 14764 bp, 9 predicted proteins | sample GBC1701081metaG_FD_136650 | JGI IMG/M metagenome (GOLD analysis project Ga0187894, IMG submission 136650) | White microbial mat communities from a lava cave in the Kipuka Kanohina Cave System on the Island of Hawaii, USA - GBC170108-1 metaG ...
CCATCGCTGGGTTGGACGGTGCTGATCGGCGGCAACGTCCTCGTCAATTTCATGGTTTCAGTGATCGGGCAGGTGTTCAAGTTCCGCTACAGCAAGCGCGAATCGATGCAGGACGCGCTGTCGTATTTGGCAGCGCAAGATGTAACGCTGGCTGGCGTGCCGGAACGTGTGCTGACGCGGCTGAACCAGTCAGCCTGAACCGTTCAGGCCACGTACTCCCCTGCCGTCGTCCGGTATGGATTGGCATATAACGTGGCGTAAAACTGCACAAAGCGCCTGATGACGGTGCTAACCACCCGTGCCTCTAATCGTGTGTTGATGTCGGCCAGTAAGTCTTGCAGTCGTTGCTGGGATTCCTGGTATAGCTGCGAAAAATAAGCCAGGTTCTCTTCAAGTTTAGTCAGCCCGTCCGCCACAGATTTCTCAAAGGCCAAATTATGCAAGCAGATGTTGAACTCGCCGGCTGAAGCATCTTTGTGGAAGCGTGTCAATACGGCGGCATGGCTAAACTGCGCTTTAAAAGACGGATTTTCGGCGGCGCTGACTAACAACTGTGCCATTCCCCCAGCCGCCTTTGGGCGCATCTCATGCTGATGCCACAATGCGTTGATCAATCCCTCCCGTTCATAGGTCGACATGGTGAGGGGCAGCCCGACATCATTCAACAAGCGCACGAGCAGTGCTGCTGTCGAAAGGGCGTCGCCCAATGTGCCGTTGCTAATAATAGATGACAAGCCCGCGTCCGCATCCAGCACTTCGGCCAGGACGCCTGTAAAATACGCGAGCGTAGCCGATACAAGGATCGAACGGGTTCCAATGTCGCCGAGCTGCGAGAGCGGAACGGGCTGTCCCGCTTCCAGCAATTCACTGCTCGATTGGTAGCGGTCTATAAAGCCCTGCCGAATCATCCATCCCGTTTCCAGTTTACGCATCGACTCGGCCAGTTCACAACACAACTCGATATTCGCCACCAGAACCGGCCACACGCCGTACTCAATATCGAGTTGCGATGCCGCTGGTCGCTGTTGCAAATAGGTTCGCAGGATCAAGTTGTGTTTCTCCAGCGTCATGCTTTGCCGAAAGCCTGAAATATTGCGGGTCAACGCTTGAACGGGTTCGAGCATTTTGGCGCTGTGGGTCGGTTCGCCGCTTAAGCGCTCGACCATAACATGGTTAAACGCATACAGGGTTTGACGCCGCAGCGGATAAGTGGTATCGCCGTCTGCCAGCGGTGATAGCCCAATCGCCAGATCATCCGAGACGATTTCGTACATGAAGTAGGTGTTCAGCCGCCCAGCGTAACGCGCTAACTTTTGCCACTGCGCTGGCGCGACCAAATCTTCCAATAAATAGGCAGACAGGTTAATCACCTGTGTGACACTCATGGCATACAAAAAAGTGTCTCGTAATGGATTATCAGCGGCAGTACCCCAGAGGTAAAAATCGCGCTGCTGGCTGACCGGCATGTGGCGTTGAACACTGTGGCGAATGTTTTCGACGGTGGCATCGAGCATGAGCGAGCGCAAAGACATATCTGATACCCTTCAACCCCTCGAAGCGATGTGGATGATGGATGTATTTGGTTCTAAAGCAATGAGTCTTTTGGGGGAAATTTTCGATCCAACAGTAATGCTTTCCGTTATGTATGTGAAAAGTGTAAAGGCAGCAATCTGAAAAGGCAAGAAAGTTCAACTCTAGTATTACAGGCATTCCTACTGAGGTTAGCAAATCCAAGCGCGGATGCCGGGTCGCTCGAAGACCTGCTGGCTGCACGGGGGGAAAGCCCCTAGCGCGACACCTGAGCCTGTGGTCAAGCCGGTGGAGGAATGGCTATAATCCGGCAGTGTTCGTTCATCCGTAACCCGCCGGAAACTTCATGACCGCCAACCGCCTCGACTTCAAGCGCGTCCTACCGATTTTCGCCCTGACGTTCGTCGATGTCCTCGGCCTGACGGTGATCCTGCCGCTGCTGCACCTGTACGCGGCGACTTATGGCGCGACGCCGTTCCAAATTGGATTGGTCGCGGCGGCCTTCCCGCTGGCGCAGTTGATCGGCGTGCCGGTCATGGGCGCGCTGTCTGACCGTTATGGACGCAAGCCACTGCTGCTCATCAGTCAGGTTTCGACCTGTATCAGTTTTTTGATGCTGGCGTCGGCCAACTCGCTAGAAATGATTATCCTGTCGCGGCTGGTAGACGGGTTGTTCGGCGCGAATCTGGCGACCGCGCAGGCAGCGATAACCGATGTGACCGACGAGGGGACGCGGGTGCAGGGGTTAGGGCTGACCGGCGCGGCCTTCGGGTTAGGTTTCCTGTTCGGGCCAGCCATCGCATTGTTTTCGCTGGAAGTCTCGGACAGCCTGGCGACACCGGCGTTGATCGCGGCGGCCTACTCCTTCGCCTCGATCCTGCTCACACTGTTCGCGTTCAAAGAAACGCTGCCGCCTCAGCGCCGCCAGGCCGGGCGCGTGATACAGGCGTTTTACCTGTTCAGCGCGGTTCGGATGCTGCGCCGCCCGCGCCTGAATCATCTGCTGGTGTTGATGTTTGGGCAGCAGGTGGTGTTCTTCGCTTTTGAGAGTTTGTTGGGGTTGTTCATCCTCAGCCGCCTGGGTTTGCTGGGGCAAGGCAGCGCGTTGGTCTTTATTTATGTCGGCTTCATCCTGGTGTATGTGCAGGCGCGCTTGATCGGACGCTGGAATCGCCAGTATGGCGAACGGCGGCTGGTGTGGATCGCGCTGGGGACGCTGGCGCTTGGCCTGCTGCTGCTGTCGGCCACACCGGATCAACCGCACCCGCTGTACGTCGAACGAAAAGCAGCAGCCATCTTGCGCGAGATGAAGCCGACGGCTGCCGAGGCGGTGATCGGCGACATTTCGATCACGCTGCCGGACGACCGCCGTAGAGGGATAGGTGGGTTGGCGTGGTTTCTGGCCGCGTTGATTCCCCTGACCGTCGGCGCGGGGTTGATCCGCCCGGCGCTGAACAGTTTGATGGTGCAGCAAGCCCCCGCCGGGGAAACGGGGGCGGTATTAGGCGTGAGTGCCGCGTTCGTCAGCCTGGCCGATGCGATTGCGCCCCTGCTGGGCGGTTGGATATTCCAGACCTACGGGGCATCTGCACCGTTTGCAATTGGGGGCGTGGTGATGTTGGTGCTGTTGTTCGCCAGCCTGCTGCTGCTGCGTCCCCAGCCCGTCACAGCAGGCCAGCCAAGATGAGGGTCAGGCAGCGGTCGGTCGGCTGGTGATCCAGACGCCATCCTCGTCACGGGCTTGCGCGCCGCGCAGGTAAAAGGTGCGCCGCTTTTGCCGCTGCGCCTCGGTTCCGTCCGTCCAGAAGCTCAAGCGCCGCCCACGCCCCGCCGCCAGTGTTTCAAGCGCCGCGATCACATGGGTGCAGGCGATGCCGCCATTGACCGCCCAGGGGCAGGTGCAGCGGGCGTGAATCGTGCCGTCGGAGTCGTATTCGACCGTGACAATGTGGTTGGCCGCCCCATTGGATGTGCTTTCGACCACAATGGTGTTTTTATGCACGACCCGCGCGCGCAGGTCTCTGGCTTTGTCCTGAAGTTCTTTGATATGTTTGGGTTTCATCGCCCTGTCCTCACACCGCATATGCGGCACATTTGTTCTATAATTGTAGCACAAAAAGTATATAGAGTCTATTAGAAAATGGGGCGAAAAGGGAGGATTTTAACCTATCGGTTTCGGATGGGAAGCCATTTTAACGTAGGGTGGGGCGACACATGTGTCGCCCCTACGGAAGCATTTCAATTAGGCACGATCTTTTTGGGTTATCCATTAGCCTATTCGTGCAAGCTGGCCGCCGCCTGTTCGGCGATGGCAATCGCGCCGCTGTCAATGCTGCTGAGGAGGGCGGCGCAGCCCAAGACGAGCAGCACCACCGCGCCGATCACGCACATATACACCATCCCGCGCCGCAGCAGCGGGCTGAAGCTGGTGTAGTCCGTCAGCACCAGGCGTAGGCCGTTGAAACCGTGTACGACGACCAACGCCAGCAGCCCGAAATCGTACAGCCGCCAGACCGCGACGCCGCCGACCAGCAAGTTCCAGCGGTTCGCCACAAATTCCACTGCTGTGCCAGATTGGTTAAGCAAACTGGTGCCAACCACACTATGTTCAGCGACAGTGATGTCGAACACCCCTTGAATGAGGTGCATGATCGCCAGATGACCGAACACCAACGGCACAATCAAGAAGCCACTGATGCGCATGTATGACCACCAGAAACGCTCCAACCGGCTGCCGTGTGGTTTGGTCTTCACATTCTTGGAGCGGTCAGGCGCGATCAGGCCGTGAAGGCCAGAAAACAGGATGCCGGCGACCGCCGCGACGACGATGCCGACGGCGAACGGCCATTGTTCAGCCAGGGCTTCAATCTGGTTAATCGTCTGGTTGGTCGGGTCGTTGTAGAAGCGCAGCACATGCCCAAACATGAGAACGAACACGGGGACGAGGATGAGTACCGTCAGCCCCAGGACAATGAAGGCGGCGCGCTGCTGGTACTTCCACCAGACAGGTTTGTAGTCAATGAGGGTGATGCGCAGGCCGTTGAGTGCATGGTAGACGACACAGGCGACCAGGCCGAACTCGCCCAGGGTGAAGAGCGGCGTCTGGTAGGCGGCAATCGCCCGGACATACAGTTCAGGGTAAAAAACCGCCCAGGATGTATCAATCACATGGAGCGTGAGAAAAAAGACCACGCCGAGGCCGCTGATGCGGTGCAGCACCCAACTCCATTGGCCGAGCGCGCCACGATAGCGCAGCGTTTCGGTTAAGGTTAGAACGAGGGAAGTCAATTGGGATTCCTCCTAAACCAGGGGGCGATCAAGCGCATCATGATGATGAAGCGGGCGACCAGGCGATTATAACACCCGGCGGGGGCGGCGCAAATACAGGCCAGGGCGGGATGGTATAGCTGCCTTCCTGTACAATGCGGCTCTAAGCACGTCCGGTAAAGCCCTCCATTTCACTATCTGTAAAGAGGGTGACTTACACCCCAAAATACGCATACTGTTGAAGTGCTGCACATTCAGTTGGCACTTTATGAGATCAACAGCTTTTCTACTGGTTCGTCTGTGGCAATTGCCACTTTATCAAATAAAAGGAGTGAATACCCATGAATCCGATACTGGTAACAACACAATGGGTCGCGGACAACCTGGATAACCCGGCGATCCGCATCGTCGAGGTCAGCGTCGAGACCTCGTTGTATGACACCGAACATATCCCCGGCGCGGTCAACTTTAGCTGGACAACCCAGCTCCAAGACCCGATTCGGCGCGACATCATTACGGAAGAAAGTTTCGAGCGCCTGCTCAGTCAATCTGGCATCATACCGGACACCCACGTCATCCTGTATGGCGACAATAACAACTGGTTCGCAGCCTATGCCCTGTGGATTTTCAAATACTACGGACATGAAACGGTCAGCCTGATGGACGGTGGGTTGAAGAAGTGGAAGTTGGAGAACCGGAGCATGACCGCTGTAGTGCCGCGTTACGAACCGGCTGGCTACCGCATCCGAAAAATCAACGCCGAATACCGGGCCGATCGGGCCTATATCGAGGCGCGTTTAGGAGAAAAGCATTTCCTGATGGTGGACGTGCGTTCACCTGCTGAATACAAAGGGGAAATTATCGCCCCACCGGGCATGAGCGAAACCGCCCAGCGTGCCGGCCACATCCCCGGCGCGGCCAATATCCCCTGGAGTCAGGCGGTCGCCGAGGATGGCACGTACAAACCGCGCGCCGAACTGGAAAAGTTATATGGCGATAAGGACATTCATGGCAATGGCAATGAGATCATCACCTACTGCCGTATCGGTGAGCGTTCGTCGCACACCTGGGTCGTGCTGAAATACATCCTGGGCTATGAGAACGTGCGCAATTACGATGGTTCGTGGACAGAATGGGGGAACTTGATCGGCAATCCGATTCGCAAGGGCGAACAGCCTTAACGCAGGAGAGTCGGCTGTCTTGTTGATGGCGCGTGGATACATACGCGCCGTCTCTTTAATTGTGATGCAACTCTCAGCGCAGGAGAGCGATCCATGTAGTACCAGTGCGAGCTTGAGCCGTGTTGGAGTTGTGTACAATAGCTACAGATCAGAGAGACGAATACCGTGATTACGGGGCATAAGCAATTTCAATGTACAAACGGTCAACCAGCAACCGGCTGCTCTACACCCTGTTTATCACGCAAAGCCTGTACACCGCCGCACAAATCTCGGTCTTCACATTGATCACCATTGTCGCTGTCCGGTTGATGGGTACAGAAAGCGTCGCCGGTCTGCCCTCGGCCACGCTCACGTTTTCCCAGGCGTTGGTCGCGCTGCCCCTTGCCCTTCTTATGGGTCGTTTCGGACGGCGGCTCGGCCTCACGCTGGGCTTCGTAGCGGGCGCATTGGGCGGGGCGCTTGGCATCATCGCCATTCTCAACGGTCAGTTTCTACTGCTGCTGGTGAGCGCGGCGCTGATCGGCATAGGACGCGCGGGCAGCGACCAGAGCCGGTTTGCAGCCGGTGAGATATTCCCTGAAGCCGAACGGGGGCGCATGATCGGGCGGCTGGTGTTCGCCGGCACGATCGGCGCGGTCGCCGGGCCGGGGCTGGTGGCACCCAGCGGACGGCTGATGGAATCACTGGGGCTGCATCCTGACATTGGCCCGTGGGTAGCCACGTTCATTTTCAGCGGACTGGCGGCGTTGATCGCTTTTTTCCTGCTGCGGCCTGACCCGATGGTGATCGCTGCATCGCTGGCGGACGCCGAAGCAAGGAAGCCTGAATACAAGCCAACCGATAGGGCGCGTTCGGTGTCTGTACTAGCGCGGCTGCCAAAGGTGCAGTTGGCCCTGGTGGCGACCCTGGTGAGCATGACTGTGATGGTGGTGCTGATGTCGATGACCCCGCTGCACATGCACCATCTGAACCACAGCCGCGACACGATTTCGCTGGTCATTGCGATGCACACCCTGGGCATGTTTGGGCTGTCGCCGCTGACGGGCTACCTGATCGACCGTTTTGGGCGCATGTCAATGCTGCTGGTTGGCGGGCTGACGCTGATTGCTGCGATCCTGCTGGCGCCCGTTTCGAGCGACCAATATATCCTGGCCGCTGCGCTGTTTTTGCTCGGCCTGGGGTGGAATTTTGGCTACGTATCCGGCTCGTCGCTGCTAGCCGATGTGTTGCAAGGCGAGGAGCGTTCGCGGATGCAGGGGATCAACGACACGCTGGTGTTCCTAGCCGCTGGATTGGGCAACCTGGGGGCGGGGCCGCTGTTTGCGTCGGGTGGATACGTGGCAGTCAGCGCGGTTGCATTGGTGCTGACGCTGGCAATGATCGGTCTAATCTTGCGCTACAGCCGCCTGCAACCGGAAGCTGCCGCGCTGCACCAGGCGAACTAACCATTCGTACCTACAGCATAGGCCACCGCTGCTTCCAACGTGAGATGGTGGCCTTTGTCCCAGGCAGCCTGAAAGACATCCTCACTCAATTGCTCACGGGCTTGCGCGAGCAACCATTGAAAGTCGGCATGATCGGGTGGTTCGAGCGTGTAACCGATGACTGAAAGCAGGTGATCCACACTTCCCAAAAGCAGCGCCAGCCGTTCCAACTCACCCTTCAAAGCACTCACCCAGGCAAATCCGGTCAAACACATGACGATTAATTGTTGGTTATTCATCTCCTGTGCAATTTCCAAGCCCTCACGGAAACAGGCTTGCGCGCGGACGGTTTCTGCCCGACGGCAGAGGACGTAGCCGAGATTGAGAAGTCCTGTCGCAATACCGTCGATATTTTTCAGGTCGCGTTTTAATGCGAGTGCTTGATCGAACATCGCTTCGGCTTCAGCATAGCGCTCATATTGTCGGTATAGATCGCCCAGGCTGTTCAGTGCCACCGATATACCCATGATGTCGTTGTCTTGTTGATACAAGGCCATACTGCGTCTTAACATCGCTTCGGCTTCGGCATAACTCCCCTGTTCTTGCCAGGAATGCGCCAGAAAGCGGAGCGCGAAAGCCGCCGCCTTACGATCCCCCAGCGCCTCGCTGATGTCGAGCGCCTCACTGCACAGCCGGACAACGGCGCGGTAATCGCCTTGCAAATAAGCCAGCCGCCCGGCCCCGTTTAAGGCGCGAACGCGCTCCCACGTCCTATCCGCTTCGGCATGTTCGAGAAACCAGGTGATGCGCGCACTGCCTTCCCGAAACGTGCCGCGCATATGCCAATAGCGGGCGAGCGCACCCGCCAAACGCAGTCCAGCCTCGACTTCTTCTGGTTGTTCCTGACACCAATCCAGAGCCGCATACAGGTTATCCTCGTCCGGTCGCAACCGCTCGAACCCTATATGAGATGCCGGGCTTTGCATCTCCTGATCGCCCTGTTCGGCAAAGTGCGAGAACCAATCCCGGTGGCGGCTTTGAATGAGGGTTGAACCAGACTGTTTGAGATGACCTAAAGCATATTCGCGGACGGTTTCCAACATTTTGAAGCGCGGTTGGTCGTTGGTATCGCCAGTAGGTTGTACCAGGCTTTTGTCGATGAGCGAACCCAGACCATCCAGACAATCTATCTGCAAATCGCCCCCGCAAACGGCTTCCATTGCCTCCAGCGTCCAACCCCCGCGAAAGATGCTCAAGCGGTCAACCAGAGTCTTTTCGTCCGCGTTGAGCAAGTTATAGCTCCAGTCAATAGTCGCATAAAGGGTTTGCTGGCGTGCCGGGGCATCTCTTAGCTTATGACCGAGTGAGTCAAAACCATGCTCTAACCGGGTAAGCAGTTGATGGGGCGAGAGCAGCTTGATCCGCGCGGCAGCCATCTCAACCGCGAGCGGCAAGCCATCCACGCGCTGACAAATTCCGGCCACCGCTTCGGCATTTATGGTCGTCAATTCAAAAGAAGGTTGTGTCACCTGGGCGCGCTCGACAAACAGCCGAACCGCCTCAAAAGAGGTGAGGTCTTGCGCCGTGTAGCGTATATAACTGTCGGGTATGGTGAGCGGCAGTACCGGGTATTCTTGTTCGCCGTAGAGCCGCAGCACTTCCCGCGTCGTGACCATCAGCTTGATCCGCGCCCCGCCGGCTAACAGCATCGACAACAGGGGGGCTGCTTTCATCATATGCTCAAAATTGTCGATGACTAGCAGCATGTGTTTGTCGGAAAGGAAGTTGACCAGACTGGTATCAAGGGTCTCAGCCGGTGTCTCGGCAACATTTAACACACCCGCAATAACGCCAGCGATCATCATCGGGTCGTGTACGGATGCCAATTGCACAAACCAAACGCCATCCGCGTATTCAGCTTTCACCTGTTCGGCGATTTGAAGCGCCAGGCGCGTTTTGCCGCTACCGCCCGGCCCGGTCAGGGTCAACAGCCGCGACACGGCCAGCAGTTCTCTCACGCGCGCGATCTCGGCTTCGCGCCCCACAAACGAGGTGGTTTGCGCGGGCAGATTGTGGGTTCGCGTGGCAGCCGAGGTCTCCAAGCGGCGCGACGCTTCCGCGATGTCCAGATCGAGCAAGCCGAGTTCACGCGCGCGGGCGACCGCCAGTGTGCGGTGATGGACGCCGAGCTTGCTGTAAATCTGGCGGTTGTGCCAGCGAACCGTCGTCACCTCGATGAACAACTGCGCCGCAATTTCTTCGTTGGTTCGGCCCTCCGCGATCAGGCGCAGCACCTCTAGTTCGCGCGGTTTAAACGCATCCAATGGCTGAAGGCTGTCGGGACTCATCCACACCTCGATACTTGACCGGTTGGCGACACGACGCTCCGATACAGGTGGTTTATTGCTTTCGACATTCCATCATACCATAATTATGAGGCACTCAACTTTCCTAAAAACATGATGCACAACCATCGACCATTGGAGGTTTATAAATGCCTGTTATGAAGCACAACCCTGAGAAAATGTATCCTCAGTATCAAAGTTATAGCCATGCCATTGAAATTAGCAGCCCTGCCCGTCTCGTGATAATCAGCGGACTTAACGGTTATCTCCAAGATGGTAAAACCATGCCGGAGACATTTGAGGAGCAGGGTGACGTGATATGGAAGCACCTGGGCGTTATCCTAGAATCGGCTCAAATGACCTACGCGAATCTGGTTTCGCTCAGAACCTATTTGGCAAACCCCGAATATGATGAAGCAAATGTCTGGTTACGGAAAAAGTATCTGGGTAGCCATGCGCCTGCCTCGACGGTTATTTGTGCGCAATTATTGGATCCACGTTGGAAACTGGAATTGGAAGCTATCGCTGCGGAATAGTTCTCAGGCGAATCGTTGGGGGCATGAGGGCCGCAGGCTAGCGGATGTAAAGAGGGTTCGTCAGGGCGCGCACGAAGTCGGGTCGGCGGTGGTGTTTCTAACGTCGGAAGACTCCTCGTTTATCACGGGTGAAATCCTGCGCGTGGATGGCGGCGCGACGATCAAAGGCGGCTGAGACGGCGCAACTTATCGGGCGCTCGTCGGGATGCGCGCGTCCGAAGCTGTAATAAAGCGGTAAAGAAAAGTCCAAAAGCCCGTATGAAGGGTCTGAAGGGCAAGAACGTCGTGGTGGCGGGCGCGACCATCACCCCGATCAACCGCGCCTGGATTGACGACCCGGTGAAGAAAGCCCATTAGGCAGTATCAGTGAGATTTCTGATGGCGATGCGCCTTTTGCGCCGCGTGGCTGTTTTGCTCAGGCTTGGAGTGTTGCGGAATTGCTGCGGGTATGGATGCTCACCCGATAAATATGCTCCTGTGACGACGCTGAACGTTGGTTGAGGAATCGAAATCATATATCTGTTTTTCGGCTGTCGGGTTTGCGCGCTTCATCGAGGGTATGATGCAGGGCAGCCTCAGGGGTTAACCGGAGCGGGTATCCAACATCCAACGCGCAGCGGAAGCCAATGATGGCGCAGCGGTCGAGGCCGGGCCAGGCTAAAATCATCTTTGCGCTGAATGTATTGGGCTGTGGGCCGCCATCGGTATACCACTCTGACCCTACTGCCCTGTAGTACGATCCCCCTTTGAGGATGCAGAAATGCGTCCGGCCATCAGTGTATTCGCTTTCAGTCATTTCCCAGACGTTGCCGCACATATCATAGCACCCGAAGGGCGAATGTCCGTCGGGAAAAGCCCTGACCGGCGTCGTCGTTCCCGCCGCCCCGTCATTACACCGGCCAGGCATGTAATCCACGCCCCAGGGATAAGTGAGTTCGTCGAACCCCTGCGCCGCGTGCTGCCATTCTGCTTCCCTTGGCAGTCGTTTTCCGGCCCAGCGCGCGTAAGCCCACATATCCTCTAGCACAATATAGACCACCGGATGCGCTTCCAGCGCGGTCGGAAGCTGACCGCCCGGCCAGTGTTTGAGAAAGTTCTCTGGATGATCGGGATGATAGCCGGTCTGTTGCAAAAACAGGGCGAACTGGGCATTGGTCACAGGCGCTTCGTCCAGCGCGAATGCCGCTACAATTACGGGTCTTGAAATCGTTTTTGTGGTGTGCAGCGCGGGATAGCGCAGATCGAGCGGAGGCATCCCGTCGATATGATAGAAACCACACTCGCGCACGCGGAACTGAACCGTGAGTTCAAACGTGCGGGCTGGAATGGGTACCATGCCATCCGGTATGGAATCGGATGTACGCAAGGGCGTTCGCTCAACGGGGATAAGCGTTTCTTCGCGTCGCGGCGGGGTCACGGCGAAATTGGCGCACCTATCGAGTAAACGCTGCTGTTCCAAGAAACGGTAGAAATTGTCATCAAAGTCGGACGAATGCCCGGCGATGATCGCGCCGATGCCTCGTGGGCGCAGCGTTGCCTGAAGTTGCGCGCCACGCTCATCCACGATATATGGCGCAACTGGCTCTGCGCGAATCAGGTCGAAAAAGCGCAGCCCGTCCTGATAGGAGATGGTCAGCAGCGTTCCAGCGATTTCAGTTTCGCTGCGATTGCAGAGCGTCCACAACTGAATGCCGACACCTTCCCACAGGCTGGCACAGACCGCGTTATTCTGCGTTTCCACAAGCGGCTGCCAGCCTTCGGCCACCAATAGGTCAGCGTAACGGCGCTGGATGGGCAGCATGGCGCGGAGAATCGAACGGTCACGCTGCGACCAACCGACATAAGTGCCGAATACATTCTCCCAGACGACGATGCCGGTGCCGTTCATCCAGGCCAGATGCAATTCCTCGGTGTGGTCGCGCTGCCAGCGTTTGATCCGGTGCTGCATGTGGCGGCGCTCGAACCACTTGTTGCGGAGTACACCGGGCAGGTTTCCCGCAGGGAGGCTTTGCGTCCATGAGGCGGGGTGGGTGTGCAAGTGTTCTATCGGAACCAGGACTTCGCTTTCAAGGGCTACGCCTGGACGACTCTGATCCAGACGAGCGCGGAGTTCGGCGGCTGCAAACGCCATCGTATCCAGGAAGATCGCATCGGCGTCAATCGCTGTTACAAGCGTGACCAGCGACTCGACATGGGTGACAGGTTCACGGCGCGTCCCGGTATCCCAGGGATTATAGTCCACATAGACTTTCACGCCGCGCGCGTGACACCGATTGACCAGCGCCCGCAGCCCGGCGAGTCCGCCCACCGTCTCGCGGTAGAAATCGAACTGGTTACGATCATCGAAGCCGATTTTGGGATAGGCGTGCCAGAGCATAATCGCGTCGTAACCGCCAAATTCCTGAATGGCCTCATCCAGCAGCCTATCGAGCGTATACTGCCCTGATGTCGGGTCGTAAAATTGCAGGTCGGCCATCATCAGAATGCCGAGACAAAACGTGCGCGGCACCCAGGCAAATTCTGGTTTCCCGTAGATCGAGTCATCGTATTGTATCAGATCGCGCGTCGTATTGCGCCACTGATGCAGCTTCTCGCGCCAAACAAACCGCTCGTTCACATCGTCGGGCGGGTAAATGATACCGTGCATGAGACCTTCCTGTCGTCGAGGCTGTCAGTCGTCGAACGTCCTCAGATGAGGCGCAACAAACCGCACACCTTCGATGAAACCGCGCCGCTATCAGGAGTCAGCGGTCACTCCGCGCGGCTCAGGGCCATCGTAAGCGTGATCGGTCGGGTGTATCACGCGCATCGGACGCTGGCGAGTCTTCTCTTCGTGGACATGGGCGACCAGGCCGGGTACACGCGCCATGATGAAAAAGGTGTTGGCAAGCTCCGGCGGGAAATCTAAATCCACGAGCAGGGCCGCAATCGCGCCATCCACATTGACGGGGAGTTTGCGCCCGCTCTGGTCGGCAAAGGCCGCTTCAAGCGCGCGCAGCATCCGAATACCACGCCCGGCGAGATGAAGTTCCTCGGCTATTGCCAGCAGCCGGGCGGTGCGCGGGTCGGCGCTATGCACCCGATGCCCGAATCCCGGCAGGCGTTTGCCCTCTGCCTGGAATGTGGCGACCACCCTGGCTGCCGCCTCGTCAAACGATTCGTTCGGCTGCACCATCGAGTCTAACGCGCCCAGAACCAGCCTCATACTGTCCTCAATCGCGCCGCCGTGATGCTGGTTGATACTCAGTATCCCGGCGGCCACTGCCGCGTTGTAAGGCGCGCCCGTGCTGGCGGCAGTGCGCGCGGCCAGCGTGGAAGGCGGGGTCGCTCCGTGATCTATCGAGGAAACGAGAAGGGCATCGAGCAGGCGGCCAACCGACGGCGATGGAAGGCTGCCCATAAGCGCCAGGTAAATCGCCTGCGGAAAGGTAATCGTGCCAATGAGTTCGTCCAGGCGATACCCGCGCAGGCGGATTTCGTTGGGCTGGATCGAAGTGATGGCCGTCATCCAGTGATGCTCACCCTGCGCTTCACGGTTTGTCGGCGCGGATTTACTCACGGAACGGATCACCGGCAGACGGTCGAGAACCTGCTGTGTGATTCGGGGAATGTCGGCGAAGGAATCGGCGATGTATACACCGCAGTCCCGCAGGCGCGCGACTTTGCCCTCGTGAGTCCCCCTGCCGCCCTCGATGATCGCCCCCGCGTGGCTGAAGCGCGTGCCACTTTTGGCTGCCTTGCCGCCGATATAAGCGATCAGGGGCTTAGTAAATCCGCCCGCCGCGATCAGATCAGCGGCCTCCTCTTCCTGCGACGTGCCGATTTCCCCGAACATCACCACGACTCTGGTTTCGTCGTCCCCTTCAAACTGCTTGAGGACTTGCGCGTGCGGCATCCCGACCACAGCATCGCCCCCGACATGCACGAGTGTGGACGCGCCAATCCCGGCTTGCGCCAGATAATAGGCGGTGCTAGAGGTCATGCCACCACTGCGACTGGTCACGCCGACGGGGCCGGGGAAGAACCACTCACGGGCGCTGGCGGCCTGCCCGCCCATCATGCCCAAGACGCCTTTGCCGGGGCTGAGGACGCCCAGCGTGTTCGGGCCAATGAAGCGGGCGTCGGCACGCTGCGCGGCGTCGGCGATTTCCAGCACATCGTAGATCGGCACGCGGTCAGGGACGAGAACCAGCAGTTTGATCCCTGCGTCAATCGCTTCCAATGCGGCGTTCTTCACCAACGGCGCTGGCACGAAAATGACGCTCACATCCAACGCGCCGACGGTCTCCCACGCTGCCCGCACCGTATCGAAGACCGGCACGCCTTCCACCTGGCCGCCGCCCTTGCCGGGTGTGACACCGCCGATCACCTGTGTGCCGTAGTCGCTCATCAGGCGCGTCCGGGCGATGCCTTCGCGCCCGGTGATGCCCTGAATCAGCACGCGCTTGGTCGAGTCAACGAGAATCGCCACGCTGCACCTC
>Ga0187894_10004559_pt1 | contig 14760 bp, 10 predicted proteins | sample GBC1701081metaG_FD_136650 | JGI IMG/M metagenome (GOLD analysis project Ga0187894, IMG submission 136650) | White microbial mat communities from a lava cave in the Kipuka Kanohina Cave System on the Island of Hawaii, USA - GBC170108-1 metaG ...
CGCCGTGAAAGAACATGCTGGTGAGCGGTGCGAGACCCACCTTGTCGACGTCGCGGCGCAGGAAGAGGCGGGCATCGACGTGCACCGCCGTCTGCTCGCCGGGCTCGACGATGAAGCGGTACGCCCCCGTCAGGCTGTTGCTGTCGAGCAGCCCGTAAATTTCCATCTGCTTCGCCTTCGGCGAGGGAGTCACGAGCCAGAACTCCTTGAAATAGGGAAACTCCTCGCCCTTCGGCGCCGCGGTATCGATCGCCAGGGCACGCGCCGAGAGGCCGAAGAGCTGATCCTTGCCGACGGCGCGGAAGTAGGAGGCGCCGAGGAAGACGATGACCTCGTCGAAGTACTTCGGCGTCTTGATCGCCGCGTGGATGCGGAAGCCGGCATAGCCGAGCGTCTGCGGCACGCGGCTGGCAAAGTTGCTGCGGCCGTAGTCGAACTGGCTCGGCGAGAACTCGGCCGGGCGTACGCCTTTGGCGTCGACGACGTCGATCGCGACGACGTGGTCGTAATAGAGGCCCGGGTGGAAGAACTGCACCTGGAACGGGAGCTTCTCCTTCGCCCACAACGCGTCCTCTGGGCGGTAGCGGATGTCGCGCCATTGATCGTAGGTGATCTGCGTCAGCCATTCGGGTACGCGCGTCACCGGTTGAAAGGGCTGTGACGCCAACTGCTTCGCCCGGGCCGCGACGTCTTCGTACGTAAAGGCGGCCGCCGCGGTGCGGCACGCGAGGAGGACGCTGCAGGCGAGGAGCGAAAGGCGAATCGGCGAGCGAGTCATGCGGCCCGAACCGGCGCGCCATCTAATGGTCGGCCGCGAGGCAGGCGTCAAGCTAAGTCCCTCTCCATCCGGATGGGAGTGGGCTGGGGGGATGAATATCGGACCCGAAGCCTCTCCGAATCGTGCACCACTGTGCTAAACCTCGGCGCGCCTGTGGCCGCGCTGCGCAAACGCAACTTCAGCCTCCTGTTCCTCGTCGCCATGCCGCTTGCGCTCGGCGCCTGTCGCGCCCCTGCGGGAGAAGTGGAGTTCTGGGCAATGGGTCTCGAGGGCGAGGTCGTGGCGAGGATGGTGCCCGAGTTCGAGCGGCTGCACCCGGACGTCCACGTCCGTGTGCAACAGATTCCGTGGAGCGCAGCGCACGAGAAGCTGCTGACGGCCTACGTCGGCGAGGCGACGCCGTGCGCCTTTCAGCTCGGCAACACCTGGGTGCCGGAGTTCGCCGCACTCGATGCGCTCGACCCCTTGGAGGTGCGCATACGCGATTCGGAGCTGGTGCGGCCGGACGACTACTTCGCGGGGATCTACGACACCAACGTCGTCGGCGCGCACACCTTCGGCGTGCCCTGGTACGTCGACACCCGGTTGCTCTTCTACCGCAGCGACCTGCTCGCACAGAGCGGCGCCACGTCGGGGTTGGGCAGCTGGGAGTCCTGGCTGGATGCGATGCAACGGATCAAGCGCGAGGCGGGGCCGTCGCGCTACGCCATTCTGCTGCCGCTTACCGAGTGGCAGACGCCGGTCGTGCTCGCGCTGCAACTCGGCGCCGATCTGCTGCGCGACGGCGGCCGCTACGGCGACTTCCAGAGCGACGCGTTCCGCCGCGCCTTCGACTTCTATCTCGGTCTCTTTCGCGACGGTCTCGCGCCGCGCCGGGGCGATGCTGCCGTCGGCAATGTGTATCAGGACTTTGCCGCCGGGTTCTTTGCCTTCTACGTCACCGGACCGTGGAATCTGAGCGAGTTCGAGAAGCGCATGCCGCCGGCGCTCGGCGACGCCTGGGCCACCGCGCCGATGCCGGCACCGAGCGGCGACGGTCCGGGAGACTCCGTCGCCGGCGGCTCCAGCCTGGCCATCTTCAGGCGCTGCGCCCACAAAGACGCAGCTTGGCGCTGGATCGAATACCTGACCGCGGCCGAGCAGCAGGTTCAGCTCTACCGTTTGACCGGCGACTTGCCGTCGCGACCGACTGCCTGGAAGGAGGCCGACCTGGTCCGCAATCCGCACGCCGTCGCCTTCTGGGAACAGCTCCAACACGTGCGCTCGACGCCGAAGGTTCCCGAATGGGAACGCATCGCCGGCAAGATCGGCCAGTATGCCGAGGCCGCGATCCGCGGCGACATCACGCCGCACGCGGCGCTCGTCTCGCTCGACGACGACGTCGACGAGATCCTGGCGAAGCGGCGTTGGATGCTGGCGCGCGCCGAGGCTGGTCAGAAGTGATGTACGGGCGGACGGCGGACGGTGGACGGCGGACCGGCGGTCGGCTTCGCCGTGTCGATCCGGGTTGGTGGTTCGCGGCGCCGGCACTCGCGGCCATCGCCCTCTTCTTCTTCGTGCCCGTTGCCGCCGCGCTGGTCTTGAGCACGACCGACTTCGACATCTACGCGATCGCCAGCCGCAGCAACCTGCGCTTCGTCGGCATCGGCAACTATGGGCGACTGCTCGACGATCCGATGTTCTGGCTGGCGCTGCGCAACACCTTCTACTTCGTCGTCGTCGCCGGGCCTCTGTCGATCGCCGCTTCACTCGCCGCGGCGCTGCTGGTCGACGCGCGCTTGGTGCGTTTCAAGCCACTCTTCCGCACCGCTCTCTTTCTCCCCGTGGTCACCACACTGGTCGCGGTCGCGGTGGTGTGGCGCTACCTCTACCACCCTCGTTTCGGCCTGCTGAACCACGCCCTCGGCTGGCTCGGCGTCGCGCCGATCGATTGGCTCGGTGACCCGCGCTGGGCGATGCCGGCGATCATCCTGATGGCGGTGTGGAAGAACTTCGGGTTCAACATGGTGATTTTCGTCGCCGGCCTGCAGAGCATCCCGGTGCGACTCTACGAGGCGGCGAGCATCGACGGCGCGCGCGGCTGGACGCAGTTCACCCGCATCACCTTGCCGATGCTGGCGCCGACGTTCCTCTTCGTCGGCGTGATGACGATGATCGGCTACTTCCAGCTGTTCGCGGAACCCTACGTGATGACGCAGGGAGGTCCGGCGAACAGCACTCTCAGCATCGTGCTGTGGATGTACGAGGAAGGCTTCCGCTGGTGGAACCTCGGGTTCTCGGCGGCCATTGCCTTCGTCCTCTTCGCCATCATCCTCGTCTTCACCCTCATCGGCATGTGGTGGCGGCGCGGCGGTGCCGAGGAAACCGCACCGGCGGTGCGAGCATGAAGAGGTCGCCGGTCGCGGCTCGCTCGTCGCTGGTCGAGGATCTCTCTTCGGCGCCGTCTGCCGTCGCTGCCGGTCATTGGCCTCGATCCTTCTTCCTTCACGCCCTGCTCGTCGTCGCCTCCCTGCTCTCGCTCGCGCCGTTGCTCTGGATGGTATCGGCATCGCTCATGCCGTCGGGCCAGGCGACCGCGTATCCGCCGCACTTCCTGCCGCAGACGGTCACCTTCGAGCAGTATCGCTCGCTCTTCACCCGTCTCGACGTGGCGCGCTACGCCGGAAACAGCATCTTGCTGGCGACGGCTGTTACGCTGATCTCGCTGCTGTTCAACTCGATGGCGGGATACGCTTTCGCGAAGTTTCGTTTCAGCGGGCGCGACACGGTCTTTCGCCTGCTGCTGGCGGCGCTGGTGATCCCCGGACAGGTGACGATGTTGCCGCTCTTCCTCATGTTGAAGAGCATGGGCCTGATCAACAGCTACTGGGGCGTGATCATTCCCGGCCTCGCCAGCATCTTCGGCATCTTCCTGGTGCGGCAGTATGCACTGTCGGTGCCCGACAGCATTCTCGACGCCGCCCGCGTAGACGGTGCCGGAGAGTTTCGCGTCTACTGGTCGATCTTCCTGCCCGCTTGCACGCCGATGCTGGTGACGCTCGCCATCTTCACCTTCATGGGCACCTGGAACGACTTCCTCTGGCCCTTGATCGTGCTCACCGACGACAACCTCTACACGCTGCCGGTCGCGGTCGCGAACCTCCTCGGCGAGCACGCGCAGGACGTCGAGCTGATGATGGCCGGCGCGGTGATCACCGTGCTCCCCGTCGTCATCGTCTTTCTCGCGCTGCAGCGCTATTACATCGAAGGCATCGTCAGCGGCGGCGTGAAGGAGTGAGCGAGTAAACAAAAGCTCGCGCGCAAATCGAAGATTGCGCTTGAACGGCCTGCCTCGCCGCGATACGAGAACACTTGGGCCACGGATCACCAACTAACCAGGAAGGGCCAGATGATCTTCTTGCAGCGCTTCGGCGCGGCGACCCTGTTGGTGTCGTGTGTTCTCACTACTCCCGCCTCTGCCCGCTCGCTTGCCTACGTTGCATCCAGTGACGGTCTGACCGCCGCGATCAAGGTGATCGACGTCGCCGCCGGGACCATCGACAATTCGTTTCCGGTGGAGGGCGGTGGCGTTGGGCCGCTGGCGCTATCGCCGAAAGGCGATCGCCTCTATGCCGCCACACCAACCGGTCTGGCGACCATCGACGCCGCCACCGGCGCTGTCCTCGCCTTCGTACCCGACGTCAACGCTTTCGGCCTGGCCCTGAGCTCCGACGGCACACAGGCATACGGCAGCGGCTTCGGCAGCGTCGTCGTCGTCGACTTGAAGACGAGCGTAGTGACGCAGTCCATTCCGTTGCCGGAGACCAGCGGTGGCATTCCAGGCATCGCCGCGGCGAACGGCAACCGCATCTTCGCCACCATACCGACAGCCAACGAGGTCGCCGTCATCGACGCCGTGCGCAATGTCGTCACCGCATCGCTGCCCGTGCGTTACCTGCCGCAAGGTCTTGCGACGAGCCCGAATGGTCGGACCGTCTATGTCGCCAACTACGCCGGCGTCGTCTCTGTGATCGACGCCGAGTCGGGTGAGCGGCGCGCCGACATCCGTGTGATGGGACGGCCGACGCTGATCGCCGCGTCTCCCGAAGGCGCGTTGCTGTACGCGGCGCTGGAGGACCGACCGGGGCTGGCCGTCATCGCCACCGCCGCCGAGCAGCAGATCGGCGAGATTGCGCTGCCGGAAACCGCGACGGCGCTGGCAGTCTCAGCGGACGGCGCGCTCATCTACGTCGGCCGCGACACCAGCATCGCCGGACAGCAAGACGGCTCGGTGGTGGTGATCGATGCGGTCTCGCACCTGCAAATGGGTGAGATCCCCGTCGGCGGCCGGGTCCGGTCCATCGTCTTCGGCCCGGATGCCAACGCCAAGCCCGTCATCACGCCGCCGCATCCCGCGCCGACACCGAAGCCGCCGGCGAGCGGTACCTTCGTCTACGTGACCAACTTTCTCTCCAGCGACGTTTCGGTCATTGCGGTGGAAACGCAGAGTGTCGTCGGCACGATCGAGCTGCCGGCGACCTTCTTTCCCGAGGCGATCACGACGAGCGCAGACGGAACCCTCGCCTATGTGCTCGGCTCGAACGGCCTGGCCGTCGCGGCGATCGACCTGAAGACCGAGCGAATCGTGCGCCTCACCGGTGGTGTCGACACCTACCTGTCGCGCGCCATTGCTCTCGCCCCGAACGGCGGGGCTCTCTACATCGGCACGTACCAGGGTCTCTGGAGCTTCGATCCTGAAACGTTGTCGCCCAATTTCACCGCACCGGACGTCATGAACGACGTCTACAGCGTGGCGGTGTCGGGCGACGGAGCGCGGGTGTATGCGCCGCGGTTCGAGCATCACCAGCTTTCCGTGCTCGATGCCGGCACGCTCGAGACGATCGCCAACGTGCCTTTGCCCGAGTTCTTCCCGACCAGCGTCGCCCTCGATCCGGTGCGGCCGGCGGCCTACGTCGCCGTCGGCGGCGGGATCACCATCGTCGACACCGATGCTCTCGAGGTGAGCTCCTCCATCCCCGGGATCACCGAGACAGTGAGCTTCAGCGACGACGGCTCCTTCGCCTACGCCGCAAGCAGTGATCTGGCGGTTTCCGTCATCGACCCGCCCAGCGGCGACCGCGTCGCTGTTTCCGCGGGAGACCGTACCGGCAGAGGTGTGGGACGCGTCGAGCTCGCGGTCACGCCCGACGCCCGCTTCGTCTACATGAACGACGACCTCTCCGACCGCGTCTTCGTCTTCGACACCGCAACCCGGTCGAAGCTGGCCGACATCGAAGTCGGCGCCGTGCCGAGCGGGTTGGCCGTCGCCAAGGTCGAGCGGCCGGAGCCCCCGGCGCCGGCAGCCAGCGACGGCGGATGCGCACTGCGTCGGGATGTCGCAGCGCCGCCCTGGTTCCTCCTCCTGCCGCTGCTCCTGTTCGTCAGGCGGCGGAGAGAGTCAAAGGCGCGAACCACCGACAGGGACGCCGCGTAGCCGATCTTGGCGAAATCCCTCTACGACGGGGCGCGTGGGTAGGCCGGGTTCGACACCAAGCGCAAGCGCACGAAGAGAAGCGGCGCAACGAAGATGCCGATGAATCCCGCGGCGGAGTAGCGCAGGTAGCGCAGCAGGTGGCCGAGTGGCGACGACGAGACGGCGATCATGGCAAAGAGTCGGCCGAGGATTTCGAGCGTCCCGAGCACTACGGCGACGCAGAGAACGTAGCGCAGGAGTTTGCTCGACGGTCCGCCGGCCTTCGGATCGAAGTTGACCATGCTCGCTTCAAGCGGCTGGCCGGCGAGAATGCCGGTCAGCAACCCGGCATAGCTGACGAACGCCGACGGCGGGTCCGTCGTGCTCCAATCGCTCACCGCGCGCGTGACGAGCCATATGCCGAGGCTCGTCGCGACGAGCGACGCCACCTGTGTTGCGTACGCAACACGACTCCAGCGCCGCTCGAGGCTGGCACCGTAGCGCACGGCGAGGAGCGCGAGCGCCAATCCCAACACCCAGCCGATGAGCACGTCCTCCCCATAGTGAACACCCAGGTAGGGGCGCGAGAAGCCGGTGAGGAGGATGCACGCAACGAAGGCGGCGCGCGCATAGCGGTTCGCCGTCACGCCATACAAGTAGGTGTAGAAGCTCGCGCCCGCCATGGCGTGGCCGGAAGGCGTCGAGTACTCCGTCGCCAGGTCGGCGGCGCGCTCCGCCGAGACGGCCCACCTCTGCTTGTAGCTACCGTCGCCGATGAAAGGCCGCGGGTTGCGAATCATCGTCTTCAGCGCATGGTTGACCGACATCGTTACCAGGGTCAGCACCGCAAGCCGAATCGCCAGCTTCTTGTCATACGCCGCGTAGAGCAGAACGATGATCAGGATGTACCCCTCGAGCTCGCCGAGAAAGGTGAACAACTGCAGCAGCGGCGTGAGGAACTGCAGCCGATGGTCGGCGAGGAACTCGACCAGGTCGAGGCGGAACGGCAATTCAGTCCTCATCCCTCAGTCCTCGCGTCGTCCGCTGAGACCGGGGACGCGATAGACGGGCGGCAGGTCGGAGAGCACGTGGCCGTGCGGGCCGACGAAGGCGTCGAACTCCCTCCACAGATCGGCGGAGGCGGGATCGCCGAGGAAGTTGCGCAGCGCGACCTCGTCGCGAAACGCGAGCACGGTGGTCAAGGCGCCGCCCGGTCGGGTGGCGTCGACGAAAGTGTCGACGCTCTCGAGGCCGGGAACGGCAAGGAACTGCGGCCGACCGCGCGCGGCGAACCAGGCCGCGAAGGCATCGAGCTGGCCGGGAAGGATGTCGAAGCTCTGGGTGAAGTAGCGTCGCGGCACGGGCGCCTCATCGCGCGGTCGATCGCCCCGCTCGAGGCGGGTGAGCGCTGACGCGGCCGTCGCACCATCGTGGCAGCTCTGCGGCGACCCCCGGTCCAACGAAGCGAGATACGCGACGAGATCGGCGAGCTGCAGCGCCGTCAGCTCGGGATAGGCGGGCATCGTCGAGTGGCCGTCGGCTCCGATGTATCCCGGACCTTCGATGAGCACTGCGTCGGGATTGAGGATCGCCTCGGCGAAATACGCCGCCGGGTGATGCTTGCCCATGCCGCTGAGCTCGGGCCCGGGCGGATTCGCGCCGGCGCCGGAGGACTCCGCGCCCGCGACGGCGTGGCAGGAGGGGCAGCCGAGGTCGATGAAGGCGCGGCGTCCGGCGCCGACGTCGCCCGGCGGCAGGGTCATCTGCCACCCCAGGGGAACGCCGCCCTGCTGGTGCAGCTGGTCCATCGTGAGGCGCACACCCGGTTGCGCACGATCGCGGGCTGCGGCAGAGCTCGTCGACGTCGGCCGGTTTTCGGTCAGCAGTCCGATGGCGACGAGCACGATCGCAGCGGCGAATACGCGCTCACCCGTTCGCATCGACGGACTCGACTTCCACTTCGACGTGGTCGACGAGCGATTGCAGCACGAGATTGGCCAGCGTCTTCGGCGGCACCGTGGCGAAGTCGATGCCGTCGAACGCGCGCGCCAGGTGGCGGCGCACGGTGACCGTGGTCACGGCGCGGCCGGTGTCGACGCGGATCGGCGCTTGCCCCGTCGCATGGTCGAGTAGCGCGCCGTTCGCGATCGCGGTGTGCAGCGTGAACGGAACCTCGGTCGAGCTGCCGGGTGTGGTGTAACTGCCCTCGATGTGCAGACTCGCATCTACCATGTCGAGATCGCCGGGAAGATCGCGCGCTTCGGCTGCCGCGCGCGCGATCAGATAGTGAACCTGGCAGTAGCTCTGCGGCGGCGGCAGAGCCTTGCCCGCCTCGTGCAGCCCCGGCGCGGTGAGCGATTCGATCTGCATCGGCCGCACCGCGGCGGGGTTCGGCGTGCCGGCCCCGTGGCCGGCGTACGCCGTGCCCTCGACAGCCGACCACAGGAATTCGCTAGCAGCCGACAGCGCCTCTCCTTGCGGACACTCCACCAGCTCCATGCTGTAGCTGGTGAGATAACCGCGTGCGATGCGAATCCGATAGCCGCGGTCATTGGTGGTGACGAAGCTCGAACCCTCGACCGCCTGCTCGTCTGCCGCGTCCCACGCGAGCCGGTAGCGAATCTCGTGCGGCGCGGCCGGCGGCGCGCTCCGCGCGCGACTGAAGAACGCCACCAGTGCGAGCGCGGTCAGAGCGAGGAGCGTCCGCCTCACGGGCAGCTTCCTCCCGGAGGAGTGCCCATGCCGCCGTTGTTGGTCGGCGTGCCACGGTAGCATCCGAGCGTGTACGGGAACGTCTCGGTGGTGTGGTAGTGATAGTCGCCGTTCGGGCCGTAGTGACCGTTGCAGCGATCGAGGTACTGCGAGCCCGCCTTCGCGGTGTAGGTGTTGTTCGACCAGACGCAGGTCTTCGGTACGCAGGCGGTGGTCTGCGACCCGTTGATCATCACGTCGTTGCAGTAGCCGCCGGAGCAGGCGGAGCTGGTGGCGCAGCCGACCGTGCCGGCTTGATAGCCGGTGTTGTCCCAACTGCTCAGCATGCGTTGCACCGAAGTACAGCCCGCGTCGGTGCACTCGTAGGGTCCGTAGATCGCGAAGCCGTCGAAGGCATAGCCGACGACGGGCGACGGTTGCGTCGTCGACGGGTCGGCGTTGTTCCACGGCTGCGAGGAGGACACCGCGCTCTGGAGCAGGCACTTCACCAGCATCTGGTGGTAGTGGAACGTGCCCTGCTGCGCCGAATGGCTGCCGCATTGATCGAGAATCGCGGCCGCGATCGGATCGCCGTAAGCATCCGAGGCGGGTTGCGGTCCCTCGTTGACGCCGTAGATCGGTATGCCGTTCAGCGCCACGCCGATGTTGCCGAGCAGCGGCACGCTGGTCGTGCTCGCCGCGGCGGCAGGATTGCGCGGGAAGGTGAAGTTGTAGTTCTTGGCCTGCAAGCCGTTCGGCGTGAGCGCCACGTACTGATACGTGGGGATGCCGTTGCTGTGCACAGTCACCGCGCTCGCGCTGCACGACACCGACAGCGACGGCGCCAACGACGAGTAGCTGCCGCCCGGGCCAGCGGCGCCGCTGACGTCGAGGAACGCCGGGCAGCTCGGATCGAGGGTCGGCGTCGGCGTCGGTGTCGTCGTCGCCGTGGGCGTCGGTGTCGGCGGCGGCTCGGGGAAGATCGCGGCGAAGAGATCGTCGGTTGCCGTCTGCACCGCGGCGTCGATGCACGACTGCTCGGCGCCGACGTTCGCACCGCAGGTGGTGAGCCCGGCGAGATCGGTGTCGGTGCACTTCGCGATGGTGGCGTTGCAGCTCAGCAGTGCGGTGGCGATCTTGCCGTTGAGGTCGGCGCTGACGCAGTTCGTCGCGCCGATCTTGCCCTTGTCTTCGGAGTACTGACACGAGCGCTGCCAACCCATCCGGCTCTTCAGATAGCGGCGCGACGCCTTCTCGACGCGTTTCTGGCAGGTCCAGGCGTTGGTGCCGTATGCCGAGGTCGGCGGAGTCGCGCCGTGCGACGTAAGCGAGAGCGCCGACGCCCTCGCTTGGGCGAGGCAGCTCAGGCAGCGCGAGACGTCGGCGAAGCTGGCGAGCGTCGGCACCTCGACATCGCAGGGGCTGGCGCACGAGGCATAGCCGAGGACGGCGACGGACTCGCTTGCACACGCGTTGCTCGCGCTCGGCACGAGCGCCGCCGCAAGCGTATCGATCTTGGCGCGGTTCGCGGCCGGGAAGCCGGGGTCATCGGTATCGCTACAATTGACGCTCGCGGCGATCGAGCCGCGCATCCGCAGCTTGTGGCAGGCGTTGATCTGCGTCAGCGCTCTCAGGGCGACCTTGCGCGCGCCCTTGGCGAGATTCAGGCGGCACTTGGCCTGGCTCGTGGTGAGAGCCCCCGCCGCCGGTGCGGCGATGGCGCACAGAAGGACGAGAAGGGTCGATGTCGCCAGCAACCGGAAGCGTCGGTACGACGCGTCGCTGATCGGATGTGCCGATGACGTGTTTCGCTCAGCCGCTGCGTTTCTCTTCATCTTTGACAGGCCCCCTTTGCGGCGCTCACGGAGCAAGCGCTACACCAGCGCCGCGCCCAGACGTCTCCCCTCGCCGGTACCTTGCCGCGGCGCGGGCGGCGGTGCGGATTCCGCATACGCGCGCGGATTCCGCACGTCAACGCCAACCCCCGGGGCGGCATCGAATCCAATCCGCCGGTCGGTCGTGCTGCGGGTCCGAGACTTGCGTCCGGGCGTTCTCGTCGGCAGCCGCATGGTCGCGAACCGGGGCGCGCTTACCATCCGCGCGCCGGTGTAATATCGTCCCTGTCGCCTCGCCGTTCGGTTACTGATGGCACGGATCACGAGCATCGCGTTCTGGGAAATCTGGGTCCCGCGCACGATCGGCGCGCTGGCGTTGGCCCTCGGACTGCTGCTGGCGACCATGATCTGGTACATCCATCGCTCGGTGTCGCAGGCGTCGACGGTGTTGGTGCGCGGGCAGGCGATCGAGTTGCTGAACGCGACGCACCGCACCCTGATGCGTCTCGGCCGTCCGGCGCAGCCGGGCGATCTCGACGATCTGCTCGAGCGCACCCGGGAGCAGGGGCTGCGCTACGTCGCTCTGCTCGGGGCCGACGGCAAGCCCGCGGTGGCAGCGGGTGCGCCCGCCGGCCCGATCGAGCTCAGCCGCCTCATCGGCACCGAGCCGATGAATCCGCAGCCGATCGGAGACCGCTTCCGCATGCACAACATCCCGCCGCGACCGCCCGACGGCCGCGGTCCTCACCACCCTCCGCCTCCCGACGCACCACCGCCGCCAGAGTGGGCGGATGCACCCCCGGGCGGCGCTCGTCCGCCGGGTCCGCCACCGCTCGTCCTCGAATTCGAGCCATTGAAGGCGTTGGCCGTGCGCTCGCAAGTGCGACGGACCGCGTGGGTCGGCATGGTGGCGGTGCCGCTCTTCGTTCTCGGCGGGCTCGGGCTCGCCTATCTCGTGCGCCAGCGCGAGCGGCTGACACAGAGGATCGAACACGGCCGCCGCCTCGCGGCGCTGGGCGAGATGTCGGCGGTGATCGCGCACGAGATCCGCAATCCGCTCGCGTCGCTGAAGGGTCACGCGCAGCTTTTGACCGAATCGCTCGACAGCGATACGCGGCAAGCCAAGGCTGCGCGCGTGGTGAGCGAGGCAGTGCGCATCCAGAATCTCATCTCCGATCTGCTCGACTTCTCGCGCACCGGCGCGCTCGATCGTCGTCCGGTCGACCCGGCCGAAGTACTGCACGCGGCGGTGGAGGAGGTCGACTCCGAGCGCATCGCGGAAGACGCCGAAGGCGCGCCGCCCACCTGGGCGCTGGATGCGCCGCACATGAAGCAGGCGCTCAGCAACGTGCTGCGCAATGCGGTGCAGGCGGCGCCGGCGGGAACGCCGGTGCAGGCGAGCGTCTTCTCGGCCGACCGCTGCCTCGTCTTCGAGGTGCGCGACCACGGCCCGGGTATCCCGGTGGGGGAAGAGGAGCGCATCTTCGAGCCCTTCCGCACCGGCAAAACGCGCGGCACCGGCCTCGGGCTGGCGCTCGTGCGGCGCATCGTGTCGCAGCACGGCGGCACGGTGGTGGCGCGCAACGATCCGCGCGGCGGCGCCGTCTTCCGCGTTTCGATTCCGAGGGGCTGAGCATGGCGCGCATCCTGGTAGCCGACGACGAAGAAGGCGTGCGCTCGTACATTGCCGAGGCGCTCGAGCTCGCCGGTCACGAGGTGACGCAGGCCGAGAACGGCGAAGCGGCGTTGCGGCTCGCGAGCGAGAAGGCGTTCGACCTGTTGATCACCGACCTGCGCATGCCCCGGCTCGACGGCATGGCGCTCATCCGCAGCCTGCGGCCGCAGCAACCCGAGCTCGAGGTCGTCGTTCTCACCGCGCACGGCGCGGTCGACAGCGCGGTGGAAGCGATGAAGCTCGGCGCCTTCGACTACCTGCAGAAGCCGATCGACAGCCCGGCGCAGATCCGACTGATCGTCGAGCGCGCGCTCGAGCGGCGCCAGCTCCTCACCCTGCGCGAGCAGACGGCGCGCGAGAAGGGCGACGAGATTGCGTTGGCCTACGGCGACGCGGCGATGGCCGCCGTCGTCGATGCGCTGCGGAAGGTGAGCGCGACCGACGCCACCGTGCTCCTCGTCGGCGAAAGCGGCACGGGCAAGGAGATCGCGGCGCGCAGCATCCATCGCTGGAGCCGGCGCGCTGAGGGACCGTTCGTCGCCGTCAACTGCGCCGCACTCGCCGAGACCCTCATCGAGTCCGAGCTCTTCGGGCACGAGAAGGGCTCCTTCACCGGCGCCACCGAGCGGCGCCGCGGCCGCATCGAGCTCGCCGACGGCGGCACCTTCTTTCTCGACGAAGTGGCCGAGCTGAAGCCGCCTTTACAGGCGAAGTTGCTGCGCGTGCTCGAGGAGCGCTCGTTCGAGCGCGTCGGCGGCGCGCGCAACATCACCGCCAACGTGCGCTGGATCGCCGCTGCCAATCGCGATTTGCCCGAGATGATCAAAGAGGGGAGCTTCCGCGCCGATCTCTATCACCGCCTGGCTGCATTTCCGGTCAAGCTGCCGCCCCTGCGCCAGCGCCGCGCCGACATCGCACCGCTGACCGACGCGCTGCTGCACCGCGCCAGCGCCAACCTCGGCGTGCCGCGCGCCGAGCTGACCGAGGAAGCGCGCGCGCTGTTGTCGAACGCGGAATGGCCGGGCAACATCCGCGAGCTCGCCAACGTGATCGAGCGCGCCCTGATCCTCTCCGGCGGCGGCGTCATCGGCGCCGAGCATCTGACCCTCGAGCCGGAACCGAGCAGCAGCGCGGCGGCGGCGGGAACCCTGGCCGCGCTCGAGCGCGAGGCGATCGAGCGTGCCCTGCAGAACGCCGGCGGCAATCGCCGCATCGCTGCCGAACGTCTGGGCATCGGCCTGCGCACGCTTTACGAGAAGCTGAAGCGGTACGGGGTGGACTAGTACGGGCCGCTGGGGTCGGGGTCGCGTTGTGCTGGCGATCCGCGGTTGAGAGCGGCCCCGCGCTTGGTGCGGAACCCGCGCGCTCACCCGTGCCGATTCCGCAGCCCGCACACGGCAGAGCTGTGGCATCTGGCCCCGCGGCGTGCGATTGGTGCGCCGGCACGATTGTTGGTCAAGACAGCAGGCCGGTCAGGAGGAGACCAGATGCGCGCGACCACCTCTTTGGCATTGTTGGCAGCCGTCGCGGCGGCGCTGTGCACGTCGTCCGTCGTGCAGGCACAGCCGCGGCCCCCGCGCCGCCCGCCGCCGCAGCTCGGCGATCCGTTGCGCCGCTTGAGTCCGAGCGAGCACGCCGCCTTCGACGCTGGCAAGGACGCCTTCGAGGAAGTCGAAGACTCGGAAGACGGCCTCGGGCCGGTATTCAATGATGTGTCGTGTGAGAAGTGCCACAACGTCCCCGCCACCGGCGGTGGCAGCGAGCGCCTCGAGATCCGCTTTGGGACGACGACTGCCGGCGCCTTCGATCCGCTGGCCCAGTTCGGCGGCTCGCTGATCCAGGAGAACGGCATCGGCGCGGTAGCCGCGTGCGAGTATGTCGAGGAGACCGTGCCGGCGGCCGCGACCATCGTCGCGCAGCGGCGCACGACGCCGCTTTTCGGTCTCGGCCTGGTCGACGCCGTCCCCGATCGGACCTTCCACCGTCTCGCCGAGCGTCAGCGCCGCAGGTCACCCGAGACCGCCGGCCGGCCCAACATGGTGAGCGACGTCGTCAGCGGCGCCACCGTCGTCGGCAAGTTCGGCTGGAAGGCGCAGGTGCCGTCGCTGGCGCAGTTCTCCGGCGACGCCTACCTCAATGAGATGGGCATCACCAGCCCGATGTTCCCCGCGGAGAACTGTCCGCAGGGGGATTGCACGGCGCTCGCGTGTGATCCCGTTGCCGATCCGGAAGATGACGGAGAGGACGTCGAGCTCTTCGACCACTTCATGAGCCTCCTCGCGGCGCCGGCGCCGCTGCCGCGCAATCGGACCACCGCCGCGGGTGCGTC
>Ga0187894_10004560_pt1 | contig 14759 bp, 9 predicted proteins | sample GBC1701081metaG_FD_136650 | JGI IMG/M metagenome (GOLD analysis project Ga0187894, IMG submission 136650) | White microbial mat communities from a lava cave in the Kipuka Kanohina Cave System on the Island of Hawaii, USA - GBC170108-1 metaG ...
CGAGGCGGCGCTGCGTGCGGTGCAGCCGAAGCCGGCGGAGTTGGCGTGGCGGCTGGGGCGGTTCGACCGCGGCCTGCGGCTGATGCGTGAGCTGTCGCCGCGGGTCGGCGCTCTGGAGCGGGGTGAATTCGTTGACCTGGGGGCGGCGCATGGCGGCGATTCCTGCGCGGCGATCGCACTGGGGATGAATGCGACGTTGGCGGACTTTCGCGACCATGAATATGGAATACTGGCGGCGCACGTAGGGCGATTCGCGCGCGTGACCTCAAGCGTGTTTGACGTGAATGGCGACTGGCCGCTGCCGATAGGGAAGTTCGACCTGGCGTTTGCGATGGGGCTGCTGGAACACGTGCGGTCGTCGGGCGGTTTTTTTGAAAAGTTGCGCGCCATTCTGCGGCCGGGCGGTCATGCCGTCGTTCAGACGGCCATGGCGCTCCAGGGGATTCACCGCGATCCGCTCTTCGGGACGCCGGGCACGTCGCTGCTGCCGATGGCGATGCGGCGATTCGCGGCGGAGCGCCTGCTGGGACGGCGCTACAGTTGCCCGCTGAAGTCGGGGACGTATTACAGCGCGGGTCCGATCTGCCGCGCGGCGGCACGGGCCGGGCTGCGGGCCGAAGCATTCAAATATGCCGACAGCCGGATGATGGCGCGGGTGGCGGACTGGCCGGCAGCGGGATTCTGGCAGTGGGCGCTGCGGCGGTATTGCGCGGATTATGTGCTGGTGAGTCGGCCGGCTGAATGATTGTCAGAAGCCGCGCGCTCGCGCGAATCATGCCTGCAAGATTTCACGATAGATGGCGGCCGTGCTCGCCGCGGCGCGCTCCAGCGAGAAATTGCGGCTGACGTGCGCACAGGCAGCCAGTCCGCGCCGGCGGCCCATATCTGGATTGTCGAGGCATTCCGCGACGGCGCGGCCCAGAAGTTCGGGCTGCGCCGGCGGGACGAGCCAGCCGGTGTGGCCGTCGTCGATGATTTCTGGGGTCCCGCCGACGGTGGTGGCGATCGTCGGAAGGCCGCAGGCCGCCGCTTCAAGAAGCACGTTTGAGCAACCTTCCGAACGCGAGGGAGCGATGAGTGCGTCGGCCGCGCGATAGAAGGGGAGCAGATCGGGCTGATTTCCGAGGAAGCGGACGGTGCGGCCGGGAAGTCTCTGCGCGGCGAGCCGCTGAATCGTTCCTTCCCATGCGTCCTGCCCGACGAAGCTCAGTTGCCAGGGACGCGCCGCGGCGGGTCCGGTCGAGAGGGCGTCGATCAGGAAGTCATGGCCCTTGACCGGCATGAGCGATCCGACGCAGAGCAGAAGTGGCGAGTCATTCGTGAGACGTAGGGAGCGCCGCGCGGCGAGTCGATCCGGAGTGGGTGAGAAGACGTTTGCATCCACGCCGTTGTAAATGACGTCGATTTCATCCATCGGGACGGCGAGCGTTCGCGACAGATCGAGCGCCGTCGTCCGGCTGACCGCGATCCGCCGTTCGCAAAACTGAAGCGCACGTCGCCAACGCGTTCGACGCCACCAGGAAGCGCCGCGACTGGCGTCGTCAAAACCGTGGAAACTGACGACCGTGGGAAGATCGCCGGCGAGCCGCGCGGCGCGGAGGGCGTCCGGCAGCAGCCAGAGGCCGCGGACATGAACCAGGTCGGCGCGCATCACGCGAAATTGCTCGGCGAACCAGTGTGAGATCCGCCGGCGATCGGGCCGCGACTGCGGCCCGTGGATCGGGTAGAGGTCCGCGGTCAGCGGCGCGAGCGATTCAGGCGGCTGACTGGAAAGGATGCGGGAGCAGATGCCGAACCTGTGAAGGAGCGGACTCTGGCGAGCGAGCTGCAACTCCAGCCCGCAGCAGGACCAGCGGCCGATGACCTGCGCGACGGTGCAATCGCGAACCGGCGCGGAGGATTCAGGAATCGCATGGCGTCGCCGCGCGGCAGAACGCGCGGAGGATGGAACCGGCGGAGAGAGAAATTTCAAGATCAAGCGACCGGCTCCCGAGCCGTGGATCGGCGCGGAGCGAGACGGGACTTGAGGGCCGTCCACGCGGCGGGGCCCATCGTTCGCGTCACGCCGCGGCGAATCCCTTCCTTGGCGTCGCGGCCGAGCACCATGAGACGACCGCGCGTCGTCAGCGGCTCGATGATGGTGAGCGTCCGTTCGCTCTCCGTCGCCCAGTGCGATTTGTATTCCTCGTCACCGCGCATGAAATCAAAGAGATCGAGCCCTTCGTCGATCGCTCCGCGAATCGCCTGCGAGAGGCAGAGCATGCCGGGGCTTACGGCGGCGGCGGCGGGCGACCAACCGCTCTGGTAGTAGTAGGCGCGGCCGGCAAAGTGGATCACGAGCATCGCCGCGACGGGGCTCTCGCCATCGCACAGGCAGTGCAGTCGCACCCAGCCGCGGTCGGCGGCGCGCTGCGCGAATCGTGTGAGAAAGGCGGCGAGCCGCGGATCCGCGAAATTCCCGGTTCCGCCCCGTGCGCTCCAGCAGCTTGCATGCAGCGCCATGAATTGTTCGAGCGCCGCGGGAAGCGCCGGTCCGTCGCAATGTGTGCGGAAGGTCAGACCGAGCCGGGCGGCCTGTCGCTCGCGGCGGCGAATCAGGCCGCGGCGATTGGCGCTGAGCCCGGCGAGGAACGCGTCGCCCCTCGCAGGCAGCGGGAGAATCGGGAGCGGCCGGCGATCGCAGATGCGCCAGCCGCGCTGCTCGGAACCATGCACCAGCGCGCGGGTCATCGAGTCTTCGACCGAGAGTTCGTTCCATCGGATCTGGTCCGCTTCGCGGCGTCCGGTGCGGCGGGCGTGCAGGGCGAGTTCATGTTCCAGGCCCGGCGCGGCGCGGAGCGGGTTGAGCCGGTCGCCGGAGGCAATCGCGCCGCCCATTGTCTCCAGCACGCGCCAGCGGAGGCGCGCTCCGCCCCAGCGGCGCACGCAGAGCGGCCAGAGCGCCGCGAGCCGTCCGGCGGCGTCCCATGCGGTGATCACCTGCGGCCGGGCATCCGGGGCGATGGTCTCGTGCCACGATTCGATCCACTCCGGCGTGAGGCAGAGGCCGGCGTCGGCCCGCTCGGCGAGGGCGGTCCATTCGCGCCGGATGCCGCGGAGCGATGCGGCATCGGAGAGCGTCAGCCAGACGAATGGATGCAGCAACGGCGCGCGGGAAGCGGCCGCGCCGTGATGTGGGGAATCGTCGGAGCGCGAGCGGAGCAGCGCGTGGGTCATGACGGGACTCCGGGGAGCGGTGTCGCGGAATATTCCCGCTGCGCCGCGTGCAGGCGCTGCCGGGCGGCACGGGCGCGGCCGTCGCGCAGGCCGAGCATCTCCGCGGTGAACCGCGCGCCGACATGGTGCAGGCCGACGCAGTTTCGCCGCAGGCAGAGCGGGTCGATCGGTGGGCGGTTCCAGCCGCTCACGCCGGTGAAGATCGCGGGCACGTCGAGCGATCGGAGCTGCTGCAGGTCGGTCTGATCGAAATCGTCCGGCTGTCCGTAGGGGAAGGCGAAGGGGACGTCGGCCGTTCGCAGCCGGGCGCGGATGGCGCTGACGCTGCCTTCGATTTCGTCGCGGCGTTTGTCGGGCGCGCAGGCGGAGAGCCGCGCGTGAGTGCGCGTGTGCGCGCCGAGCCAGTGGCCGCGGTGCGACAGGTCGATCGCCTCCTCCCAGGTCATGTGCCGCAGGGCCGCGCGAACCGCGGGATCGAATGGCAGCGTCGAGTCGATTCGGTAGAGGCGGCGAAGGTCGTCGGGCAGCAGCGCGCCATCGTCGAGCCGATCCGTGACGGCAAAGATGACGGCTGAGACGTCATGGGCGGCAAGCACCGGCGCGGCGAGCGCGTGCAGGTTCGCGGGGGCGTCATCGAACGTGACGACGAATCGCGGCCGGACATGCGTGCCGGTGGACAAGCGTCCCGCTGAGCACTCGTGCGCATCGATCAGGTCGCCCAGCCGCCGGAGCAGGCCGAGCTGTGCGTCGAGCTGCGATTGCGTGACGTAATGCGAGGGAACCCATGCGGCATCGCGATCGGCGTCCCGGCAGACGCCGTGATAGACGAGGATGCGGACAGCATCGCGACCGACGCGGGCGGCGATCCAGCGCAGCGCACTGGGCGCGCCGCGCGGCAACGGCAGCAGTGAGGTCAGCAAGGTCGGTCGTTCCGGCGGCGATTCCGGGATGCTCGGGCGGGTCGAGGCGGCAGCCTGCTCCCGGCTTATATCGGAATTTCGTCGCGTTCCGGTGAGCGAATCCGACGGGAGGTCGGGGCACTGCGCGGCGTCGGGTCATTCATTCTCGGACGCGCAGGGAGGAGTCCTCGATCCGCGGCGGGCAGGAATTGCGCCGACCAGGCGCTGAGCATGGCGAGCGACCAGAGCGTCGCGCCGTGTCGTCGCCGACCGCTTTGATGGTCGGTCCAGAGCCGCTGAATCGCGGCGCGGTTGATCAGGCCGTGGTCGTTGCGACGCAGCCAGCCGGCGAGCTGCTTGGCGCCATGGGCGCCGGGCATCAGCCACTCGTCGAGCGGCACGCCAAAGCCGCGCTTGCGCTGCCAGGCGAGATCATGGCCCAGTCGCCGCGCCGCGGCCTGCCGCAGCAGCAGCTTTCCGAAAGCGCCGCGCACGCGCAGCGCGGGAGGAATGCCGGCCGCAAACTCAACGAAGCGATGGTCGAGCATCGGCGAACGCACCTCCAGGCCGTGCGCCATCGACGTGCGATCCGCCTTGGCGAGTATGCCGTCCGCGAGGCCGAAGCGAATATCGACGGCCTGACAGCGGGCGAGAGGGTCGGCTGCCGTGGCGTCGTGATAGGCGGCTCGCAACTGTTCAAGCGGGTCATAGTCTCCCAGCGTCCGGCGCAGATCGGGATGGAGCAGTTCGAGAACCTGTTCCCGTTCCATGCGGGCGACGCTGCGGGCATGCGCGGCCGCGCCATCTCCAGCGAGATTCACCAGCAAGCGCCGGGCGCGCAGGGGACGCGGGAGCCAGGCAGCGTCGGGTGCGATGCGGGCGGCCGGTGCGAGGAGAGCGCGGCGCATCCACTCCGGCGCGGCGCGGCGAAGCTGCTCTTCGTAACGATCGAACCGGTAGCGGCGGTAGCCGGCGAGGATTTCATCGCCGCCGTCGCCGGTCAGCGCGACTTTCATGTGCATGCGGGCGTTGCGCGCCAGCAGGAACATCGGCAGTGCGGAGGGATCGGCCAGCGGCTCATCGAGGTGCCAGGCAAGGCGCGCGAGCTGGGAGAGATCACCGCTCGTCAGGCAGCAGTCGTGATAGTTCGCGCCGAGCCGCTGGGCGGCGAGGCGCGCGGGTGCGCGTTCGTCGGCGACCGCGGCATCCGAGCCGATCGTGCAGGTCGGCAGCGTTGCGGACGTCGCGGGACCGGCGGCATCGATCATCGCGGCGACGACGGCGGCGGAATCGATGCCGCCGCTGAACAGCGCGCCGAAGGACACTTCATTCGATAGTCGCTCGCGTGCGGCGTCGGCCAGCCGGCTCCAGAGTTCATCCGCGAGCGAGTCGGCCGTGCCCGTATGCCATTCGACGGCCGGCAGCGACCAGTATCGCTGCTTGCGCACCGCGCCGCGCTCGAAGACGAGGCATGCGCCGGCTTCCAACTTTTCAATGCCGCGGAAGATCGTGCGCGGGGCGGGGATGAAGCCGAGGGCGAGATAGTCGGCGAGGGCGCAGAGGTCCAGTTCGCGCGGGATGCCAGGGGCTTCGAGCAGGGACTTCAACTCCGATCCGAAGAGCAGCCGCCGCGACTCGACGCGGTAGTAGAGCGGCTTGACGCCGAGGCGGTCGCGCGCGAGCAGGAGCCGCCGCCGTGGCGCATCCCAGATCGCCAGCGCGAACATGCCCCGCGCGCGATGCAGAAAATCGTCGCCATATTGCTCGTAGAGATGGACCAGTACCTCCGCGTCGCCCTGCGTGGCGAAGGCGTGGCCGCGCGCAGCAAGATCGCGGCGCAGTTCGGCATGGTTGTAGATCTGACCGTTGAGCAGCAGGCGGATCGTGCCCGTTTCGTTGCGGACGGGCTGACCTGCGCCGGAGACATCGACGATCGAAAGGCGGCGATGGCCGAGACCGGCCTGCGCGTCGAAGTAAGCGCCCGCCTCGTCGGGTCCGCGATGGGTGAGGATGTCGCGCATCCAGCCGACGGCGACGCGCTCCCCATCGGTGAGGCGATCCGTAGTGACGATACCGGCAATGCCGCACATGACGGGCGGACCTCCGGGCTGGATATCGGTCCGTGGTGCGGGGAACTGAAGATCCGGGTGTCGGAAGTGGTTCTGACGTTTCGACCGGCGGGAATCGGCGGCCCAGGCGCGGAGACCCTCCGCGACGAACGAGCCGTGCCGGCCTCCAGCGGCTACTTCTTGAATTCTTCAACCGCGCGGGAGGCAGCCCGGCGAACCTTGTCCGCGGCCTGGGTGGCGGCGACGCCCGCTTCGTGCGCGGCGTGCCGGGCGGCGTCGCGAGCCTGTTCCATTCGCGGAGCGATCTGGGTCGCAGCCTGCGAGGCGGTGGATTTAGCCCAGTTCTTCCACTCTCTCCCTTCTCGGCGAATCGTTTCAACGGCAGGCTCGATGATCTCTTCCTGGGCCGCGCCGGAGATCTCCGTCGCCGCCTGGCTGGTGGCTTTCTTGGTCTTTGCGAACTGCTCCGGATTGCAGGCCGTCCAGAGCAGGGCGGCGGCACAGAACGGAAGGGTCACCATTCGCGGATGGAAGCGACCGGGCATGGGCCGGGACGAAGACATGACCGGCGGATTATAGTGTCGGCCGAGCCGATCTACGACGCGATGGGGCGACCATCGTCGGGGCGAGTGTCGAGGCTGCCGCTGATGCCGATCGTGGTGACCTGTTCGCATTGCGGCCAGCACGGCGAAGTGTCGCGCTCGGCGGTGGGGCAATCGGTGACCTGCGCGAAGTGCCGGCAGGCATTCCCGGTTCCTTTCGGTTCGGGGCAGTTGGCGGTGGAGTGGGGGGTTGGAGTAGCAGGCACGCGGCTGCCGCTCACGCCGGGGCGCGAGGTGTCGCTCGGCCGCGGGCTGGACTGCGATCTGATGCTGCCGGGACCGCGCGTGTCGCGCCGGCACGCGGTCATCCGCCGGACCGATGATGAATGGCGGATTATCGACCAGCACAGCGCCAACGGCACATTCGTCGATGGGCAGCGAATCACCGAAGCGGCGCTGGCAACAGATCGGCACATCACCATCGGCGATTACGTCATCCGCGTGACGGTGATCGAGCAGCCGCGCGAGGATGATTCGCGCGCGCTGGCGGGACTGATCGGGGGGGAGTCGGTCTCAACGGAGACGACACCGGTGAAGCCGCCATCGCGGCCGGTGCTGCCGGGAGGCGAAGCGGGCGGGGTGGATTCGGGCGACACGGTGATGGCGGCGCCGCCGCCCGGCGGGTCGGGCGAAATCGGTTCCAGTGCTGGAAAGAGCCGATCGAGCGGCGCGAGTCGGTCAGGGCAGGCTGGCGGAGCTGCCGGAGCGCAACGCCCGCGGCCGGCGCCGGGTTCGGGGTCAGGTGGAATCGCGGTTGGCGCTGGAGCAGCGCGGGGCGCGGCGAACGCTTCGGGCGACCTGGACGCTTCTTCGAAAGGAGCTTCCGGAGCAAGATCCGGCGCTGCCGCGCCGCGAAGCGGACCGTGGCTGCTGCTGGCGATGGCGGCGATTCTGGTCCTGATCGCGGCGGTCGCGGCATATGTCATGATGAAGCGGTGAAATCGTGACGGTCGTGGCGCTGCATCACGCTCCTCTCCAGGTCGTCCCCGACGTCGACCTGACGACGCCGATCGAGCGGCTGGCGCCGAAGCGTTCACTGCTCTTCTCGCCGCTGAAGATCAACCAGGCAACGCTGCCGAACCGGGTCTGGCTGCCCGCCATGGTCACCTGGCTTTCCAACGAACAGGGAGAGGTGACGCCGGAGGTCGAGCAGCGCTACGTCGCCTACGCGCGCGGCGAGCCAGGCATGATCGTGCTGGAGGCGATCGGTATCCGCGACGTCGCCAGCGGACCGCTGATGCGGATCGGCCACGACCGTTACGTGTCCGGCCTGCGGGCGCTGCGGGCGAAGATGAGCGCGGCGGGACCCTCGAAGGTCATTCCACAGATCATCGACTTTCTCAAGATCGCGCGGCGGAATCCGGCCGCCTACCGGGCGCATCTGCAGAAGCGGGGCGGGGCGTTCGCCCGCGCCGGCGAGATGTCAGACGAAGAGCTTCGCAGCATGCTGACGCCGCGCGAGTGGCGCGACTGTCAGTATGGATATCGGCAGTTGATCTCAGACCTGTCGCGCGACGAGGTACTGGAGCTTCCGGCACGATTCGCGGCGGCGGCGCGGCGCGCCCGTGAGGCGGGCTTCGACGGGGTGGAGCTGCACTTCGCGCACGCTTACACGATGGCCTCCTTCCTCTCCGGTCGGAACGGCCGCACGGATGAGTTCGGCGGCGCCTCGCGGGAGAACCGTGTCCGGCTGCCGCTACGGGTGATCGAAGCCGTGCGGCGCGCGGTCGGCCAGGATTTCATGGTCGGCCTGCGCTACCTCGGCTCGGACGAGATCGAAGGGGGCAGCACGCTGGAGGACGCGCAGTTTTTCGGCGTGCGGTTCGCAGAGGCGGGGGTGGATTTCATTAGCGTGTCGCGCGGCGGGAAGTTCGAGGATGCGGAGCAGCCGCGCGTCGGCGAAGCGATGTACCCCTACACGGGGCATAGCGGGTTGATGTGCATGCCGATGTCGGAACCGGACGCGGTGGAGAATCGCCGCAACGCGGCCGAAATCCGGCGTGCGATCCGCGACGCGGGTTACGCGACGCCGGTGGTCGTCACGGGGCGGATCAACACCTTCGAGATGGCGGAATCCATTCTGCGCGCGGGCGGTGCGGATCTGATCGGTATGGCGCGCGGGTTGCTGGCCGATCCCTTCTGGCCGGTGAAGGTGCGCGAGGGACGGGACTTCCACCATTGCAAGTACACGAACGTATGCGAGGCGCTGGACCGCCATCACCGGCAGGTGCGCTGCCAGTTGTGGATGAAGCGCGTGAACCCCGATGGCACTTTCACCCATTTCGTCAATCCGCCGGAGGGGTGGTGAGAGGTGGTCAATCTCCCACGACATCACGCCGAAGGCCGCAGGAGCATGAGCAGCAGCAGCGGCCAGCCGACGTAGCGCTCAGCCCGCGGGACCGCCGCCGCAAAGGCGCTGTCCGGCGCGTGCTCGCCGAGATGATCGATCCGCAGACCGGCACCCAGCGCGGCCATCACATAGTCGCTCACCTGGTGGCTGCAACTGGTGATCTGAAGTTTCTTTCCGGATTGCGGATCGGTGAAGCGCGCCTGCACCCCCTTAAGCATCATCGCCGGGTGCATGACGGTGACGACCAGGCGACCGTCCGGATTGCAGACGCGCCCCATCTCGCCGAAGAGTTCCCTCAGTCCGGCGATGTGGTCCACCACCAGCCCGCACAGGACCAGATCATGCGCGCGGTCAGCGAAAGGCAGACGCTGACTCAAGTCATGCTGGAGAAACGTCACGGCCTCCGCGCCGGGTTTCGAGCGCGCCCGCTGGAGCATCCCTTCCGAGAAATCAATGGCGGTGACCCGCGCTCCCTGCGCCGCGAGCCGCAGCGCATGCCGCCCCGTGCCGCAGCCCACGTCGAGCACGCGCTGGCCGCGCACCGCCCCGAGCAGCGGCGGCAGTTCGCGCTCCTCGAGCGCGACGAGGGGATTGGCGTCGCCGTCATAGACCTGCGCCCAGGCGTCGTAGCCGGCGCGGGTGGCGAGTTCGCCGCAGACTTCGGGAGCATCGCCGGAAGGAGTGGACGAGTCAGATGCCACGGAGTCACCTCTTTCAAGTCGCGCGCGTCCCATCGCGTCGCTACCGTGTCCGCAGGGCCTGGTCGATGATCTGCTCGATCATCGGCTGGTCGGCGAGCTTCCAGCGCGGAACTTCGCGGTTGTTCACAAAGGCCGTCGGGATTCCCTTGATCCGCAGCGTGCCCAGCGCGGCCACGTCGTCGTCGAGCAGCATCTGCACGCGCGGCGATTCCAGTTCGGCGATCCAGGCCGCCCCGTCGATCCCCAGTCCCGCGGCGGCGGCCTCCAGCAGCGATCGATCGATCAATCCGTCTCCTTGTGACATCAGCCATTCGTGGGCGAGCCAGAACGCATCGGTCCCACCGAGCAATCCCGCCGCGCCGGCTGCCCGCACGGCGATGCAGGAGTCCGTTTTGCCGGCAACCTTGACCACGGGATTGCATTCGCCGTTGAAGGGAAAGAAGCGGAATTCGTAGCAGACGCCCGGGCGGCGCGCGGCCAGTTCGCGAAGGACGCGGTCGAGTTCGATGGAGTTGGTCTCGCGATAATCGCCATAGACGACGACGCGTACCGGGGCGGTCTCGGCTCCGCGCGGCCAGTTCGCGGTGCGCGGCGGCATGTTGACGCGCCGCTGGGAGAGCCAGTCGTCGATGATCTTGCGCGCCGCGGGCGGTGGATGGTCGAATTCCGGCCCGCGGGGACCGGGATTGTGCGTGCCGAGCGCATCGAGCACGCGCTGGAGAGATTGCCGCGCGCCCCAGCCGCGCAGCTCGATGCCGTTGATGAAGACCATCGGCGTGGACGAGAGGCCCAGGGCGATGCCTTCGGCGACATCCTCGTGGATGTTGCTGAGAACTTCCTCGCTTTTGAGCAGCCGGCGGAACTCATCGACGTTGAGCCCGAGGTTCTTCACCTGCTGATCCATCGCGGGGACATTGAAGACGCCTCCCTGCTCGAATAGCCAGCGGTGCATCGCCCAGTAAGCGGCATCGCCGCCGAGGATTCCCGCCGCCTCGGCCACGCGCGCGGCGAGGCAGGCGGAGGGATGCAGTGTCTTGGTGGCGTAGGGGTTGCACTCGGTGTTGAGCGGGAAGTGCTTGGCGGAGAGCGAAACATCGCTGCGGTTGGGGAGCAGCTCGAAGAGCATCTCCTCGAGACGCTTGCACTCGCGGCACTGATAATCGGAGAAGACGACGATGCGGATCGGCGCAGGGAGCGGCGCGCCGTAGTGATAGCGGCCGGTGAAGGGCTTGTCGGGTACTTCCGGTACGCCGGTGATCGTCGCGGGAGCGGGTGCGCTCGCCGGCGCGACGGCCGGTCGGCTCGCGGTCGCAGCGGGAGTAACCGCCGTGACGGCGGGCGGTGCGGGAGTCGCCGATTGCCGTGCGACCTCTTCCGCGATGCGCTGAGTGGAGGCGACGAATTCCTTTTCCGTGTTGGCTTCCGCCTGTCGCAGCACGATGCGATCGGTGATCCCCAGCGCCGCCGACGCCGCGACAAAGACCGCGCCCGGCAGGCCGAGTCCCGCGCGGCCCGGAACCGGGAGCGCGGATCGCGCGAACAACTCCAGGATCGCCAGGAAGAGCAGGTTGGCGGCGTGGGCCGTCAGGCAGTAGGGGCAGAGATACCCCCCCGTGATCATCACGACGACATAGCCGACCGAGACGACCGCGCTGATCCGCATGATCGCGCGGACCGCGCCGCCGACGCGGCCGGCCGACGCGGACCAGACCGCCAGCGCCGCGAGGAAGTAGGCGAGTCCCGCGAAGGAGACGGGCCACTCGACGCCGGGGATGCGGCCCCAGATGCTTGACGCCGCCTCGGCGCAGGCGGAACCGACGCCGCAGCCGGGCAGGTTATGCCCGCTGATGTGACTCCAGCACATCAGCGCGGAGGCGCCGGCCGCAAACAGAAGGAGGAGCGATCCGAGATGCCGGAGCGGCGCGGCGGGCGTGCCGCCGTGCATTCCGCCGGAGGGAGGCGCGGCGTCATTTGATTCGTGGCGTATTCGCGGAGAGGGCTGCGTCACATCGGACTCGTCGATTGCGGACATGGAAAGAATGATAGCGGCGGGTTGTGGGAGTGCCGGAGCCCGCTTCGGGCTCTCTCATCCGTCGCCCTCATTCTCTCACTGGAGCGAGAAGAAATACAATGGCCGCCTCAAATGCGGCTATGAAACCCGCCGCTCTCACCTGTCGACGCGAGCGTCGGCTTGTGAGAGCTTCGGGACGCGCCTTGCAGGACCGAGCGTGATCTCAGAACCGCGACCGGAAGGGAGCGGATGGGGGCCGCTTGATCACGGGCGCGGCTCGGAAAGGCAATCAGTTGCCCTCGGTTGCCCAAGGCGAGAGGGATACAAACCCCCCTTGGTCCCCCCTTGAAAAGGGGGGAAAAATCATGTCATTCCCCCGTCATGCGTCATACCTGCGACGTCCGTCATTCCTGCGATGTTTGTCATTCCCGCGAAAGCGGGAATCCAGTGAATTCGGTCCACTCGCTTCGGATGGTGGTTCTGATAGGGCGAGCCACCCATTGCGTGCAAGCGCCTTTCCGAGCCACAACCATCATTGTCCCCCCCAAAAAAAAGGGTGCGTCGGGGACGCACCCTGCAAGGCTCCGCCAATGGTGGTGCCACGCGCCGATTACCAGCCGGGCAACGGCTCGATGGCGAGCACGGCATCGAGCTTCGTGACGGCGTCGAGCTGCTGAAGCGGCACGCGGGCAACGAGGGCCGAGGCCGCCTTCGCCTGCTCGACAATCTCCACGCCGAGTTTCTTCAGCGCGTCGATCACCGCGTCGCTCAATTCGCTGAGGCGGATGAGCACCTCGACGCGGCCGTCCCGGACCTCCAGCCCTTCGATGCGTCCGTCCGCCGGTTCCTTGCCGTCGGCGAACTGTTTGGCGATGGAGCGGAGCGCGTCGGCGAGCTTGTCGGCCTCTTTCTTTTCACGCGCCGCCACACCCCGGCGATCCGATTCTTCGTCGTGGCTGCGATAGTCGAGTTTTGAACCCTGCCGTGAGACATCGCTCCGGGCGGCTTCGGCGGGGCGGCCGCCGGTGGGGGCATTGACACCGAGCTTCGCGATGGCGGTCGTCGTCATCGGCGCCGCGGCGCGCTGCCAGACTCCTCCTCCGCCGCCGAATCCCTGCTCGCCGAAGACGCCTTCGTGGCTGACTCCTTCGGGCATGTCGACCGGCACCATCACGGTCCGCGCCTCACCGCCCGCGGTGACGCGCAGCTCCTCGACGGCAACGAAGCTCGTGAAGGGGGTCATCAGCGCGTATTGCAGGCCGAGGTTGAGGATGCCGTTGCGGATGTCGGCGTCGGGGCGGCCCTGCTGGATGCCCACCAGGTCGCGCCAGGAGAGTTCTTCGACCTTCGCGCGGGCCCAGAGCGACGCCAGCGCGGGATGCGCGACGCCGGTCGCGGGCAGGTTGACCCGAATGTCGCGGCTGAAGGAGCCTTCGGCCGTGCGGCCGGAGAGGCGGATCGTGTGATCGCCGCCGCGCGTGTAGCGGCCGTGGATCATGATCGGCTTGCAGGCGAAGAGATCGGGAATGACGGCCGGAAGCAGGTCGGAGACCTCCGCGCCGCGCCAGTCAATGGCGATGTCGGCCAGCACCGGCGTGGCGATACGTTCGCTGAAGCGCAGGACGGCCTCGGAGGCGTCGCCCTGGAGCGACACGTACTCCACTTCGCCTCGGCCGGCGCGGGCCATGCCGTCCAGCAGGTAACGATTGACCGAGTTGCCGATGCCGAAGCTGAAGACGCGCGTGCTGGCGGCGTGGCGCTTCACCGCGTCGATGATCTCCATGTCATTGCCGACGTAGCCGTCGGTCATGAAGCAGCAGATGCGCATCGGACGGCGCGGGTCGGGAGCGGGGCGCGGCGCGTCGACGTCGCCGGCCGGGGCGGCCGCGGCGGGCGGCGTCTGGGCCAGGGCGGCCTCGATGGCCTTCATCATTTCGGTGCCGCCGCCGCCGGCGCGCGTGGCGAGGAAGGCCTGCGCGGCGCGGATGTTGTCGGAGGTCGCGGGCTGCGGCTGCGGCCAGAGCACATGCGTGTCGCCGGAGAAGGTGATGAGGTTGAACGTATCGTCGGGGCGCATCGCGTCGATGGCGCGCTTCATGACGTCCTTGGCCTTTTCGATCGGAAAGCCGCTCATCGACCCGGAGGTGTCCAGCACGAAGACCAGCTCGCGCGGAACGGCGGCAACGCGGGTCGAGCGGGCGGGCGGCTCCAGTACCAGCGTGAAGAATCCGCCGCGCGCGTCGGTGTGGGTCAGCAGGGCATCGCCGATCGATGCGTCGGCGGTGCGGTAGCGAAGGATGAAGTCGCGATTGGGAATCTCATTCCTGCGGCGCAGGGAGATCGTGGCGCGGCCGTCGCCTCCGCGGACGTCGTCGATTTCATGCAGCGTGCTCGTCAGGCCGGTGAGCGGCCGGCCGGCGTCCAGCCGGAGCGTGAGGTCGATGTCGTGGCCAGCACGGCAGCCCTTTGCGGCCACGGGCGGCGTAATGCGCGAGGCATCGGGGACGCGGTCGGTGTCCTGTGCCCAGCCGTTGCCGACCGATTGCGAGACGGGATTGCCGGGGATGTAGCGCGGTCCGACGACCATCGGAAAGACGAATTCATACCAGCCCTCGTCGAAACGCAGGGCGTTCGCGTAGCGGATTTCGACGGTGATCCGCGCGCCGGGTTCGATGTTGGCGACCGACTGGGTGAAGATGTTGGCGCGCTCCTGGTCGAGCAGCGCGGCGACGTTGCCGCGGGCGCGGGCGGCGTCATAGACGCGGCGCGCCTCCTGCCGCTCGCGGATCGTGCCGCGGATCGTGCGGTCCCCGACGGTCAGCGTCATGTCAGCGACGGCGGCGTTTTCCGGAAGCGGGAAGACATAGACCACCTCGATCTTGTCCGGGCCGCGGTTGCGAAACCCCTGCCG
>Ga0187894_10004561_pt1 | contig 14753 bp, 12 predicted proteins | sample GBC1701081metaG_FD_136650 | JGI IMG/M metagenome (GOLD analysis project Ga0187894, IMG submission 136650) | White microbial mat communities from a lava cave in the Kipuka Kanohina Cave System on the Island of Hawaii, USA - GBC170108-1 metaG ...
CCGTGACCATAACGCTGCTATCAATATCAACGCGAGGGCATCGCGTTTGGGGATGGAGAAGCAACCTTCTCCGTGTGAACCAAGTACCTACCCTACTCGATAGGGAATCCTCGCGCTTTTAGCACGGGGAGGATGTCAACAGCCCTTAGATACCGTTGCCGCACGTCGCCGTATTGCGGACCATATAATTCGACAAGGGCAATATAATTTATAAAACGAAAGAAAATTATTCTATGAAAGCAGTCATTGTTAAAGAGTTCAAAGAACCGCTTTGTATTATTGAAACCGATGAGCCTGAAACGTTAGCACCTGACGAAGTTTTAATTAAGGTGTCCACTTGCGGCGTTTGCCATTCGGACTTGCATTTGGCAGATGGTGAATGGAAACATCTTCTGAAAATTGCAAAACCTGACTTGATTTTGGGACACGAAATTATCGGCACAATCGAAGCTGTCGGTGATGAAGTTAAAGAGTTAAACAAAGGTGAACGTGTCGGTGTTGCATGGTTACACTGGGCTTGCGGCGAGTGTGAAGTTTGTCTTGAAGGCAATGAAAATCTTTGCTCTAAACAACAGATAACAGGCTTAACCGTTGACGGAGGTTTTGCCGAATTGATGAAGGCTAAAGCGAGCCATGTTTTTCGTATTCCAAAAGAATTGTCTTCCGCAGAAGCCGCCCCGCTCTTGTGTGCGGGCGTGACTGTTTATCGCGCAATTAAATTAGCCGATATTAAACCCAATCAGCGCGTGGCTGTTTTCGGAGTCGGCGGTCTGGGACATTTGGCGATACAGTTGGTGAAACGTTACACAGATGAAGTTACTGCCATTGATATAAGCGACAACAAATTGGATTTGGCACGCGAACTTGGTGCGACAAAAACAATTAATGCCGCAACGGAAAAAGTTTCTCAAGTCCTTCGTAAAATTGGCGGAGCGCACATAGCTGTTGTTACAGCTTCTGCTAAAACTGCTTATGACGACGCGCTCTATTCTTTATCTCCGTCAGGCACCATTGTCGTAGTCGGTTTGCCGGCAGAGCCTTTAACATTTTCAGCGAACGCTTTATCGGCAAGAGAGGCGCGAATAATCGCTTCATCGGTCGGCACACGCCAGGATATGAAAGAACTTTTTGAACTTGCTGCCGCCGGACACATTCGCTGTCACATTGAGACGCGCCCGCTGTCAGAAATAAACGAAGTATTTTCGGAATTAAAAAGCGGCAAAGTCATAGGTCGTATTGTTATAGAAATGGCGTGACCGGCAGTTGAAATTTTGTAGGTAAAACGTGAAAGAGGATTTGGTAACAGCAATTCTCATTTTGGAAATTTTTTCAGCCCGCGAATGCCGCAGGCAAGCGTAAAGCCCCGTGCGCGTGAGTGCGGGCAGTCGAATCAACCCCTGATTTTGTAGCCGGCGAAGCGTGTGACAGACCTTGCAGTCGCACATTTCATAGAGCTTAAAACGCGGTCATTGCAATTCTCCCCGCTTACGCCGCACGTGTGGCTTTACTCTGACACCTGCCTCACAGGTTAAGATAGAAAAGCTAAAATGAGAATTGCTGCCATTCAGCAAAATCTGAATGAGAGTTTGATAAATTATTCTGTTTACTCAAAATTTTAATGCGTTTGCCCTAGGGTTAAGTCTTTACATTCAGGAATGGCAAGACATAATTTCAAATCCTTTTCATAATGCACTTTCAGTGACATAAATCAGCGGGCGACTCTGGTAAGTCGCTATTCATTGACACTCAAAAACAACTTATCTAATCTCTTTGACTATGCCGATTAAGATAAGAGAAAAAACGATTAATTATAAAGGCACAAAAATACACTATTTCCATAAGCCCGATGGAGTTGTTGTCTTTAACACAAAAGATATAACCGCCATCTTAGGCGCGGAACTCCTAAATAAACTCCAAAGCTACGAATTTCTACGTGTTGAATATCAAATGACAGTTATGTACGCCAAACTATTGAATAAGGATTTTGCTAATTGGCTTCAGGAAAAATTCCAAGACGACTAAATTTCAACTGCGTAGGTTCGCTCAGCTCTACCGTTACCTATACCTCAGGTTTTGGCGTAGCAGTCCTCTCTGAGATTTTGTCGCTGTTTTAGCTTTTGTTGTAACGGTTTGCTTTCAACGCAAATAAGATAAGCAATTTTTCATTGGAGGAATGTAAGGCTTAAAATCCAAGGTTTGGAGAAAAGATTCTTTTGTTTGCCGCGAATGCCTTTTTGTGGTAGGGGGGATGGGGCTGCTGTTCATTACGGTTGGGCAACAAACAGTGAGTTTTATATTATAAGAAACTTCGCTGTTTTCTCTTTCTTGACGCTTCCTTTGTTTACCGCTCTCATGATGGGAGACCCCGTGATTAGAGATTTCTGTACGGGCATCACTCCTCTTATTTTTTCAAAGCCAGTCAGCCGCGTAGCATATCTTCTAGGGAAATTCTCCGGTAATTTCTTTGTACTCGTCTGTTGTCAGACGGCTTTTATGCTGGCTCTTGTGATGTTGCAGTGGTTTCGCACATCGGGAATGGTTGTGCAACCAACACGGACTATTCTTTACTCTCGCACTTGGTTCTAGTGTTCAGTCAAGGTTGTGATGACGGGTCAGAACCGCCTGCGCCTACAGGCGGGTTAAGCGCGGCAAAGAAGAAACCCGCCCGTAGGCGCAGGCGGTTCTGACCTCGTCCGTCAATTGAAACTTGACTGAACACTAGAGTAAACGAATTGAAATTTAATCCCATGCGGGCTAATAGTTCTTTTGTGAACTCAATATTTTCACCGGAATTGGAAGATATGTTTTCAATGATAATTTTTTCTTCCGGTACTCCAATGTTTCTGGCGATTTCAGCAAATGTTTCCGCTTCCGTTTTTTCAAATATATCTTTTGTTAATCTGCCGAAACCGCCGGAAAAGATTATGTAAGGAGCAAAACCTTGCAGAAACAAATCCGCTCCTCTTTCAGCGACTCTCAAATCATGACTACACGAAACTAAAATAGAATCACAGGGTTTAAGCCTGTGATTCATTTGGTTATACTCCCAGAGTATTTTAGCTAATTCATCAACACTATTCATCAGGGGTTTTGAAGAGAATCGTACTGCCCGTTAGTTGCTCTGTTACAGTTCAATAATGAGTGCTTTCAATATCGCGTTGTTTGTTTTTAGTTTTCTCTATTTTTTTGATGAAGCTACTGTCGCTCCGACAATATAACTATCACGGGCGCGGACTGCCACATTCGGACGATAGACTCTCACCTTAATTTGCTTGCGCTGTCCTGCCTCTCCCGCTTCTAACGGGTAGTAGCCGATGCTGTATTGACTACGAAGTTCTTTTGCAATCCCTTCAAAAGCCGCGGTCAGCCCGCCGGTGGTCGCTTCTGCGCGAAACATTCGCCCGCCGGTCTTTTCCGCCAAAGCTTCAAGATAAGTCCTTCCGCGTGTGTAGTCGGCACTCGACGGCGCACCATTGCCACCCGGAATTTTCCATATAGGCGGAGTACTCATCGGTCCACCCTTTCCTATACCGCTCTTATCGAAAAACGTGTTGTAATAAATGGGGAAAATTATCGAATCTCCTTCTTCGGCATCTTCGAGCGTACTGTTGAAACTTGCACCCCGCGATGTTGTGTCAACTCCGTCGGTGAAAAGCACAATCGCCTTGCGTCCCTCAATTTTATTGAGTTTTTTCTGAAGCGATGTTTTTACCGCTTCGTAAAGCGAGGTGCCATTTCCGAAACTTGTGCGGCGAATCGCTCTGTAGATTTTATCGCGCTCGTTCGTAAAATCCGTCAAAACATGAATGTTTGAATCAAACCCGATGACCATGACCCTGTCTTCTGCTTTCAACTGACTAACAAAAGCAATTGCCGCGCTTTGAATCTCTTCGATTTTGTAAGAGGTAGATGGACTCATATCAATCAGGAGTATGACTGTAAATGGCTGGTCTGAAGTGCCAAAATAAGCAATTTTTTGTTCTTTTCCGTCTTCAAAAATCTTAAAATCCGCTTGCCGCAAATCTCCTACGTAAACTCCGCTACGTTCATAAACAGAAACCGGAATCGTCACTAGACTTGTATCCACCTTAACAACATCCTCGTTATTTGTAGTTGTCTCGCCCGTTTGCGTAGAGGGTGTTGTTTTAGGCGTAGTTTCTTTTTTAGATTTTTTATCCTTCGATAAATTCGGTGAAAGAATGATTGAACTACCAGATTTTGATTCCGAATACTCATCCGAATTTTGAGTTTCAGGCGTTGGCACAGGCTGTGCCGATGCAGATTTTATCTTGCGCCCGGACTGAGCCGGACAGCAGATGACAAAGCCTACCAATAAAATTGCTAAAAGAATTACTGATGTTTTCATCTTATTATCTTAACTTTATATGTCCTGTTTTGTGACTGAATCTCGGTTGTTGAAGAGAGCTATCTTCTTTCAACAAGCAATCATTTTAATTGTTTCTTTACAGATTATTTTAGATAACATTCTGAAGATTGACGTTGTCTGTTTCACTTGAAAATGATTTTTTGACTTTTCTCTGTTGCGTAAGAATGCTTTGGTATTGAACCCGCCCGCGCAGAACAAACCGTGTCGTTGCTTAAAATACGATACAAAACACAACCTCTGAAAAGCGTTATGCCGGGTCAAATATCTGTACGCTAAAACTATTATTTACTTCTTCACACAAGTCATCGTAAATCACATTATTTTGCGAATAAAGGCGAAGACGGTAGAATGAACCCGCAAACGTAATTTTAAGTTTCCACATTTCGCAGGTAAATAAATTAATGAGTGTAGATTCAACTGTTGAAACAAACGCTTCTTCGGAAACGTCTGTGCCGAACCATCCGCGTAATTGGCTGAAACCATCGCTTGATTGGTTATTGGTTTTTGTTCCCGTAGCAATTGCTTTGCGCTTTATTCCGGCACTGGAAAATCCGACAGCCCTTTTTATTGTTTCGTGTCTGGCAATAATTCCTCTTGCCGGATGGATGGGACGTGCAACCGAACATCTTGCAGAACATCTTGGGCAAGGCGTCGGCGGCTTATTAAATGCCACATTCGGTAATGCGGCAGAACTCATTATCGCGCTTTTCGCGCTTTCAAAAGGTTTAGAAGGAGTTGTAAAAGCTTCTATAACGGGTTCGATTATCGGCAATATACTTCTGGTTTTGGGGCTTTCATTATTGGGAGGCGGTTTGAAATTTAAGCAACAGCTTTTCAACCGCACTGCCGCTAGTACGTCATCCACGGCTTTGACGCTTGCCGGAATCGCCTTGTTGATACCTACAATCTTTCACATCGTTGCCGCACAAGTTCCTGTTTCGCAAGGCGGGTGGACGCCCGCAAAAGAACAAACTCTTTCGCTTTCAATCGCCATCGTCCTGTTTCTGACTTATATTCTGACACTCGTTTTTTCGCTCGTCACGCACAAGAGTTTATTCGGCGGGACTGATGATCACGATTTCAACGCGGATGTCGGAAAAGAACTTACGGAAGCGGAAGATCACGGTCACGCTTGGTCATTGAAAAAATCAATCGTAACGCTTTTCATAGCCACAGCCTTTGTCGCTCTTGTTTCGGAATTCCTCGTCGGCGCAGTTGAGGGCGCACGCGAGACTTTAGGGTTAACCGAAGTCTTTGTCGGCGTCATCGTTGTTGCTATTGTGGGCAATGCGGCTGAACATTCGTCAGCCGTTTTAATGGCACTTCGCAACAAAATGGATTTGAGTTTAGGTATTGCGCTTGGTTCTAGTTTGCAAATCGCCCTTTTTGTCGCTCCTATTCTGGTCTTTGCCTCTTATCTGTTCGGGCATCCGATGAATCTGGAATTTACCATTCCCGAAGTCGTCGCCGTTGTGGTTTCGATTCTGATAGTTGAACAGATAAGCAGTGACGGCGAAAGCAATTGGATGGAAGGCGTTCAACTTCTTTCCGTTTATGCGATTTTGGCTATCTTGTTTTATTTCTTGCCCGATGTTCACACACCAAGTACGGGGCATCATTAGAGGGATGAAGGATGAAGGATAAGGGATGAGGGGTGAATTAAAGAGAATTGCTTGTTCATCGCTCATCCCTTCTTAAAGTTCTTGACCTACCATTTACCGTTCTATAAACTCGCAACTCGTTCAAAGCAATCCGATGATATACCCTTTCTTAGCAGTAATGACTTTTCTAATTTGGAGAATCCGATGGGACGTTTACTGAATTTGATTAAAGGTTTTTTCTCTTTGTTTGTTTCAAAAGTCGAGCAAGAGCACCCGGAAATCGTTTATGAAAATGCGATTGAATCATTGACCGAAAAAGCCGTGAAGTTAAGACAAGCGGCGGCGGCGGTGATTCGCAGACGCGACGATTTGGAAGAAAGATTCAAAGAGAAGACAAACGATGCAAAAGAAATCGAAGCGCAAATCACTGTCGCCGTTCAAAACAACGATGCAGAGGTCGGGGCTTTGCTTCTCGAAAAGAAAGAGGAGTTGGACAGAGAAATCGCCGATTTAACAGTTGACCTTGAACAAGGACGCAAAGATGCGGACGACGTGAAATCGGCTCTGATTCGTGTTCAGGGAGAACGTCAAAAGCTGGTCGCCGAAAAAGACAGAATGCTTGCACAAATCGCTTCGGCAGATGCGCGTGTCAAGATTCAGGAACAACTTGACGGTTTGAGCGTTGATGCCGATGTGAAGGCTTTGGATAATGTACGCACACATATCAAGAACCGAGTTGCAGAAGCACGGCTCGGACAAGAGTTAAACGAGAGTTCGCTCGATTCGCGGCTTGAGAAAATCAAACAGCAAACCGGAAACGTACAGGCGCAAAACAAATTTGAGGAACTTCGCAAAAAACATCTTGCTTCACAGCAACAAGGACAGCAAGGCAACAAATCAATGTAAACCGGGAACGCGGGCATCTTTGCCTGCCAACGAGCGCGTGAGCGCGAGTAAAAAGTTTCGCTTTTTTTCAATCTTGAACTTAAACGATATTTTTTAAGCTTGCTATCACAAGCTTCGGCGGGCAAAGATGCCCGCGCTCCCGGTATCGGAGGACTCATATGGCACTTGGAATCAGAATCGGAAAGTACAATTTAGGACCGGGCGCAATCATTTTGGCGGTTGCGGTGATGGGCGGATTGCTCTTTGTAGCGGCAAGGCAGTTTGGCATATTGGATAAACTCAGCCCGCAATCAAACACAAATCAACAGGCTTTTTTGCCGGACAAACCTCTGTCAAATACGGACAGACCAAACCTGCCCGCGACAGATGTTAAGCCGCCCGCAAGAACAAATGACAACCCCGAAGTCGTTATCGGTTTGTGGACATGGCAGGCGGCGAGTCCGATTATTGATGCCGTAGGCGGTCCCGGAAAATCCGGTGATTACCCCGACAGCTTGCTCTATCAGGCGGGAATCACGAATACCAGAATCCTGCTTGAAAACGACACATCAAAACAGGCACAACTTCTCTCAGAAAACAGAATACAGTTTGTCACAACGACGGGTGACCAATCGGCAGTTGATATTGCGGGCGCAAATCGTCTGATGCGTGGTAACAAGGTAAGAATAGTTTGGAGTGCGGGTTATTCGGCGGGCGAAGATTGTTTGATGGGTCCTGAATCTTGGAAAACAAACCCGAAACTCGCAAAGGGCGCGGTTGTGGTTACGGCTGTTCCTTACTGTGATTGGAATGTGACTGTAAACTGGGCAGCGGACAATAGCATTCTAATCAACGGAGACGAATCGGTTTATAACCCCGATGCTATAAATTTCGTCAACGCAGCTGATCACATCGAAGCATCACAAAAGTTTATCTCGAACGCCAAAGTCAGTTTGAAAAACATAAAGACAGGGCAAACGGAAGAGCGTTCGATTGATGCTGTCGCAACGTGGACGCCCGGCGATGTGACGGCGGCGCAAGGTCGCCCGACCGTGACCTATAACGGCAAATCCGAAAAGCTTCAAAAAATTATTTCGACAGAGCAGTATTCGGGAATGATGCCGCATATTCTTTTCGGCAACGCGGATTGGATAAATCAACATCGCGAATATGTTGAGACGCTTTTAAGATGTTTTGCGCGTGCGGCGGCAAAGATTAAATCCGATAAAGCCTATTTTGATAACCGCGTTGCCGCAATCAATTCACAGGTTTTTGCTATGGAAGGAAAGGGACCGGGTTATTGGTCTAGGTATTTCAACCCGACGATTGAAAACGGCGTGTCGCTCGGTGGTTCGCGTGTAAATGACATTGCAGACAATCGCCACTTGTTCGGCATCAATTCAAACAAACCTTTATCCGATAGTGTCTTTGGTATCAGTTACGCAGACCACGCGAAACGGCTTCAACAAATCAAACCCGATAATTTGCCAAGCTATGCTTCCGTTGACCAAGTTGTGGATTTGAGTTTCATCAAGAAGATGTCCGACGAGATAGGAGAAGTAACAAAAGAAGATTACAAACCACAGGGACCCGACACGGGTGGTAAATATGTCGAGGCGAATTTCAGCATAAACTTTGACGCGGGGTCTGCAAATATTAAGGCTTCGGAAATTCCAAAACTAAACGAAATCCGTAGTCTCTTGATTCGTATGTCCAACACACGGGTCATTGTCGAAGGTCATACGGATAATACCGGTAATGATGAAACAAACAATAAGCTATCAAAAGCGCGAGCTGAATCTGTTTGGATTTGGCTAAAGGCTTCGGACGATTCGCGTGTCAACATTAACGACCAGCGTTTGATTAGTGTTGAAGGTTATGGTTCGTTCCGTCCGCTGCAAGGGTCACGCGACAAACAGACCGATGCGGAAAAAGCCGCGAACCGCCGCGTTACGATTATCTTAAAGTAAACGAATTGGTAAACGATTGGAGCGCAGGCATCTTACCTGCCAACGAGCCGAAGGCGAGTAAAATCTTAATAACATTAAGGTTGATTTTGGCTAAACTTTTTTCGCGCTACGCGCTCATGGCAGGCAAGATGCCTGCGCTCCAGTCGTAAAGTCAGTCGTAAAACCAGTCATAAAATCTATGGCAACAACCGCAAATACAGTTTCAAAACCTTCAGGATTTCAAGCGGACTTGCGCGAGGTTTTTCGCGTCTTTGGCGAGCCAAGCACAAAACTTCGTCTGATTCTGTTTTTGATTTGGATAGGAGTTTTTTTCCTTGCGTGGTATTTCAATCCTGTTAAAGCGATTCCGTATCCATCAGAGGTTTTAAGCGCATTCAAAAGAATGTGGGCACTCAACACAGAGAAAAATCTTGTCTATAACATCTATGTCACTTTGAAATTGAACATCATCGGATTGTTCTACGCTACGATTCTTTCGTTGATAATCTCCTACTTTAGCGTTCTGCCCGCGCTGCGTCCTTTCAATCAGATGATGCAGTGGTTTCGATACCTTCCGATTGTCGCTTTCAATCTTTTGTTCCTGGCGTTTTTTACAATCGGGATACAGATGAAAATAGCAATGCTCACAATCGGAATGTCTTTCTTTTTGATAACGAGTATGACGGGCGTTATCGCAAGTATCCCGAAACAAAAATTTGAACTCGCAAGAGTTTTGAATTACAGCGATTGGAAGGTTTTTTATACTGTGGTCTTTCGTCCGACTTTGCCGCAGATGATTGAAATGGTGGCGCAGAACGCGGCGATGGGATGGATAATGATAGTCTCGATTGAAACATTCAACCGCACAGAGGGCGGCATAGGAGCGCAAATAAACACTTATTCTTCAACGAATCAATTGGCAGAAGTTTATGTCTATCTTTTTATCATCGGCATTATCGCCGTTATCGAAGACCAGGTTTTTGTCTGGATGAAACGCATACTTTTCCCCTACACAAAGATTGCTGAAAGGGCTTAATGGCAGAGAATAAAGAAGATGATGGCAAATGCGTTGACGGCATTTTGCCAAACGGGGCAGAGATGTTAGAAGAACTTCTTGTTGTTGATAATGTGAGCAAAAGTTTCCGGACAAACGACGGGAAGCGTTTTCCCGTTTTGGACAATCTGTCAATGACGGTAAGAGACATTAAAGACAAACCGCAGATTATGAGCATTCTGGGTCCGTCAGGTTGCGGCAAAACAACATTACTACGCATCATTGCGGGACTCGATGAACCCGATAGCGGTTTGGTTGCGTGTAGCAATAAAGACGGAAACTTGTGTCCGGTCAAGGTTGGCGATGTCGGAGTCGTATTTCAACGTTACCCGCTTTTTGATGACAGAACAGTGCTGCAAAATCTGGTTGAACCCGCGCGAAACAGCGGCTTGGACAAAAAAACAGCTACTGAAAAGGCTCTGCAATACTTGGAAGAATTTAATCTGTCGGAACAGAAAAATTCTTATCCGCTTCAACTTTCCGGCGGACAACGTCAGCGTGTGGCAATCAGCCAGCAACTTATTCAAGACCGTTTCTATATTATTTTAGACGAACCGTTTTCCGGACTTGACCCGAATAACACGCTCAACGTCATCAATCTTATTGTCAGAGTCGCGCATCAACATTCAAAGAACACTTTTATTATCGTTACGCACGACATCACGTCGGCATTGATTGTTTCCGACCACATATATTTGATTGGAAGAACAAAGAACGAAGGCGGGCGTATTGTGAAAGAGTATGATTTGATTGAAGAAGGTTTAGCATATCGCCGGAACGTGGAAGATTTACCGCGCTTTGCCGAACTCAGAAAAGAGATTCGATATGTTGAATTCCCGCGTCTTGCTGATGTAAATAGTGATTGATAGTTCTAAGTTGAAATGAGAATCTGGTCTTAAAACCTGAAACTTAGAACTCAGAGTTTTGTAGATATGGCACAACAGCCAAACATTAATTACGTTAAAGAAGTGCTGAAAAGCCAGTACAATCTCGGCTTTATCGGCATAATGATTTTGTTGTCAATTGTTTTTGCGAACCCTCTGGGGTTTGCCGCCCTTATTCTGTTCGGTCAAATCGGCGGGGTTTTGTTGTCTCAACTTAAACCTATTCAACGCATTATCCAGCGCAAATATCTGATTGACAGCAAACTTAACCTCAAAGAAAGAGAGGAAGAGATTTTTTTAAGCCTTCCGCCTCATTATCAAAAAGATTTCAAATCGGTTGAGACGCTTTGCGATGAAATTGAAACCAGATGGCAGACAACGGGCAAAACTGCGGATAACATTTTCCTGAGCGATATGATTACAAAACTCGGTTCGTTTCGTCACGAATACGCTCGAATGCTACAAGCCCATCACTTAACAGCAAGCCGCGATTTCAGCACGCTCATTGAAAAATTAAAAGCCGAGTTAGAACAAAATCAAAGGACTTTTGAAGAAGAACGCTCGCCGAAAATCCGTGAGGTTTTAGAGCAGAACATTCGCATTATCAAACAGCGTTTGCAAAAGGCTACGCAACTGCATGAATTGTTAAGGCTGTTGGGCGTGCGGCTAACTGTTGTTAAAAATTCTCTTAAACTTTTACAGGACGAAGTTTATACGGCGTCCGCGCCCGAACATATTTCCGAAGCGGTTGATAATCTGCTTTTGACTTTGGACATAGACGAAGAACTTCGTTCGACATATGAAGATGTTCTCAGTTCGCCGATGGCTGAAAGAACAAGCGAAACAAAATCAACCCCATCTGGAATTACAAACACAACTGCAACGCCGCAACAGCAACAACAGCGTAAAGCAAGCAATTTAAGACGGGTGAAATAAATCTCTTAGGGGCGACCCTTGTGGTTGCCCGATAGCTCGTAGGGGCGACCCTTGTGGTTGCCCGATAGCTCTTAGGGGCGACCCTTGTGGTTGCCCGATAGCTCGTAGGGGCGACCCTTGTGGTTGCCCGATAGCTCAAATGAATTTAATCCGAAAGATTCGGACAGTTTTGAGGAGAAAACCGACATGGGAAGACAAGATGAACTCGACGACCTTTTGAAAGACATAGATTCGATTACAAACAGAGTTTCGGGACAACCAAACAGACCACAGCAGCCAAAGCCGCAACCAAAAGCGGAGGGTTCGTCGTTTTTGAAAGCAATCGGCGGGCTTTTTATTTCAAAGGTCGAAGATGAATCGGAACAACGTGCGCCCGTCGAAACCGCAGAACCATCAACGTCTGCGACAACGCCTTACACTGTTTCTGATATTGCATCTTCTGCACCGCAACATGAATTTGCCGTTCCGGCGGGAAATGATGAAAACCCTGCAACGAAAAAATTTGCAGAGATATATGCAGAAGCGGGAATTGATGATTCGGAATTTACGGTTGATAAATTGGAAGGCTTGCTTCAAGACCCAACGATGAAAGACCAGCCGTTAAGCACAAAAACGCTTGTGTTGAAAATGGCATTAAAGGCACAGAACGTCAGCCCCGAAACTCCTGTCAGCGATGCCGTAAAACGTGACCGTGCGCTGGACGGTTATCAGAAAATGTTAAATGACCGTGCGCGTTCAACCGAAGAGCGAAACAACGCGGCAATCCAGGAAATAAACGAAGAAGTCCGCGCTTTCCTCGAACAAAAAAATGCGGAAATGGATGCGCTGAAAACAGAAACGCAAACCGTGAAACTACAAGCAGAAGAATTTTTATCACGTCGCAGACAAGAAGAAGAGCGGCTTGCAAATATCATTATTCCCTTACTCGATAATCAGCCGAATCCTGTTACGGTTAATAATTCCACTGACTGAAAAACCAAATGAGCGACAAAGAGACAAACAAGAAAACACTTCCCGATTGGGCGAATGAAATCAAGCGACGTTATCTCAGAAGCGAGGCGTCGCTTTTTGTTCTTCACGGCAACGTACACGACGTTGTGCTTTACGAAGACAAGATGATGTCGCTCACTTCATTTTTAACGGATGTTTTGCTTAAAGAAAACAAAGATGTCATAGGCGTTTTCAATGTCGCGACGGGTTTTCATCTGGCAAAACAAAATCTGTCTGGAAGCTTGTTGCCGGGCGTAGGCGAATTAAACTCTTCGTGTAACAAAGCCCAATGGCTCGAAGGAATTGAAAAACTTCTCATAACAAAAACAAAGAACGGCGTGATTGTGGAATATGCAGAGGCTGTTGCACCTGCGGGCGACCCTGCTTTTCAATCCGATTTAGACCGTGCGGCAATCATCATGTTGCATCGTTGGTCTTTCCTGCCCGAAATAGCTGAACAAGACAATGTAATTGTTTTGTTGACCGAAAACTTAACGGAACTCTCGCCAAAGATTGTTTCCAATCCGCGAATTGCCGTTATAGAAATTCCTCTGCCTGATTCGGCGCAGCGTGAACACGCCGTAAATTTAACAGACCCGCAGATGTCCGACGCAGACGCAAACCGTTATGCAGAGATGACCGCAGGGCTAAAACTTCTGCAAATCACAAGCATCTTAAAGCCTTTCAAAACTGCCGAAGAAGATTTGAAAGAACGCGAAGCTTTTATTTCGGGATTGCTTGGCGGCGCAGAAAATGTGGCGCAGAGAGCGCATGAGTTAGCTGCTCTCACAAGCAACAAAAGCCACGACGAGATTAGAAAACTTCTCGCGCCCGATTCACCCGATATTGCTTTATCGCTTTCGGAAATAAACGAGAAAGCGCGACACGAAACCGACAAACTTATAGCGCAACGAAAACGCGAAATCATCGAACGGGAATGTTTCGGATTGCTGGAATTCATCGAGCCGAAATTCGGTTTTGAAGTTGTCGGCGGAATCGAAGCCGTCAAAGAAGATTTAAGTTTTATCGCAAAGAGTATGCGTGACGGAAAAACATCGCGTGTGCCGATGGGGCTTTTATTCACAGGACCGCAAGGCACGGGCAAAACTTTTCTTGCCTCTGCTTTTGCGGGCGAAGCCGAAATGACAGCCGTTAAACTCAAAAACTTTCGCTCGAAATGGGTGGGTGCAACAGAAGGGAATTTGGAAAAAATTCTGACGGTCATCAAAGCAATCGGACAGGTGATTGTGATTGTTGACGAAGGCGACCGTGCCTTTGGAAATTCGGAAGGCGAAGGGGGCGACGACGGCACATCTTCGCGCGTGATTGCAAAACTCAAAGAGTTTATGTCCGACACATCAAATCGCGGGCGCGTGCTTTTTATAGTAATGACAAACCGCCCCGACAAACTCGATATTGACTTAAAACGCGCAGGACGTTTGGACAGAAAAATTCCGCTCTTTTATCCGCAGACAACCGAAGAAGTTTTAGGAATCGCAAAAGCAGTAACAAAGAAAAACAAACTTGCCATTGAAGACGAGGCGATGAATAGCGGGGATGTTTGGAGCCATCTTGTCGGATACAGCGCGGCAGACATCGAGGCAGTTTTGCTATTGGCAAACGAAAATGCCGCTAAAACTTCCGACAATGAAAATCCGACAGTTACAAAAGATCACCTATCAAACGCCGCAAGCGATTATTTCCCGACACGGGATACCACGATGCTGAAGTTTATGGAACTTCTTGCCGTATTTGAATGTTCAAACCGTAAGATGTTACCCGAACGATACGCCAACATGAGTGCAGACGAATTAGACCAACAACTCCAAACTCTTCGTTTATTGGTTGGTGACAGACGATAAGAAAGTAAAAAGTAAAAAGGTGAAAGTAAAAGGTGAAAGTCAGGCAGTTGAACAGAATAACGAAATACTTTTGCCTTTTTACTTTTATCAAGTATTAGCCCAAGACTCCCTCTATAATCCGCTTTGGGATTTAGAGGGAGATGTAGGGCGTTCCACAGCATCGGCGTTTTCCAGCCGATGTCCCTCAAGTTAAACATCTATAGCG
>Ga0187894_10004562_pt1 | contig 14749 bp, 10 predicted proteins | sample GBC1701081metaG_FD_136650 | JGI IMG/M metagenome (GOLD analysis project Ga0187894, IMG submission 136650) | White microbial mat communities from a lava cave in the Kipuka Kanohina Cave System on the Island of Hawaii, USA - GBC170108-1 metaG ...
GAGGTCGACCTCGTCGCAAACCATGCGGTAGACGCTCGTGAGCGAACCGCGCTCGAACTCCTCGCCTACGGTGAGCTTGCCCATCACCGGTATGGGGATGTGCGAGACGAACTCCGCCGTCTTCCCCTCCGCCATCTTCACGAAGACCCACTCGGTCATCTCCGGGACGCGACCGTAGCAGCAGCCGAACGGGTAGCGCACCAGCAGGAAGCTGAGCACCTTGTCCTTGTCCACGTCGATGGGGAGCATGTAGCCGGTGATCGAGACCTTCGTCCCCTCGAGAGCGCGGATCTTTTCGGGAAAGCGGGCGAGCATCGCGAGCCGCGCCTCCTCGTCCTTGGGAGGCCCGTCGGGATAGACGTAGGGGAAGGAGGCGAGGGTGTCGAAGGTGACGGCGCGATAGGTCGCCGTCGTCGCCGGCGGATAGTAGCTCTGCGCGAGCTGCTGATCGCCCTTGCGTGCCTTGCGATCGAACCAGCTGGTGATCGAGCCGGTCACGCCCTGCGCGATGGAATTGACGGCGCCTCCGCTCGCAGCCTGGAGGACGGCCGACAGCGTCCCGACGAAGAGATCGCGGATCGGATGAGACTTGGGCGGTGCAGCCTGCTGCGGGTACGCGTTCGGCTGCGGATAGGCCGCCGCGGGCGGGTACGCAGCGGGAGGATACGAGGCGGGCGGATAGGTCGCAGGCGGTGGATTCTGCTGGGCGTGCGCCGGACCCAGGAGCGCGATGGTGGCGATTGCGGTCGGCAGAACCGTCGTCAGCGCGGTCCGCACGGCCGGGCCGATACGGGTTACGGTGTACCTGGAGGCCATTGCACTCTCCGTTGACGCTTTGTCGGTGCGTCTCTCAGGGCTGTGTCGTCACGACCGTCCGGAGGGTTCGACACCCCTCCCCAACCGTCCCGACCGTCAAGGCCAACGACCCGCGTCAACCAGATGGCTTACGAGGCGCCTCAGTAAACGCGGAAGTCATATTCGAGGTTCTCGCGGCGCACGGTGGGGTTTTGCCCGCCCGCCGTCAAGCGACGCACTTCGTCGAGCACGTGGGCCTGCAGCTCGCTCACGCTGACGATCCGGTCCTGGTTGCGATCCGCCCGCCCGTTCTTCAAGCCATCGAGCAAGGCGTAGGTGAAGACGCCGTTCGCCCACTGGTCGCCTTCGAACGCGTACTCGTTGCCGCTGGCGCTCGAGATGACCACCGCGCCGGTGCCGCGCCGCAGGTCGGCGAACAGCTCCTGGAAGCGCAAGGCTTCGCTCGCGGCCACCGGTGTGCCTGCGGTATCGGCCACGACGTTGACGGCGCGCGAGGTCTTGAACGCGCGCATCTGCACGGTGCCGGCGCCGCCGGTGTCCGCCTGCTGCGCGATCGCCACGGGCTCGTCCTTCTCGATCTCGCCCGAGAAACAGGTGTCGATGAGCATGAGTTTCTGCAACGCGGGAATACCGTCGAGCAGAGCTTCGAACTCCTCGTAGGGCAGCCCCGCGGATGCCGGCCGGTCGGGATCGATGTCGTAAGTGCCGAAGTAGTAATTCGACTGAGCGTCGGTCATGCCGTGGCCGGCGGCGAACAGCACCACGAGATCGTTGACGCGCGCCTGCTCGAGCCAGCGTCGCGCGTCGCGGATCGAGGTGCGCGTCGCCTTGTCGTCCGTGAGCGGCAGCACGTGCACGTTGCCGACGGCGCCCGGCTGACCCGCCAGGGCGCGATAGGCGCCGATGAGGTCCGAGGCGTCTTTCGATGCAAAGCGCAGGTTGTACGACTCGCGTTGATAGCGACTCACGCCGATCGCGAGCACATACACGTCCGGCGGAATCACGGGGGCAGTCGAGGTCGTGTACAAAGTCTGCCGCAGCGATTCCGCACCCTGCTGATTCAGCACCGACACCTGGACCTTGTTGCGCCCCGCCACCAGCGGGACGCGGATCTCCTGCTCGTGCGCCTGCGCCTGCCGGTTCGCGATCGGCAGTCCGGCGGTGCCGAACACGGGCACGTCGTTCACGAATACGTTGACGCGATCGAGCGGAACGCGGTCGTCGCTTGCGCGCACGCGCAGTGCGAGAGAGCTTTCGCCCGTCGACACCGGCGGGGCGCTACCGGCCAGCTCGATCTGCGGCAAGTGGAACTCGCTGCCCAGCCGGTCTTCCGTGAACCCGAGCTTCTTGAGTCTTCGCTGCCACGCCGAGCGGTAACCCTGCACGACCTCCGCAGGGGCGCGACCGAGGCGCTCGAGGATCACGTCGGGCCGGTTGAAGCGCAGGTCGAACTGCTCGAACGGATACAGCTTGCCCCCGGCGCGGAACGCGACACCGCCCACGCCCCGGCGCGAGGTGCGATAGAACTGATCGGGCGTGACCGCGACATAGTCGGAGGCGCCCAGCGCGATGAGCTGCACGACTTCCCGCAGCTGAACCGTACCGTCCGCAGCGCGCGCGGCTGCCGGCGCGCCCAGGTTCCACACGCGCAGCGTGCCGTCGGCACCGCCGCTGACGAGGGTGCGACCGTCGCGCAGGTAGTTGAGCGACGTGACGTCGCTCGTGTGGCCGAGCAATTCGGCGACGACTTCGTCGGCGGCCAGGTCCCAGACCTTGATCATGCGACCCATGCCACGCGCGCCGTAGCGGCCGTCAGGGCTCACCGCAAGACCGCGACCCATGCCCAAGTCGCGATCCGTGATTTGTCCCAGGAGCGCCGTCGGGTCGAACGGGTTCATTGCCTGTGCGGCCTTCTGCACGCGGATGCGTCGCCCGGTGTCGACTTCCCAGACCACCGGCTTGTTCACGTTCAGCGTGTGCAGCGTGCGGCCGTCCGCGCTGAAAGTCATGTACCGGGTGTCCTCCACCTGCAGTCCGCTCGCCGCGAGCATCTCCTCCTCGTCCCGCCCGGGCTGCACCACGAGCGCTCCGGGCATGGCGCCGCCCTGCGCATCGCCAAGCAACTTTTCCATCATCGCGCGTTGCTTTTTCGAAAGCTGCGGCATGCCGGGCATCTGCATCGCCGGCTGCGACTGCGCCTGCTGCTGCGGCTCGAGCGCTCGCGCCGCCGCGAAGGTGTAGTCACGGACACGCATGCCGGTGCGCAGATCCCACAGCGACAACGTCCCGCCCTTCGCCACCGCCATGCGCTCGCCGTCCGGGTGCCATTCGAACGTGCGCAGGGCCTTGGTTGCCCGTTGTACCAGCGGATCGTTCGCGATCTCCTCGGTCACGCGCCGCTGCGCATCGGACATCTGGTCCATCTGACCGTACATCTTTTCGGGATCCAGGTAGCGCGGCAGCGGCGTGTCGGGCAACGCGAGCCGGGCGAGCTCGCGGTTCTCGGCCACCTCCCATACGGTGATCTGGTCTTCCCGGCCGACCGCGAGCCGCCGGCCGGTGCGGTCGAAGCGCACGACCGCCGGCAGGCCGAACTCGTTGGGACGCGAAGCGAGCAGGGTGCGGATCCGCGCACCGGTGTCGAGATTCCACACGTACGCGCCACCGTCGATGCAGCCGGTGGCGAGCCAGCGGGCGCTGTTGCTGACGCTGACCGAGTACGCGCTCGCGCCGCCCGGGCATTCGAAGGTGCGCAGCAGCTCGCCGGTGGCGAGGTTCCAATGGCGCGCGCCGGCGGTTTCGGTCGCGGCGACCACGGATCCGCCGCCGCCGATCAGGGCCATGTCGACGATCGCCGAGGCGCCGCCAGCGAGCGCGCGCTCGGTTCCCGAGGCGAGATCGCGCACGAACGGCGCACCGCCCATCGAGCGGCCGGCGACGATCTGGCTGCCGTCGGCGCTGAAACCGACCGAAGTCCCCTCGAACTCGGCGACGACTCTGCCTTCGGGCAGGCGCCACACCCGCGCGCGACCTTCCTGCGAAGCGTGCGCGAGCATGCTCCCGTCCGGACTGAAGAGGAGCGAATTGCTCGAGGTCCAGCGCTGGCCGCGGGCGATCTGCAGCGACGAGCGCTTCGTGCCGGTCGCGACGTCGTACAACTCGACCTGGTGGTCCATGTTTTCCACCGCCAGAGTCGCCCCGTCCGGGCTGAGCGCGCTGCCGGTCATGCCGCTCTCACTCATGGTCACGTCGGTCAGAGCCGAAAGGTCGTGGCGACGCTTGCGCGTCGCGACGTCCCACACTTCCAGGAAGACCCGCGGCATGTACACCTTGAGTTCGCGCGCCGCGGCGGCCTGGCGCTTCTCGTCGATCTCGCTGCGCCGGACCAGCGCAGTGCGCCCGTCGTCGCTCACGGCGAAGGGCGCGGACATGACGTCGGTAGGCAGCGTCGCGACCACGCGATCGGTGGCCAGGTCGACGATATTGATACCGGTCTGTGGCTTCGCGCGGCGGCCGCCGGCGAACATCGCCGCTGCGCTGCGCGCGGCATACTTGCCGCCGCTGCTGATCGCGGCCGTCGCTCCGATGCCTTCCAGCGTGGGCAGGTCGCGCCCGGTGGCGATGTCGAGCAACGTGCCGCCGAGCACACCGCCGACGGCAATGCGCCCGGAGGCCCCTACAAAGTTCACTGTGCGCGTGAACTGCGGGATACCGGTGAAGGTGCGGACCTCCTGTCCGCTGGCCATGTCCCAGAGCTTGGCCGTCTCGTCCTGGCCGGCCGACACGATGTGTCTCCCGTCCGGACTGAAGCCCACGGCCGTGATCATCCCGGCGTGGCCGGTCTGGAAGACCACCTGAACTTCGCGGGCGTCGCGCTCCTCGGGCAGAGCCGTCTTGCCCATGGAGCGCTCCATCATCGCCTGAATCTCGGCCTCGTCAGGCATTTCGGGCATCTGCGGCATGCGTGCCATGGTCGGCATACGGGCCACGCACGCGGCAAGGAGCGCTGCGGCTCCAGCGGCAACCGCGGTGACGGCGACAGGCTTTGTGCTTATGAGGAATCTCATAATCAGCCTTCCGGGAGAAATCGTCCCGGGTTACGCATATGCTATGCCAGAAGAGGGCTCATCGAACCCCGCGAACCCAGTGTCCGACTCATCGAGCATGCCGGACCATGAACTCCTGGCGGCAGTCGCTGCCGGCGACCGGTCCGCGTTCGAGCGCCTCTATGAGCGGTTCGAAAAACGCGCCTTCCAGTATGCGCTCAGCATCGTCCGCGATCGATTCGTCGCGGAAGAAGTGCTGGTCGACGCCATGACCTCGGTCTGGCATGGGGCCGCACGGTTCGGCGGACAGTCGCAGGTGTCGACCTGGATTCTGGGCATCGCCCGCCACAAGGCCCTCGACGCCCTGCGCCGGCGCACGAAGAACAAGCAGGACGAGTCGCTCGACGAGAGCGGCGAGCTGGTGGACGAGCTCGACACCCCGGCGCAATCCGCCGAGCGCTCGAGCACGGCCAACCTGGCCCGGCGCGCCCTCGCCCTGCTGTCGGCCGACCACCAGGAGATCGTCCGGCTGGCGTTCTTCGAAGAGCTGCCCTACGAGGACATCGCAACGTTGCTGTCGATTCCCGTCAACACCGTCAAGACCCGCGTGCACTACGCGAAGCAGCATCTGAAGCGCCACCTCGCCGAGCTGGCGCCGGCGGAGACTGCCTGATGTCGCATCCGGTCACATTGCTGCCCTGGTACCAGAACGGCACGCTCTCCGACGCGGAGCGCGCCGAGGTCTCCGCGCACCTCGAGTCGTGCGCCGATTGCCGCGCGGAACTCGAATCGCTGGGCGACGTGCGCAAGCAGGTGCATGCCGCATTCGAGTCCGACGCCGTCCCGAGCCCGGCCGCGCGCCGGCGCGTGATGGAAAACATCGCGCGCGCTTCGAGCGCTGCCGCCGAACCGGCCGCAGCGCGCGAATCGGCCAGCGCGCGTGCGCCCGCGCGCGCCCGGCCTCGCGACGTCGCCAGGCCCAATCCGTTCGGCGAAGCACTGCGCTCGCTCTTTGCGATGAAGTGGGCGCCGGCGGCCGCCGCCGTGCTGATCGTTTTGCAGGCCGGCATGCTGACCTGGACGATGCGCGCGGGCGAACCGCCGCAAACCGCCGTTACGCCGCCGTCGACAGGACTGCAGCCGCCATCGGACGGCGTGGCATCGCGCGGGGGCGAAGGCCTGCGCATACCGACCGCGAAGCTGCGCGTGGTGTTCGCAGGCACTGCGACGGAGTCGCAGATCCGCGCCCTGCTCGCAGAAGTGAAGGGGAGGATCGTCGACGGTCCAGGCGCCGACGGCGCCTACACTGTCGAGGTGCTGGCCAGCGATGCCGCACGCGCGGCTGCAAAGGCGGGGATGATGCGCGAGCGCGCCGACCTGGTGCAGAGCGCGGAGCCGCTCGCGCCATGAGCCTCCGTCGTCGCGGGAACACAATTGCCAGCCTGATTCTCACCCTCGCCTGCACTCTCCTGGCCGCGGTGGCGCAGGCGCAGACCCGGCGCGCGTTGCTGGTTGGCGTCAACGAGTATCGCGCCGTGCCCTCTCTGCAGGGATCGCTCAACGACATCGCCGCCATGCAGGAAGTGCTGGTCACGCGCTGGGGCTTCGCGCGCGCGCAGGTGCGGACGCTCACGGATTCGGCGGCCACGCGCGCGGGCATTCTCACGGCGCTCAACCAGCTGGTGCGCGAAGCGCAGCCGAACGACCTCGTATACTTCCACTACTCGGGCCACGGCTCCCAGGTCGAGGACCTCAACGGCGACGAGGAAGACGGCCTCGACGAAACGCTGGTGCCGCACGACGGGCGCACCACCGGCGTCGCCGACATCACCGACGACGAGCTCGACGCCCTGCTCGATCGCCTGCGCAGCACCGAAGTCATCGTCGTGCTCGATTCCTGCCATTCGGGTACGGCGACGCGCGCCCTCGACATTCGCACGCGCTCGCTGCCGCGCGACACGCGAACCGAGCTCTATCCTAAAAGCTCCGTGCAGACGCGCGCAGTGGTGCCGTTGGCTTCGGCACGCCACATCGTGATGAGTGCCGCCGCCTCGAACCAGGAAGCACTCGACGGCCCCGTCGACGGGCGCTACCACGGATTCTTCACCTACGCACTGGCACGGAGCATCGCTGCGGCACCGACGAGCGCATCGCCGCGCGACCTGTTCGCGGGAGTCGCGCAGCAACTCAACCGGATCAAGATGCAGTTCGGGCGCGCATCGATGCCCGAGCCGCAACTGGAAGGCCCGCCGGAAAAACTGCAGCGGCCGCTCGTGCCGGTCGCGGGCGGCGCGCGCGTCGCATGGCTCGAAGTACAGCCGGCCGGCGGCGAGCTTCGGCTCGTGCGGGGTGCGGCACTCGGCGCCGCGGCAGGTTCGACCTGGTCGGTCTACGGTCCGGGCGAAACGCAGTTCGCTCCCGGGCGAGCGTTGGCATCGGCCTCCGTCACGCGCATTGCAGGCGCCGACGCCTTCGCGACGATCCGCAGTACTTCTTCGCCGGGCACCGCCGTTCCGGCCGGCGCGCGAGCGATTCCCGGCCTGCCGCCGCCCGGCGCGTCACGCGTGGCGATCCGCGTGCGCGACGTTCCGCCGGACCGCCGACGCGAGATCGAGGCGATCCTCGCCCGCGACATCCGCAACGTGAGTCTCGTCGGTCCGGGCGAACCGGCGCAGTTCGTGGTCGACATGGTGCAGAACGGCGTGCGCCTGTCGACCGCCGACGGCCTGCAGGTGATCGCCACCTTCGCGACCAACGCCTGGAGCGCCGGCCTCGCGCGCGAAGTCGGCCGCATTTCGACGGCCGCCGAGCTGATGTCGCTCGACAACCCGGCAGCGATGCTGCGCGTGAACGCGCGCGTGGCGAATGGCCCGGTCGCGGGCCTGCAGGCGGCACCGTTTCGTCTGCGCTATGGCGGCGAGCCGCGCAACAGTACCAACAGCCTGCAGATCGAGATCGCGGTGAGCGCCGACGCCTACGTTACCGTCGTCGACGTGGATTCCGAGGGACGCGTGAACCTGCTGTTCCCCAATTCCTATCAGCGCGCCGACTACCTGCCCGAGGGCTTCGTGCGCGGCAGCTCGGCGGTACGCATCCCCGACGATCTCGCCGACGGCAACCGCGCCGGATTCCATTGGGACTACGGCCCGCCGGCGGGTGTCGACACGATTCGCGTGTTCGCGAGCACGGACCTGCAGCTCGCACGACTCCTGCGTCAGCGCATTGCAGCGATGCAGGGCGGAACCGTCACGCGTGGCACCGACGCATTGCGCGCCGATCTCGCAGGCGTCGCGACGCGCGGCATCGTCACCGTGGCCTCCGCCCCCGCGCCGGGTACCGCCATGCCGGCAAATCAATCCGCCGCGGCCAGCGGCGACTGGGCGGCGACCACCGTCACCGTTCTGGTGAGCGAATGAACTCCGCTCGCGAATGAAAGCCACGCAGTCCTTCCCCGAAACGCGCTGGAGCGTGGTCATGCTGGCGGCGAACGACGGCCAGCCAGAAGGACAGGAAGCGCTCGCGCAGCTCTTCCGCGCATACTGGTATCCCCTCTTCGCGCAGTTGCGCGCCCGCGGCCACGACCGGCACGAAGCGGAGGACCTGCTGCAGGCGTTCTTCGTGCACGTCTTCGAAAAGCACGCGCTCGGTCGCGCGCGGCGTTTCAAGGGATCCTTCCGCGGCTTCCTGATCGGGTGCCTGAAGTATTTTCTCGCCAATCAGCGCGAGCTGGCGGCCGCCTACAAGCGCGGCGGCCACGTGCGGATGGTTTCGTTCGACGCGCAGGAGGGCGAGACGCGCATGCTCGCCGACCACGGGCCCCACCCGGCCGAGGACGTCGAGCGCTCGTTCGATCGCCAGTGGGCGCTGCTCGTCATGGAGCGTGCACTCGGTCAATTGCAGTCGCAGTACGCCGGCCGCCCGGAAGTGTTCGCCGCGCTCAAGGGGTTTCTGACGGCGACCGACGAGAACCGCTACGCCGCCGTTGCCTCACAGCTCGGCGTCAGCCTGCCGTTCGTCAAGACCACCGTGCACCGCATGCGGCGGCAGTTTCGCGACATCCTGCGCCGCGAAATCGCGGTGACGGTCACCGCGCCGCACGAGATCGACGAGGAGCTGCGTCACCTGATCCACGTCGTCGCCGCGGAGTAGCGCGCGCGTTACTTGCCGCGCGCTGCCTCCTGCAGCTTTTCGATGTCGATCTTCTTCATCTGCAGCATGGCCTTCATCACGCGTTCCGCCTTCGCTGCATCCTTGTCGTGCAGCAGCTCCGGCAGGACGGTCGGCGTGATCTGCCAGGGCACGCCGTACTTGTCCTTCACCCATCCGCACGGCAGCTCCTGCCCGCCCTTGGCGAGCTTCTCCCAGAATTCGTCGACCTCGCGCTGCGATGCACAGTTGACGATGAGCGAGGTGGCCTCCGAGAACCTGAACTCGGGCCCGCCGTTGAGCCCGAGGAACTGCTGGCCGAAGAGCTCGAACTCCACGGTCATCACCGAGCCCTGCGGACGCCGGGCCGCTTCAGATCCGGAGGCTCCGTAGCGCGCGATACGGCCCAGGCGGCCGTTCTTGAACACCGACACGTAGAAGTTGGCGGCCTCTTCCGCTTTGTCGTCGAACCACAAACAGATGCTGATCTTCTGCATGACCGCTGACTCCTTGACTCGCTATCCGCTTGCGCGCTACCAGGGGGATCGCGCGCTGTCCCGGCGCGCGACTCGTACGTGCGGAGATTGGACCGCGGGAGGCCGCAAAGAATTCAACGGCGCGCGCGCACCAGGACGCGCTCGGCGCGGTTGCGCCGGCCGTCGGCCTCAGCCGCGGCCGGCGACGCGATACTTCAGGGCGCCCTCGACCTCGAGATAGGCGTCCGTCACTGCCCGGAAGTGTTCGTCGGCGTCCAGGCCGACGTCGCCACGGGCGCGGTCGTCGTCGCGATCGTGGTCATGGTTACGGTCGTAGTCGCGGTCCGATGCGCGGCGGCCGTCGCGGTCGTGGTCGTGATCCGCGTACTCGTCGCGATCGTCGTCGCGATCGCGGTCGTCGTAGTACTCGCGCAGGTGATGATAGTGCCGGGCGACGCGTTCGAACCTGTCGTCGAGCTCCTCGCGCGGCACGCGCCGATCGACCGCCCGCTGAAAGTCCGCCGCTGCGTCGGCCAGCGCGTCAGCGTCGTACACCAGGTCCTCGTCGGCGCGATCGCGCCGCAGCTCTTCGTAGAAGGCCTGCGTCCGGTTCTCGAGCGATCGGGATGCCGTGTGCAGATTGCTGGTCGTAGCGCAGCCCGCTGCGGCGAGCACCAGACCCGCAAGGATCGGAAGCGTAGCGGAAATTCTCATCAGGACACCTCCATGTGCAACCGCAGCGAGGGTTCGTTGCCCGGCCGTCGCCGCCTGCACGAGGTGAGAGCCGCGCCTTCGCGGGCGAGTTCCGGCGGCCGCGGCGCAACCTGCCGCCTCGTGCCGACAGACGATTCCTACATGCATTCGTCAAAGCGCGATCGATTCCTGCACCAGCCGCCCGAGGTCGGCCCTGAGCTGCGCGGCGAGCACGTCGTGGACGCGACGCTGTGCCGCATCGCCTGAGGCAATGAGGTTCCGTCCTTCGCGCGGGTCGTCCACGAGGTCGTAGAGCTCGTCGAGGTCCGGCTCGCGGATCCAATGCACGTACTTGTGCCGCTCCGTGCGGATCGCCTTGTAGTCGGCATCCAGCAGCCACGGGAACGGGCGGTCGTCGCTGAAGTTTTCGATCAGCACCGACGAGCGGCGCGACGGCGCGCGCTCGTTGGTCAGCAGCGCAACGAACGACCTGCCCTGGATGTGCCGGCCGATCTCTGCACCGCCGAGCTCGAGGATCGACGGTGCGAAATCGACGGAAGAAACGAGTGAGCCGACCGTGCTGCCGGCGCGCGCCAATGCAGGATAGCGCATCAGCAAGGGAGCGCGGACGGCCTCCTCGTACGGCAGGCGGCGCTCGATGCTCAGGCCGTGCTCGCCGAAGAAGAACCCGTTGTCGCTGGTGAAGATGACAACGGTGTTGTCGAGGCGAGCCGATTCCTCGAGCTCCGCAAAGATCGCGCCCACGCCTTCGTCGATCGCCAGCATCATCTCGGCGCGGTCGCGAATGCTCTGCTCGCTCATCCCCGGTTCGAGCATCGCGCCGAACTCGCGCACGCTCGCTTGCGACTGCTTGCGCTCGAGGAAGCGCTCGATCATGACGCTGCCCTTGATTGCCTGCTGCGCCGACTTCGCGATCTGCTCGCGCGGGAAAGTCTCCTGCGCATACCGTCCGCGATGGCGCTCGGCCGCGATGTAGCGGGCGCCGTACTTCGTGTCGATGGAACCGTCGCCGCGCTGGATCGCATCCGGGTGAATCGCCTTGTGCGCGAGGAACAGGAAGTAAGGCTTGTGCGCTGCGCGCTGCGCGCACATGAAACCCAGCGCGCGATCGTTCAGCAGGTCGGTGACGTAGCCCGGCGTCTTCTGCAGCTTGCCGTTCTCGTACAGATCGGGATCGACCGTCTTGCCCTGCCCCGGAAAGCTCACCCAGTAGTCGAATCCCGGTCGCGGTGTCGGGTCGTTGCCCATGTGCCATTTGCCGACCCAAGCCGTCGCGTACCCCGCGCGCCGCATCGCCTGCGGAAACGTCGGCATGAGATGACTCAGCAGACTGCGGTCCGCGTTGTTGTAGACGCCGTGTCGTGCGGTGTACTGCCCGGTGAGCAGACACGCGCGATTCGGCGAGCACAGCGGAGTCGCGTGGATGGCGCTGGAGAATGAAGCGCCTTCGCGCGCGAGGCGATCGACGTGCGGGGTTTTGAGATACGGGTGTCCGCCGGCGCTGTACTCATCCCAGCGCAGATCGTCCACCACGACCAGGATGACGTTTGGGCGTCGCTCGGGACGTGCGTTCGCCGACCGGACCGACCGCGAGCCGCTCATCGCCGCGGCTGCGACGCCGCCGCCGATGACCTTCATCGCCGCTCTGCGATCCATGACGACCCCCTTGTTCTTGTAGTGTCATTTTCACCTGTCCGTCACCGGACTGAAAGTGCGACCGCCTTCACATTCGTGCCGGACTCGCGGTGGTCACATTCGCCGCCATGTTCCCGACCCTGCGCAGCAAGCTCTACTTCTGGTGGCTGACGCGCGAGAAGGAGGGCCTCGTCTTCGTCGCGATGCTCGCGGCGCCCGTGGGCCTGCTCGCGGCCATCGTCTGGTTCGCGTACAGCGACGGCATGGAGAACAACGCCAGGCAACGTGTCGCGCGCGAGGAAGTCGAGCGCAAGCGCGACGCGGAGCTGCAGTGCCTGGCCGAGAACGTGTACTACGAAGCGCGCGGCGAACCGATGTCGGGCCAGTACGCGGTGGCCGAGGTCACGCTGAACCGCGTGCGCTCGCCGTACTACCCGGACACGATCTGCGAGGTCGTGCACCAGTCGCACTGGGACCCGGCCCGCAAGCGTCGCACGGCAGCCTTCTCATGGACGGCCCTGGACATCGACGGCACGCCACGCGGCCGGGCGTGGCGGCAAGCGAAGAAGGCGGCCTCGGCCGTCTACAACAACACGCACACACCGGTCGTGCCCGAGGCCCTCTTCTATCACGCCACCTATGTCGATCCGTACTGGGCGAAGACGCGCAAGCACGTCGCGACCATCGGCAACCACGCGTTCTATCGCTAGGCACCGGCGCTTCCTTGCGCCGGCGGCATTGTCCTGTTGACGCTCAGTCCTGCTGACGCTCAGCCCTGTTGACGCTCAGCCCTGTTGACGCTCAGCCTGTTGACGCTCAGCCTGTTGACGCTCAGCGATCGCTCTGGCTGACGCGATTCTCCGCTTTCGGTCCCAGCGAAGCAGCGAGCTTCACGAGCGAGACGAACTCGCGACGATAGCCTTCCGGGTCTTCGCTCAGCGCGCCGCGCGCCAGCGCCTCGATACCGTCGTAGCCGAAGTTGCCGAGGTACCGGCCACCGCGCAGGAGCTGTCCGAAGGCCGCGACGCTCGCGGCGAAACGAAACTCGGGCGAGGTTTTGTTCGCGGCCAGGAGCGCACCCTTCGCGATCGGATACTCGAGCAGCTGGCTGGTGTCGGAGGCGGGCAGCTTGTAGCGCAGGCGCAGGTGCGCCACCTCAGCCGTGCGCGCTCGTACGCCGGCGCTCTGCGCATCGTCGGCCGCGCCGGCGGTTCCGCTGCCCGTGCCATTGGCGCCGTAGCGCAGCGGATCGACGCGACCGCGCGAGCCGACCGGAGTGATTTCGTACAGCGCAGTCACCCGATGGCCCGCGCCGATCTCACCCGCGTCGACTTTGTCGTTGTTGAAGTCTTCGCGGTTGAGGATGCGGTTCACGTAGCCGATGAGCCGATACTCGCGCACCTCGGCCGGGTTGAATTCCACCTGGATCTTGACGTCCTTCGCGATGGTGAAAAGCGTCGCGGACAGCTCCGACACGAGCACCTTGCGCGCTTCCGACAGACTGTCGACGTACGCGTAGTTGCCGTTGCCGGCGTCCGCCAGGCGTTCGAGCAGCCGATCGTTGTAGTTGCCCATGCCGAACCCGAGCGTCGTCAGTGCCACTCCGGACGCGCGCTGCCGCTCTGCCATGTCGACCAGGGCCTCGAAATCGACGACGCCGACGTTGAAGTCGCCGTCCGTCGCGAGTACGACGCGGTTGATGCCCCCCTTGATCAGCGTCTCGTGCGCGAGCGCGTAAGCGCGCTCGATGCCCTCGGCGCCGTTCGTCGACCCACCCGCCTCGAGACGATCGATCGCCTCGCGGATGGCGAACTTACGGTCGCCGGGAGTGGGTTCGAGCACGACGCCCGAGCTGCCGGCGTACACGACCATCGAGACGCGATCGCGCGCGGTGAGCTGATCCGTGAGCAGGCGGAAGGCGTTCTTGAGGAGCGGCAGTTTCTCGGGCGTCTGCATGGAACCCGACACGTCGATCAGGAACACGAGGTTCGCCGGCGGGCGCTCCGCGGCGGCGATTTCGAAGCCCTTGATACCGATGCGCAGCAACAGCGCCTCGGCATTCCACGGTGCCGGCGCGAGCTCCGTCGACACGCGGAACGGTACCTCGCGGCTGGAAGGCGGCGCGTACTGATAGTCGAAATAGTTGATCATTTCCTCGACGCGCACCGCATCCTCGGGCGGCAGGCGGCCCTCGTTGAGGAAACGCCGGACGTTCGCATACGCGCCCGTGTCGACGTCGATCGAGAACGTCGACACCGGATGTTCCCGGGCAATCCTCACCGGGTTGTCGTCGAGATGCTGGTAGCGCTCGGTGTTGGTTTCCTGCTGATACATCGGCACGCAGCAGGCGTTCACGGCCGGGCTCGCTGCGCGGGTCGGTGAACCGGCGATCTGAATCCGGGCCAGGTCCGACCTCGATCCGGTGCGCTGGCTGGTAACGACCATTTCCCGGGAGCGTTTGTCCTCGGACGCGCCCGGCGTTCCAGATTCGGGTCGTACCGCGGGATCGTTCGCCGCCGCGGCATCGTTCGACGAGATGGTCGAAGGCTCGGCCTTCGGTGGGGATGCCGTCGACGGGTCAGCGGTGGAGGTTCGTGCCGTCGACGGACCGGCCGTTTCGTCAGCGGTCCCGTCCCGCTCCTGCTGCCCCCCGCAGGCGACCACGATTCCCGCGGCGATCGCCACCAGCAAACTGCGAGCCACCAGGACACGGCGAGACACACGCTTCATGACACCCACTCCCGTTGGGACGACGTTCGTCCCGGCGGAAAGTTGAAACGGAGGCTCTTGCAGGAACGGGTTAACCGGAAGTTCTGAGCGCCAGCAGTAGGTATTGCGAGGGAGCCCAACGAGTTAGCGCATTCTGCGCTGTCACGTGAGTGGCTACACGGTGATGGCTTGCAGGAGTTGAAGCGC
>Ga0187894_10004564_pt1 | contig 14746 bp, 13 predicted proteins | sample GBC1701081metaG_FD_136650 | JGI IMG/M metagenome (GOLD analysis project Ga0187894, IMG submission 136650) | White microbial mat communities from a lava cave in the Kipuka Kanohina Cave System on the Island of Hawaii, USA - GBC170108-1 metaG ...
AATCCTGATGAAGGCTTCGAGCGCCGGCGGCGCCGACGTCCAGGTCGAGGATTTCGAGCCGGAATCTTGAACGCGGCGAACATCTCGACGGCCGCGCCGACTCCCATCGGCACGTTTCGCGCGCGCATCGAGCAGGTGCTCGAGCGCCGGCTTCCGCCAGCCAGCGCGAGCCCGCAACGATTGCACGAGGCGATCCGCTACAGCGTGCTCGGCACGGGCAAGCGCGTGCGCCCGATCCTCGTCTATGCGACCGGCTCTGCGCTGCGCGTTCCGCTCGCGCAGCTCGACGCGCCCGCGGCCGCCGTCGAGCTGATCCACGCCTACTCGCTCGTGCACGACGACCTGCCCGCGATGGACGACGACGATCTGCGCCGCGGGCGACCGACCTGTCACAAGGCGTTCGACGAAGCCACGGCCATACTCGCGGGCGACGCGCTGCAGGTACTCGCGTTTCGCATCCTCGCCGCCGATCCGACCGATCCCGCGACGCGCGTGCGCATGATCGAGCTGCTGGCCGAAGCGAGCGGCACTGAAGGCATGGCAGGCGGGCAGGCGCTCGATCTGGCCGCAACCGGACGCACGCTCGCGCTGGGCGAGCTCGAACAGATGCACGCGCGCAAGACGGGCGCGCTGATCCGCGCCAGCGTGCTGATGGCAGCGGCAGCAGCACCGAAGCTCAGCGCGAACCAGCACGCGATGCTCGACGCGTTCGCCACGCACATCGGCCTCGCGTTCCAGATCCAGGACGACATCCTCGACGTCGAAGGCGATCCGCGCACCCTCGGCAAGCCGGTGGGCTCGGACGTGGCCAAGAACAAGCCCACGTATCCGAGCATCGCGGGCATGCCGGCGGCGAAGCGCCGCTGCGCCGAGTTGCACGCCCAGGCGCTCGCCGCGCTCGGCGACTTCGGTCCCGGCGCCGACGAGCTGCGCTGGCTCGCGTATTTCGTCGTGGCGCGCGACAGCTGAAGTACACTGCGCGCATGGGCAAGGACAGGAAAATCGATCCGGCGGCCACCGCGCCCGCCGCCACGTATCCGCTGCTCGAAGAGATCCGCGCGCCCGCGGATCTGCGCAAGCTGAGCCTCACGCAGCTGCCGAAGCTCGCGCGCGAGCTGCGCGAGTTCCTGATCCAGACCGTCGCCACGCGCGGCGGGCATTTCGCCGCCGGACTGGGCACCGTCGAGCTCACGATCGCCCTGCATTATGTCTTCGAGACGCCGGTGGATCGCATCGTGTGGGACGTCGGCCATCAGGCCTATCCGCACAAGGTGCTCACCGGGCGGCGCGAACGGCTGCACACCATCAAGCAGAAGGACGGTCTCGCGCCGTTTCCGTCGCGCGCCGAAAGCGTGTTCGACACCTTCGGCGTCGGGCACTCGAGCACGTCCATCAGCGCCGCGCTCGGCATGGCGATCGGCGCCGCGCAGCTCGGCGAGCAGCGGCGCGTGGTCGCGGTGATGGGCGACGGCGCGATGAGCGCCGGTCTCGCGTTCGAAGCGCTCAATCACGCGGGCAGCCTCGACGTCAACCTGCTGGTGATCCTCAACGACAACGACATGTCGATCTCGCAGAACGTCGGCGCGATGTCGAACTACTTCGCCAAGGTGCTCTCCGGAAAGATGTATGCGCACCTGAAGGAGGGCAGCAAGAAAGTGCTGCGCCAGATGCCGTCGGTGTGGGAACTGGCGCGCCGTTCCGAGGAACACATGAAGGGCATGGTGCTGCCCGGCACGATGTTCGAGGAGATGGGCTGGAACTACATCGGCCCGATCGACGGGCACGACGTGAAGGCGCTGGTGAAGACGCTGCGCAATCTGCGCCAGCTGCGCGGCCCGCAGTTCCTGCACATCGTCACGCGCAAGGGCAAGGGCTATCCGCCCGCCGAGGCCGATCCGATCAAGTGGCACGGACCGGGCCCGTTCGACCCGCTGAGCGGCACCATCTACAAGGAAAAGAGCAGCGGGCCGACGTATTCGCAGGTGTTCGGCCAGTGGCTGTGCGACGTCGCGGCACGCGATCCGCGCATCGTCGGCATCACGCCCGCGATGCGCGAGGGCTCGGGCCTGGTCGAATTCGAGAAACGCTTCCCCGAGCGCTACTACGACGTCGCCATCGCCGAGCAGCACGCTGTCACCTTTGCCGCGGGACTCGCCTGCGAAGGCGCGCGTCCGGTGGTCGCCATCTACTCGACGTTCCTGCAGCGCGGCTACGACCAGCTCATCCACGACGTGGCGCTGCAGAAGCTGCCGGTGCTGTTCGCCATCGATCGCGCGGGACTCGTCGGCAGCGACGGCGTGACGCACCAGGGCAGTTACGACCTGACGTTCCTGCGCTGCGTGCCGAACATGGTGGTCATGACGCCCGCCGACGAGAACGAGTGCCGGCAGATGCTGTACACCGCCACGACGCTGGACGCCCCGTCGGCCGTCCGCTATCCGCGCGGCCAGGGACCCGGCGTGGCGGTCCAGGAAACCCTGCAGGCGCTGCCCGTGGGCCGGGCGCAGCTGCGCCGGGAAGGGCGCAGCGGCCTTGCGATTCTCGCATTCGGCACCATGGTGGCGCCGTGCGAAAAGCTCGCCGAGCGCCTCGACGCCACCCTGGTGAACATGCGATTCGTGAAGCCCCTGGATACCGAGATGATCGAGCGCATCGTGAGCCGGCACGCCGCGCTGGTCACTGTCGAAGAGAATTCGATCGCCGGCGGCGCGGGCAGCGCGGTCGCGGAGCAGCTCGCCGCGCGCAACGTGCAGCTGCCGATCCTGCATGTCGGAATCCCCGACCGCTTCGTGGAGCACGGCTCGCGCGAGGAATGCCTGGCCATGGCCGGACTGGACGCCGCGAGCATTCACGCCACGATCGAGCGCTTCTGGAACCAGAGCGGCCTGGCGCGGGTGGCGCCCGCCTCCGCCTGAGCGCATTCTGGTGGCCAACAGGCTGTCCGACGCCATCGCCTGAAGCCGCCACCGACCGAAACCGCCCCACCGAAACCGCCCCACCGAAGCCGCGACCCACCGAACGAATCGATCCCGTACCGATCAGAGCCCAACATGGACATGCCCCGCCGTTCCAGCAAGCCCGCGCCCGCCGCCATCGAAGACGTGCAGAGCCGCGCCGATACGCGCCAGATCCCGATCAACCGGGTCGGCGTGAAGGACGTGTATCACCCGGTGCGCGTCAAGGACCGCTCGACCGGCGAGCAGCACACCATCGCGAACTTCAACATGTACGTGAGCCTGCCGCACAACTTCAAGGGCACGCACATGTCGCGCTTCATCGAGATCCTGCACCACGAGCGCGAGATCTCGGTCGATTCCTTCCGCGCCATGCTCGAGGAGATGACGCAGCGGCTCGACGCGGACTTCGGCCACATCGAGATGACGTTCCCTTACTTCGTCATGAAGAAGGCGCCGGTGTCCGGGGTCGAGAGCCTGATGGACTACCGCGCCTCGCTGATCGGCGAGCGACGCGACGGCCAGACCGAAACCCGGATCAAGGTGGTGGTGGCCGCCACCAGCCTGTGCCCGTGTTCGAAGAAGATCTCGGAACGCGGCGCCCACAACCAGCGCTCGCACATCACCATCACCGCGAAGATCCGCGAGCACATGTGGATCGAAGAGCTGATCGACCTCGCCGAGGAGGAAGCCTCGTGCGAGCTGTACGGCATCCTCAAGCGGCCCGACGAGAAGCACGTGACCGAGCGCGCGTACGACAATCCCAAGTTCGTCGAGGACATCGTGCGCGACATCGCCGTGCGGCTCAACGGCGACGAGCGCGTGCTCGCGTATACCGTGGAGTCGGAGAACTTCGAATCGATCCACAACCACTCGGCCTACGCCCTCATCGAGAACGACAAGGAACGCGCCGGGCGCGACGGGTAGAGCGGGCTATTCGGCGGTCGTCGGATCGATGATCGCGCGCACTTCGCTGATCTTGTCCACGGGGAAACCGCCCATCTTCGCGTGCTGGCGGATCATTTCCTCGTTGGGCGCGATGTACACGCAGTAGATGCGGTTGTCGGTTACGTAGCTCTGCACCCAGTTGATGGTCGGGCCGAGGTCGCGCAGCACGCTGTTGGACATCTGCGAGATGGCCTTGAGCTCCTGCGCCGTCAGCTTGCCGGCGTCCGGCAGGTTACGCTCGATCACGTACTTGGGCATTAACGTTTCCTCGACTTTACGGCGCCATGCTGCGCGTGGGCGCGCGCGCGGCAAATCGGCAGCCGTCCCTATCTTACCCCTTCCCCTTCCCTACTTTCCGGCCGCCCCTTCGGCAGCATCCGCCCCATCCGCGGCGTTCGTCCCTGCGCCCGTCGTCAGTCCGAGGTCGTGGGCAGCACGCGCGGCCTCGCCGCGGCTGCTCACACCGAGCTTGGCGAGGATCGCGGCAACATGGTGATCGACCGTCTTGGGCGAAACGAACAGCTTGCGGCCGATCGCAGCGTTGCGCATGCCTTGCGCCACGAACTCCAGGATCTGCAACTCGCGGCGTGTCAGGCCGTGCGGATTTGCGCGCGTGGAGGCCCGTGCGCCACGCGGGACGTCGCGCACACCTTGCGCGCGTAGTTGCTGGCGAACTCGCGCAGCCATCGGCTGGGCGCCCAGGCTTTCGAAGATCTGCAGGGCGCGCCGCTGCGCGTCTTCCGCCTGCGTGTGTGCCAGGGCCATCGCCTCTTCGTACGGACAACCGACACGCTGCCAGGCTGCAGCCGCCGCCGCATGATCGCCGGCCAGGTGGGCAGCGACCGGTTCAGCGACTTCGACGGACGTCGGCACATCGCCGCCGGACTTCCACAACCAGTAGGTCAGCTCGCTGCGCGGCCAGGGGTTGCGGACCAGGCGCGTGAATTCCAGTCCCCAGCGTGCGTCGCGAATCGCGGCCTCGCGATCGTCCTGCAGCCAGGCGAATTCCGCCGCGGCCGCCGCAACCGGACAGATTCGCTGCGGTTCCTGCGTGCCGATCGCGAGCCTGCGCGCCTCGGCCAGGATCTCCGGCGCACCGGGCTCGCCGCGGCGGATACGCACGCGCGCCATGACGATGAGCGCGCACACCCGGTTCACCGGAATGCAGCCCGGCTGCTGCGCGACCGCTTCGGCATCGTGCAGGGCCTGCGACCAGTTGCCCGCCTCCAGGTGCGCGCGTCCGCGCCAGGCCCGCATGTACAGCGTCCAGGCGTCGAGGTCGTGGTCCTCGCAGTACTTGATGCCCGCGTCGAGCGTCTGCATCGCGACGGCGTACTCGCGCCGGGTGACTGCACTGGTACCGATGTTCGTGTACGCGCGCGCAACGTGCTCCTGCCAGCCACCCGCCAGCGCCAGCTCCAGGCTGCGCGCCAGCTCGGCCTGTCCCGCACGATTCGGACCGCCGAGGCGTGCCGTGCCGACGTTGTTGAGCGCATGGCTTTCGATCTCGAGGTTGCCGATGCGGCGCGCCAGCTCCACGGCCTTCTCGCCCCAGAGAATGGCCTCGTCGCCGTCCGCAGCCAGCATGCGCAGCTGCGAAAGGTTGCTGTAGGCCATCGCCAGTTCCGGTCCCGCCGGCAACGGCTCGAGCGTACGTACGGCGTCGAGCGCGTAGCGTTCGGCCTCCGTGTAGCACCCCAGGAACCAGTTGAGCCGCGAGAGCCAGCGCAGCTCGTCGCCTTCGCGCAGCGGCATGCCGAGCGAGCGCCAGATTTCCAGCGCCGCAGCGCGTGCCTGGGCACTCTCCGCGGGGCTGGCGATCAGGAAACACTCGTACGCGAGTCGGTCGAGCAAGCTGGCGTGCTCTTCCGGAACCACTTCGACGGCGTGGCGCAGCGCGTTGCGATAGTGCGCAGCCGCCTCGCGATGCGAAGCGAGGCGCGCAGCGTGATCGCCGGCCATCGCCGCGAAGCGCAGAACCCCCGCGGCGTCCCCGGCGCGCTCGGCGTGGTGCGCGAGCCGCGCGTAGGCCACGCGGATCCGGGAAGCCTGTGCGAGGGCCCCGAATACGCGCGCGTGCAGGGCGCGCTGGCGTTCCGCGCTCAGTGAATCCTCGATGGCGCGCCGGGCGAGCTCGTGCCGGAACGCCAGCGAGCCGTCGTCGCCGCGCCGCATTCCGAGAAGCTGGCATTCCGGCCCGAGTGCCTCGTCGATTCCGTCGAGCCGCTCCAGCAGCCAGGGCTCGATGCGGCCGGGCACCGCGGAAGCCAGCTCTACGAAGTCGCGCGCGCGCTCCGATAGCTGCGCCAGCCGTGCGAGCACGGCATCGCGTACCGAGGCGGGCACCAGCGCATCGCCGGCCGCCAGCACTTCAGTCACGAAGAATGGATTGCCTCCGGTTGCATCATAGAGCGCGCGCGCATCGCGACCCGCGCCGCGCGCCATCGCCGCGACCGCCTGCGCCGAGAGCGGCGCGAGACGGATGCGCCGTACGAGTTCGTGCGGCAGATCGCCGGTGACGAACCGCAACGGATGCCGACCGTCCACCGCTTCTTCGCGATAGGTCACGACCAGCATCGCGCGCGAGCGCCCGACGCGACGGCCGAGGAACTTGAGCAGGTCGAGGGTCGCTTCGTCGGCCCAGTGCACGTCCTCGAACACCGCGACCACGGGATCCTTACCGCGCTCGAGCTCGTCGAGCGCGGCTGCGAACACCAGCTCGCGCCCGGAATTCAGCGAGAGCGTGGCGAGCAGCGGGCCGCCGACCTGGCGCGCGATGTCGCGAACCGGGCCGAATGGATGCGGCGTGAAGAACGCGTCGCACGCGCCCCACAGCACGCGCGCCTGGCAGCGCCCAGTGAACTGGCGAACCAGGGAAGTCTTGCCGATTCCCGCCTCGCCGCTGACGAGCACGACGCAGCCGCCGGCGCGCGGCATGGCCGCGAACCACGTCCCGAGACTTTCGAGCTCGGACTCGCGCTCCAGCAGTTCGGCGGTGGTCTGCACGCGGCGCTCCCGTGGGGCCACGGGTCGCATGGTTTCACATCCCCCGGGGCATCATAACCCGCCAAAGACAGGGGACGGGCGCTACGGCCCGGACGGGATCGAACGGTCGGATCGCGCTGCCCGGCGTGCCGCGCCGGCCTGCGCCTGGCCTCAGGACTGTTGCGGCTGCGCGCGCTCGTTGTTCTGCAGGCGGCTGATCAGGTTGCGCAGGAAGACCTTGTTGAAACGCAGCTGGCAGGAGGCGGAGACCTGCTCGAGAAGCGTGGAGCTCACCTTCATCACGGTGACGTCGCCGTCGGCCTTGATGGTCGCGGTCCGCTTGGCGCCGCGCACGTAGCTGGTCTCGCCGAAACAGTCGCCGCTCTCGAGGCGACCGAGTTCCCTGCCGTGGCGCTCCACCACCACCCTGCCCTGCACGATGATGTAGAAGCGATCGTCCATCTCGCCTTCCTTGACGATTTCTTCTCCTCCCGTGTAGTCCTGCCAGGTGCTGGCGCGCAGGACCTCCCAGATCTCCCCATGCGAAAAATCGTGGAAGAATTTCAGGCGCCGCAGCAGGTCGAACTGCTGCTGGCTGTCGATGCGCGCGTAGTGGGCGCGCAGTTTCTGGTGCACGCGCGTGAGCTCGGCCGCGAAGTCCTGGCCGGTGCGGTAGCGCTTCTCCGGTTCCTTCTGCAGCGCCATGGCCACGACGTTCTCGAGGTCCTCGGGAATGTCCGGCCGCAGTGTGTGGATCGGCGGCGGTGTGGCGTAGACGATCTGGTGCAGGAGCTTGGAGAGGTTGCCGGCGCGAAACGGCCGGAAGCCGGTGAGCAGCTCATACATGACGGCGCCGAGCGAGTACAGGTCGGAGCGATTGGTGATCTCCGCGTTCTGCACCTGCTCGGGTGACATGTACGAGGGACTGCCGGCGATGCCCTGGATGCTGGAGATGTCGGAGTCCTGCACCAGTGCGATGCCGAAATCGATCACGCGCACGTCGCTGTCGGTCGTGAGCATGATGTTGGAAGGCTTGATGTCGCGGTGGATCACGCCGCGGCCGTGCGCATAGCCGAGCGCCTTGGCGCACTTGAAGACCAGCTCGACCACGTCGTCGACGCGCAGCAGGTTGTCGGGGCGGCAGTAGGCGTTCAGGGTGCGCGCGCCGTGCACGTGCTCGGTGACGATGTAGCAGTGGCCGTTTTCCTCGCCGGCGTCGTAGATCGGCAGGATGTTCGGGTGCTGCAGCATCCCGACCATGTGCGCCTCGGAGAGGAACATCTTGCGCGAGACGCGCGCGCGTTCCTCGTCGCCACCGGCGTCCATGTTGTAGACCTTGATCGCCACGTCGCGCCCGTAGTACGGGTCGTGCGACAGGTAAACCACGCCGGTGCTGCCGCGGCCGACTTCGTTGATGATCGCGTACTTGCCGATCTTGTCCGGGACGTTGGCCGCCCGGGCTGCGCGCTGTGCAATGAGGTTGCGAATGGTCCGTTACCCGCGTTGAGCCGATCCATTGCGCGGGTCGCAGGAATCCCCCTGCGAGCCCTCGCACGGCGCGCAGAATAAGTACCCCCTGCCGCTCCGGACTGTGACGCAATTCCCGGATCGGCCCCGGTAGGACGGGCGTCGCAGCAAGATGCCAAATCGGTGTCAATTTGGCGTCGCAAGAGGCCCGTCCGCGTAATCCTTTTTCCGAGTGCATGCCGCACGTTCGGCGCGGCGAACGTCGCCTGAAACAGCGGCGAACGCCAGCTGGAACAGGCGGTAGCGGGCGCTATTTGAAGTGGTCGAATCCGCCGGCCTGCACCTGGACCTCGCGGCCGTCGCGGAAACAGCGCAGACCCTTCGCGCTCTCGACCACACCGATGCGCGTAAGGGGAATTGCCAGTGCCGCGGCGATCCGCTCTACCGCCGCCGCGTTGCCGGGCGGCGCCGTGAAACAGAGCTCGTAGTCGTCGCCGCCCGCCGCCGCGAATCCGAGCGCAGCGCGCGGATCGGCGACCTGCATGAGCGCGGGCGACACCGGCGGCAGATCGAGGTCGAGTCGGCCGCCGCAATCGCTGGCGGCGAGCAGCTTGCCCAGGTCGGCCAGCAGGCCGTCGGAAACGTCGATCCCGGCCGAAGCCACACCGACGAGCGCCGCGCCCAGCTCGACGCGAGGTTCAGGCCAGAGAAAGCGGTCGATCAGGTCGGCACGCGCAGTCTCGGAGGCGATGTCGAGCTCCCCCTGCAGGACGGCGAGCCCCGCGGCCGCATCGCCGGTGGTTGCGCTCAGGTAGATGTCATCTCCGGACCGCGCTCCGGAGCGGAGGATCGACGTGCCCGGCGTTGCATGTCCCATCGCCTGAACGGTGATCGCGAGCGGCCCCGACGTGGTGTCGCCGCCGACGAGCGCCATCCCGAAGCGGCCGGCCAGCTCGAACAGCCCGCGGCTGAATTCGGCCAGCCACTCCTCGTCCACGCGCGGCAGCGTGAGCGCGAGTGTGAACCATGCCGGTGTCGCGCCCATCGCGGCGAGGTCGCTCAGGTTCACGGCGAGCGCGCGATGACCGATCGCGGCGGGCGGGATGCCCGAGGGGAAATGCACGCCGGAGACCACCGTGTCCGCTGCGACGACCAGCTCGCGGCCCTCCGGCACGCGCAGCAGCGCCGCGTCGTCGCCGACACCGAGCACCACGTCCGGCCTGCCCTGCGCGCCACGCGAGAAATACTTCGCGATCAGTTCGAATTCGCCCAGCGGCACGTCCGGCCCCCCGGTCCGCGGGATCTCAGGCTGACGCCGGCTCGCGCTCCTGCGGTCGCAGGCGCGCCGCCAGGCAGTCGAGCACCGCGTTGACGAACTTGTGGCCGTCCGCGGCGCCGAAGCGGCGCGCGAGCTCCACACCTTCGTTGATGACGACGCGAAACGGCACGTCGGGGCGCGCGCGCATCTCGTAGGCGCCCAGCACCAGGATCGCGCGCTCGATCGGGTCGAGCCCGGCGACCGGCCGGTCGGTGCACTGCCCCACCAGTTCCTCGAGTTCCGCGCGCCGGCCGCAGGCCTGCTCGAGCAGCTCGCGGAAATAGTCGCGGTCGGCGCGCGCCATCTCCTCGCCCGCCGCGAACTGCTGGTGCAGGTCCTGCCAGGGCTGCTCGTTGAGCAGCGACTGGTAGACCGCCTGCATCGCGAGCTTGCGGGCGACCGAGCGTGCGCGCGTCGCTGAGCGGGGTTGCGGTGACGTGTTCATCGCAGCGTCATCGCGCGACTTCGAGGCGGCGCAGCAGGTTCGCCATCTCGATGGCCGTCAGCGCCGCCTCGCCGCCCTTGTTGCCCGTTTCGGTGCCGGCGCGCTCGATCGCCTGCTCGACGGTGTTGGTGGTGAGCACGCCGAACGCAACCGGCACGCCCGTCTCAGTCATCACACGCGCCAGGCCGCTGGCGCACTCGCCCGCGACGTAGTCGAAGTGCGCAGTGTCGCCGCGGATGACGGCGCCGAGGGCGATGATCGCGTCGTGGCGCCGCTGCGTCGCGAGCTTGCGCACCGCGACGGGAATCTCGAATGCACCCGGCACGCGCACCAGGTCTACCTGTCCGCGGCCGGCACCGGCGCGCTCCAGCGCCTCGAGCGCGCCCTTGATCAGGCTCGCGACGATGAAATCGTTGAAACGTGCGGCGACGATCGCGAAGCGCAGGTTGCCTACGGCGTGCTCGCCTTCGATGGGGGTGGGGTGCATGGCCAGGTCCGGAACGGGCCGCGAAGTATAGCAACATGGCCGGCGCTTGGCCGTCCGCGTCGCGCCGACCGGCGGCGCGCCGTCCGCCGGTGCGTGCGCTCAGGTCTCGCGATCGACGTACTCGGCGATCTCGAGCCCGAACGCGGCGATCGCGTTCATCTGCTTCGGCGCGCTCAGCACGCGCATGCGCGTCACGCCGAGATCCCGCAGGATCTGCGCGCCGATTCCGTAGGTGCGCAGGACCACGCGCTCCTCGTTGCGCGAGGCTTGCCGCGGCGAAACCTGCAGCGAGCGGACGGCGTCGAGCAGCTCGCGCGGACTCTCGGGCTGGCGCAGGATCACGACCACGCCGCTCGGTTCGGCAGCGACTCGCCGCAGCGCATCGCTCAACGGCCGGCCGCGCTCGCCGCGCACGCCGAGCAGGTCGCGCAGCGTATCGGTGAGGTGCACGCGCACCAGCGGGATGGACGAGTCGTCCAGCGAGCCACGCACCAGCGCGAGGTGCACATCGCGGTTGACGTGGTCCTCATAGCAGCACATGCGAAACGGGCCGAACTCCGTCTCGACGGTCTGCTCGGCGATGCGCTCGATCGAGCGCTCGGTGCGCAGGCGATAGCGGATCAGCTCCTCGATGGTGCCGATCTTGAGCCCCTTGTCGCGCGCGAACTGTGCGAGCTGCGCGCCGCGCATCATGGTGCCGTCGTCGTTGACGACCTCGCAGAGCACGCCGGAAAGATTGCGAAAACCGGCGAGCCGCACCAGGTCGATACTCGCCTCCGTATGCCCGGCGCGGCACAGCACGCCGCCCTCGGCGTAGCGCAACGGGAAGATGTGTCCCGGACGCGCGAAATCGTGTGCCTGCGACGCCGGGTCGGCCAGCGCGCGGATGGTCTTCGCGCGATCGTGCGACGAGATCCCGGTCGTCGTTCCGTGCCGGTAGTCGACCGAGATGGTGAATGCGGTGCGCTGCGACTCGGTGTTGTCCGGCACCATCGGCGGCAGCCGCAACTGCTCCAGCCGCTCGCGCAACATCGGCTGGCAGATGATGCCGCTGGTGTGCCGCACGAAGAAGCCGACGTTCTCCGGCGTAGCGCACTCGGCGGCCATGATGAGGTCGCCTTCGTTCTCGCGGTCCTCGTCGTCCATGATGACGACCATGCGGCCGGCGCGCAGCTCGGCGAGAATTTCCCCGATTTCGTTCATGGCGCCAGTTTACCGGCTTCCATGAGCCGCTCGACATAGCGCGCGATCAGGTCGACTTCCAGGTTCGCACGCGCACCCGGCCGCAGCAGGCCGAGCGTGGTGACCTGCTGCGTGTGCGGAATGAGGTTGACCCCGAAACGCGTCCCGGAAGCCTCGTTGACCGTCAGGCTCACGCCATCCAGACACACCGAGCCCTTGCGGGCGATGTAGCGCGCCAGGGGCGCGGGCACTTCGAACTCGTAGCGCTCGGAACGGGCATCTGCATGCCGGCCACGCAACGTGGCCAGGCCATCGACGTGACCACTTACCAGATGACCGCCCAGCGCACTGCCGGCGCTGAGCGCGAGCTCGAGATTCACGTGCGCACCGTGGTCGAGCTCACCGAGCGTGGTGAGAGCCAGTGTCTCTCTGGACAGGTCCGCCTTGAAACGTCGCGCGTCGATCTCGGTGACCGTCAGGCACACCCCGCTCACGCAGATGCTGTCGCCGACCCGCACGCCGGAAACGTCGACGCCTTCCGCCGCTACGGTGAGCGCGATGTCGCCGCGACCCGGGTCGCGCGCCGCGATGCGGCCCATGCCCTGCACGATACCCGTGAACATGTCAGGTGCGCGGCTGCGCGTGGATGCGCACGTCGTCGCCCACGCGCTGCACGTCGGTGAAGGTCCACTGCCGGCGCGACGCGAGCGAGGCGAGCGGAGTCAGCTCGAACATCCCGCGCGCGTCGTCGCCGAGCAAGGTCGGCGCCACGTAAACGATGAGCTCGTCGACGACGCCGGCTGCGACGAGCGCGCCGGCGAGACGCGGACCGCATTCGACCCAGACCTCGTTGGCCTCGAGCGATGCGAGGTGCCGCATCACGGCGCGCAGGTCGAGGCCGCCGGTGGCTGCCCGCTCGATGCTCGCGATACGCGCGCCGCGCTGCTCGAGCGCCGCGCGCGTCATGGCGCTCGTGGCGGCCGTCAGGATCAGCACGGACCCGGGCGAATCGAGAATGCGCGCATTGGGCGGGGTATCGAGGTTGCCGTCGAGGATGACGCGCAACGGCTGGCGCGTTGCACCTTCCAGCCGTACGTCGAGCCGCGGATCGTCACGCAGCACCGTCGTCGAGCTGGTCACGATCGCCGAGCTGCGCGCGCGCCAGCGCTGCACGTCCGCGCGCGCGGCCTCGCTCGTGATCCAACGGCTCTCGCCCGAGGCGAGCGCCGTGCGCCCATCGAGACTGACGCCGAGCTTGAGTCGCACCCACGGCGTGCCCTCGCGCAGGCGTTTCACGTAGCCGTGATTCAGGTCGAGCGCAGAAGTTTCCAGAAGGCCGTTCTCGACGGCGATGCCGGCGGTGCGCAGGCGCTCGCTGCCGCCGCCGCCGCGTCCCGGATCCGCCATCGCACAGACCACGCGGGAAACACCGGCCTCGATCAAGGCATCCGTGCAGGGCGGCGTGCGCCCTTGATGGTTGCAGGGTTCGAGAGTGACGTAGAGCGTGGCACCACGCGCTGCGGTTCCGGCTGCGCGCAGAGCGTGCACTTCCGCATGCGGCTCGCCCGCCCGCTCGTGCCAGCCCTCGCCGAGCACGTCGCTCGCGCGCGCGATCACGGCACCCACGCGCGGATTCGGATCGGTGGTGTCGAGCCCGCGCGTCGCGAGCTCGAGCGCACGCGTCATGTGACGATGATCTGCGGCGGTGAAACTCACGACAGCTTCCCGCCCGGCTTTTCGCCCGGGAGGAGCGGCAGCTGGTCGGCGCTCGTCTCGCGCTTGCGGCGACGGCGGACCCGCTCGATCTCCTCGCGAAACGCCTCCAGGTCCTGGAAGCTGCGATAGACGGACGCGAAGCGCACGTACGCCACCTCGTCCAGCTGGTGCAGCTCTTCCATCACCAGCTCGCCGATCTGGCGCGCCGATATTTCGCGTTCGCCCGTCGCGCGTAACCTGTGGCAGATGCGTGCCACGGCCTGTTCGACCGCGTCGCTGCTCACCGGCCGCTTCTCGAGCGCCTTCAGCATGCCCGAGCGCAGCTTGGCCTCGTCGAACGGCTCGCGGCTGCGGTCGCTCTTGACGACGGACGGCATGACCAGCTCCGCGCTCTCGAAGGTGGTGAAACGCTCGCCGCACTTGAGGCACTCGCGCCGCCGCCGGATCTGGCTGCCCTCGCCCGCCAGGCGCGAATCGATGACCTTGGTCTCGACGTGCTCGCAGAACGGACAGTGCATGCGAGTCGCCCGTTAGCGCCGGAAGACGTGCGTCGGCCCGCGCCCTCAGCGGCCCGCGGGTCCGTACACCGGGAAGCGGCGGCACAGATCGAGCACGTCGCGCTTCACGCGCGCGATCACTGCCTCGTCGTTGATGGCGTCGAGCACGTCGGCGATCCAGTTGCTGAGCTGTTCCGCCTCGGGCTCCCTGAAGCCGCGCGTGGTGATGGCCGGCGTGCCGATACGCAGGCCGCTCGAGACCATGGGCGGGCGCGGATCGTTGGGCACGGCGTTCTTGTTGACCGTGATGTTGGCCTTGTGGAGCGCAGCGTCCGCGTCCTTGCCCGTGATGTTGCGACTGATCAGGTCGACCAGGAACAGGTGATTGTCGGTGCCGCCCGAGACGATGTTGACGCCGCGCGCGATCAGCACCTTGCACATCGCGCGCGCGTTGGCGACCACCTGGCGCTGGTAGGCCGCGAAGTCCGGCTGCAGCGCCTCGAGCAGCGCCACCGCTTTCGCCGCGATCACGTGCATCAGCGGCCCGCCCTGCGTGCCCGGAAACACGATCGAGTTGAGTTTCTTCTGGATCTCCTCGTTGGCGCGCGCGAGGATCAGCCCGCCGCGCGGGCCGCGCAGCGTCTTGTGCGTGGTCGTGGTGACGTAGTCGGCGAGCGGCACTGGGGTTGGGTGCAGACCCGCGGCCACCAAGCCGGCGATGTGCGCCATGTCGACCATGAGCTTGGC
>Ga0187894_10004565_pt1 | contig 14740 bp, 11 predicted proteins | sample GBC1701081metaG_FD_136650 | JGI IMG/M metagenome (GOLD analysis project Ga0187894, IMG submission 136650) | White microbial mat communities from a lava cave in the Kipuka Kanohina Cave System on the Island of Hawaii, USA - GBC170108-1 metaG ...
AGAAACCCACTTCGAGCTCAGTGACCACGCAAACACCGACTAAACCTGCGTCAATACGCGGCGTTAGCGCATTGGCGACTATCGGTTTGTCAACGCGGGCTAGTACAGACGTGTCAATAAGCCACCGGGCGATCACTGCCAGGCAGCCTTCCTAATTTCGGGAAGCCCCAGGTCGGGAGTGGCATCCGCGAATGCGCGGAGAACTTCGGCTGTGCTCTGGCTGGTGCGTTCGCGCTCCTTCACCACACAAGCCAACGCCCCATTGACCGTGTCCTTCCAGGTATTAACGCCCAGAACCATCTGGGCAACCTGCAGGAGATGGTCGTTGATGTCGATGAGACGCTTAGTCATGAGAGCCTCCTATATACATCAAAGCTAAAAGTATATAGTAGCTCTATGAAGTGGTGAAGCGCCAGTCGCCTTTAAGGGTCGGTCGGTTCAGTGACTGATCGGGCGAGTAGCTGGGCGACGTCGACGACTTCGAGGGTCTGCCGGGCTTGACCGGATTGTTTCTTGTCGGTGACCGAATCCGAGAGCATCATCAGGCAGAACGGGCAGGCGGTTGACACCACGTCCGGGTTGAGGGAGAGGGCCTCGTCGATCCGCTCGGTATTGATGCGCTTGCCGATGCGCTCCTCCATCCACATCCGGGCGCCTCCGGCGCCGCAGCAAAAGCCTTGCTGTTTGCACCGGGGCATCTCTTGGGTACGTAGACCCGGAACGGTGGCAAGAACGTCTCGCGGTGGGGTGTAGACCTGGTTGTGCCGCCCCAGATAGCACGGATCGTGATAGGTCACCACGCTGTCCATGGGAGTCTGCGGGGTGAGTCGACCTTCGGCGACCAGCTGGGCCAACAGTTGGGTGTGGTGGACTACCTGGTACTTGCCATCGAGTTGGGGATACTCGCGCGCCAGGGTGTTGAAGCAATGTGGGCAGGTGGCGACGATCTTGGTGGCGCCGGCTTCGTTCAGTGCAGCCACGTTGCGCTGGGCCAGTACCTGGAACAGGAATTCATTGCCCAGCCGACGAGCCGGGTCGCCTGTGCAGGATTCACCCGCTCCCAGCACCGCGAACTTGACCCCAGCGGCCTGCAGAAGCTGGACGAACGCGCGCGTGGTGGTGCGGGCTCGATCCTCCAGCGCTCCGGCGCAGCCTACCCAGTACAGATACTCCACCTCGGAAAGATCGCGCACGTCCCTGCCCACGACGGGCGCCGGGTGCTCCAGACCGCTGGTCCAGTCCAGCCGGGCCGCGGCGGGCATGCCCCAAGGATTACCCGCCTGCTCCAGGTTCTTGAGCATCGAGCCTGCTTCGGGCGGAAAATTTGACTCCCCAAGCACCTCGGACCGGCGCATGTCCATGATGTGGTCGACGTGTTCGATGTCGACCGGGCACTCGTGGACGCAAGCGCCGCACGTGGTGCACGACCACAACACGTCGGGGTCGACGATCCCGCCGTCCTCAGCGGCGCCGACCAGGGGACGCTGCGCCTCGTCGCGGGCAGCTTGTCCCAGTCGTCGCAGCGCGGCCTCCTTCCCGTTGCTGAGCAGGTGCGGCGCTTTGGCGAACGCGTGATCGCGCAGTGACATGATCAGCAGCTTGGGCGACAGCGGCTTATCCGTATTCCACGCTGGGCATTGAGACTGACAGCGCCCGCATTCGGTGCAGGTGGCGAAGTCCAGCAGTGCTTTCTGGGTGAAGTGTTCCACCTGGCCTACCCCGAAGATGTCCTCCTCGCTGGGGTCGGCGAAATTGATGGGCTTACCGTTGCTCGCCATGGGCTGCAACGGCCCGAGCGCGGCGGCGCCGTCCGGATTGCGCTGCAAGTAAATGTTGAGGAACGCGGTGAACCGATGCCAGGCAATGCCCATGGTCGGGTTGACAGCAATGATGATGAACCAGGCCATGGAGACGACGATCTTCAGCGTGGCCGTCAGCAGCACCGCGTTGCGCACCGCGGACGGCGACAGCCCGTCGAATAGGCCCGTCAACGCATAGCTCACCAGGTGCTTCGGTGTATACCAAGAAATGCGATCATGCACGGCTTCCAGACTGCGTAAGACCAACACCAGCATGGCGATGGCCACCACGGTGTACTCGACGTAGTACGCCTGCCACAACGTGGAGCCGGCAAACCGACTCTTCCGACCGATTCGGCTGGGCAGGCTGGCTAACCTGATTCTGATCAGGACGAGGATGCCTAGCAGCGTTGTTCCCGCGATGATCTCCACGGCCAGGCCGTACCAGGTCGCGTCGCCGATCAGCGGTAGGTCGAAATTCTCGTCGAAGAGCTCTCCGTAGGCCTCGATAAGCGTGCCGACCAATGCGCCGAATCCGAGAAACACGAACCAGTGCGTAACGCCCACAATGCCCCATCGCAGCATCTTGGTGTGCCCGAATGTCTCCCTCACCATGGTGTGCAGTCGCATGATGGGGTGGTCGGTGCGGCCGAGGCTGGGCTGTCCGATTCGAATGACCCGGACAACGTGGATGACGGCACGTGTCAGAAACGCCAGCGCGATAACTGTGATGGCCAGCGAGACGCTGACTGCGGTGAGTTGCATACCCGTGCCCGCTCCTTCAGCCAGAGGCGCTCGAAGACGCCACCGTCGACCTTACCGATCAGCCGCTACGCCGCGAAGCGCAAACGCCTGGAAACTCGCGTTCTGCACTGGTCGTCAACTGCCTTGAGCCAAGATCACTCAAGGCAGTTGACAGGACTTCAGGCAGCCCTCATACTTGAGCCGATCATACTCAATCTTTGTGGAGGGCTTCATGGCACGTCCGGTCGGAATTGATCTTGGCACGACAAACTCGGTCGTGTGCGTTTTGGAGGGCGGTGAGCCCACTGTCATCGCGAACGCGGAGGGAGCGCGGACCACGCCATCAGTCGTCGCGTTCGCGAAGAACGGCGAGGTGCTCGTCGGCGAGGTGGCCAAGCGGCAGGCTGTCACCAATGTCGAACGCACCATTCGGTCGGTCAAGCGGAACATGGGCAGTGACTGGAAGGTGGATATTGACGATAAGTCTTTCACCGCCCAGCAGATCAGCGCGTTCGTGCTGCAGAAGCTGAAGCGCGACGCCGAGGCGTACCTGAGCGAGAAGGTCACGGACGCGGTCATCACTGTTCCAGCGTACTTCAGCGACGCCCAGCGTCAGGCGACGAAGGAGGCCGGGGAGATTGCCGGGCTCAACGTGCTGCGCATCATCAACGAACCCACCGCGGCGGCGTTGGCGTATGGCTTGGATAAGGAAAGCGACCAGACCATCCTGGTTTTCGACCTCGGTGGCGGCACCTTCGACGTGTCCCTGCTGGAAATCGGGGACGGCGTCGTCGAGGTGAAGTCCACCTCAGGTGACAACCATCTGGGCGGTGACGACTGGGACCAGCGGGTCGTGGACCACCTGGTCAAGCAGTTCAAGAACGCGCACGGTGTGGACCTGTCCAAAGACAAGATGGCCATGCAGCGGCTGCGTGAAGCCGCGGAGAAGGCCAAGATCGAGCTATCCAGCTCTACCCAGACCACGATCAACTTGCCCTACATCACGGCTTCCGCGGAAGGCCCGCTGCACCTGGACGAAAAGCTCACCCGATCCCAGTTCCAGCAGATGACGACGGACCTGCTGGAACGCTGTAAAGCACCATTCCGTCAGGTGATCAAGGACGCCGGCGTCAACGTCAAGGACATCAACCACGTAGTGCTCGTCGGTGGTTCGACCAGAATGCCGGCCGTGGTAGAGCTGGTGCGTGAGCTTACCGGGGGTAAAGATCCCAACAAGGGCGTCAACCCGGACGAGGTCGTTGCGGTGGGCGCGGCCCTGCAGGCCGGGGTGCTCAAGGGCGAGGTCAAAGACGTCCTTCTACTCGACGTCACCCCGCTTTCGCTGGGAATCGAGACCAAGGGTGGGGTCATGACCAAGCTCATCGAACGCAACACCACGATTCCGACCAAGCGCTCGGAGATCTTTACCACGGCTGAGGACAACCAGCCTTCCGTGCAGATTCAGGTCTACCAGGGCGAGCGAGAGATCGCGTCCTATAACAAGAGGCTCGGCATGTTCGAGCTGACTGGGCTGCCACCGGCCCCGCGCGGGGTGCCGCAGATCGAGGTCACCTTTGACATCGACGCCAACGGCATCGCGCACGTCTCCGCGAAGGATCTGGGCACCGGCAAGGAACAGTCAATGACCATCACCGGCGGTTCCGGTTTGCCCAAGGATGACATTGATCGCATGGTCCGTGAAGCCGAGCAGTACGCCGATGAAGATCGCGCCCGTCGTGAGGAGGCGGAGACTCGGAACAACGCCGAGGCCCTGGTGTATCAGACCGAGAAATTCCTGGCCGATAATGCCGACAAGGTGACGGCAGAGGTCAAGACCGAGGTTGAGCAGGCCCTGGGCGAATTGAAAAAAGCGCTGGAGGACAGCGATACCGCAGCGATCAAATCCGCTAGTGAGAAGGTCGCCACCGCTAGTCAGAAACTCGGCGCCGCGATGTACTCCCAGAGCCAGCCTTCAGCTGGTGAGAGCGGCACAGGCAGTGGCGATGGCAAGACCGAGCCAGGCAAAGAGCAGCAAGATGACGTGGTGGAGGCCGAAATCGTGGACGAGGAGAACCCCAAGGGTGATAGCTCATGACACCCCAAGCGGCTTCCTCGCGGAATGCCAGCGAGCACCCTGAGGAATTAGCGGAGGAGCTTGTGGTGCACGACAGGCGGCGTATTGACCCCAAGACCGGCGCAATCCGGACCGAAACGGGAGCTGCGAAGCCGTCACCACGTTCCGCGGGCAAGCTAGCGAGCTCCTCCTCGCCTCGCATGGGGAATCTAGAAACTCAGTTGGCGGAGCGCACCGCGGACCTGCAGCGGCTTCAGGCTGAGTACGTCAACTACCGACGGCGGGTCGATCGGGACCGAGAAAAATCTCGGCAAGTGGCCAACGTCAACCTGCTCACCGAGCTGCTCCCGGTGCTCGATGACATCGGCCGGGCACGGGAACACGGGGAACTGGAGGGCGGATTCAAATCAGTGGCCGAGTCGCTGGAAACTATCGCCGCCAAGCTGGGATTAGAGCAGTTCGGCACGCCTGGAGACGTCTTTGATCCGACGGTGCACGAGGCCCTCACCCACATCTACACCACCGAGGTGGCCGAGCCTACCGCTACCGAGATCTTTCAACCCGGGTACCGGGTGGGCGCCCGAGTGATTCGGCCGGCTCGGGTGTCCGTTGCCGAGCCTGACCCTACTGGTGGGCTAGCCAGCTCAGGGAATACGCCGACAGCACCGCGGCGCGCCGAGCCGGATACCTCTGACACGCCCTAGCCAACCCCTGGGGAAGGAGGGACGCCGTGAGCGCTAAAGATTACGTGGAAAAGGACTATTATCAGGTTCTCGGCGTCCCAAAAGATGCTCCAGCAGCCGAGATCAAGAAGGTATACCGCAAGCTTGCCCGCAAGTACCACCCAGATGCGAATAAGGGTGATGCGGGGGCTGAGGAACGGTTTAAGGAGATCTCCGAAGCCTACGACGTGCTCGCCGATCCTGCTCGGCGTAAGGAGTATGACGAGGCGCGAGAGCTATTCGGCAGTGGGGGATTCCGCATGCCGGGCGGCGGGGGCTCAGCCGGTCCCGGTGGCTTCCCGTTCGACCTGAGCGACTTGTTCGGTCAGAACACAGCTACCAGCAGTGTCGGGGATTTTTTCGGCGGATTGTTCGGCGCTCGGGCATCACGGGCCGCTCCTCGGCGGGGGTCGGATATTGAGTCTGAGGTCACCCTCAATTTCACCGACGCCATCGATGGCGCTGTCATTCCGCTGCGTATGACAGGTCCGCAACCGTGTCAGGCCTGCGGCGGCAGTGGAGCGAAGCCCGGCTCGACCCCCCGGGTCTGTCCCGCCTGTTCCGGAAGCGGGCAGACCAGCCGCAATCAAGGTGGATTCGCCTTTTCCGAGCCATGCCGGGAATGCCGGGGGCGGGGATTCGTCGTGGATGAGCAATGCCCGGATTGCTTGGGCAGCGGTCGTGCCACAAGCGCGAAGACCACGACTGTGCGGATCCCGCCGGGCGTCCGGGACGGGCAGCGCATCCGGCTCAAGGGGAAAGGTGTGCCAGGAGAGCGTGGTGGGATGGCTGGCGATCTTTACGTCGTGGTCCACCTTCGGCCGCATCCCGTTTTTGGACGCCAGGGCGACAACCTGACCATCACCGTACCGGTGACCTTCCCCGAAGCCGCGCTGGGAGCTGAAGTGAAAGTGCCCACGTTGGGAGGAGTCCCGGTCACAGTGCGATTGCCCGCGGGCACGCCCAACGGTCGTACCTTCCGGGTGCGGGGCCGAGGGGCACTGCGCAAGGACGGCGCCCGAGGCGACCTGCTCGTCACCGCCGAGGTCGTGGTGCCACGGAAGCTTTCCAGTAAAGCCAGGGAAGCGCTGGCGCGTTTCCAGGAGTCGACCCCCGACGAAGATCCACGCGCGGACCTGCTGGCACTGGCGAAGGGAGAGTGAAATGACGGGGAACCCATTTCAGCTGACCGAAGACAGTCCCGTCTATGTCATCTCAGTGGCCGCGGAGCTTTCTGGCCTGCATCCGCAGACCTTACGCCAGTACGACCGATTGGGGTTGGTATCGCCAGACCGAGCCGCAGGCCGGGGTCGCCGCTATTCCGCGCGGGACATTGAACAACTGCGTGAGGTGCAGCGGCTTTCCCAGGAAGAAGGCATTAACCTGGCCGGAATCAAGCGCATCCTGTCATTGGAAAATCTGGTAACCGTGGTACAGCAACGTGTCGCCGAATTGGAGCTGGAACTCGAAGCCGCGGCGGTGGCGCTAGCCTCAGCCGCGCGACACGAGTCGGCCGTTGCCACCTCACCGCGGGGGGCGGGCGCCCGCGGCGCCGCGCTCGTAGTATGGCGACCCACAAGGACCTCTCGTGGCTGATTACAAGCTGACCACGAAAAGTCAAGAAGCGCTCGCCGAGGCAGCCCGCGTGGCTGTCACGGCCGGAAACCCTCAGGTAGAGCCGGTGCATTTACTGCCCGCCTTGTTGTCTCAGGCCGAGGGAACCGCGGGACCGCTGCTGGACGCGGTGGGCGCTGACCGCGCCGCGATTCAGGCTGCCGCCGACGAAGCAGCGCGGCAGCTGCCCCGCGCGGCCGGTTCCACGGTGGCAGCGCCGCAACTATCCCGGCCGACGATCGCCGTTATCAATACTGCCGCCACCCGGGCCCACAAACTCGACGACGAGTACATCTCCACCGAGCACTTACTGGTCGGGTTGGCCACCAATGGTGGCCCGGTCGCTGATGTGCTCAAGCGCCACGGGGTCACCTCCGATGCACTGTTAGACGCTTTTTCGAAGGTACGAGGCAGTGCCCGAGTGACCTCACCTGACCCTGAGGGCACGTATCAGGCACTCGAGAAATACAGCGTAGATCTCACCGAACGGGCTCGAACCGGCAAGCTGGACCCAGTCATTGGGCGAGATGCCGAGGTTCGCCGGGTCGTCCAGGTGTTGTCTCGACGCACCAAGAACAATCCCGTGCTCATTGGGGAGCCTGGGGTGGGCAAGACCGCGGTGGTGGAGGGCTTGGCCCAGCGGATCATCGCGGGTGATGTGCCGTCTTCGCTGCGGGGCAAGCGGCTGGTGGCGCTGGACTTGGGCGCCATGATCGCCGGCGCCAAGTATCGCGGTGAGTTCGAGGAGCGGCTCAAGGCGGTGCTGAACGAGATCAAATCCAGCGAGGGCCGCATCGTCACATTCATCGATGAGCTGCACACCGTGGTCGGCGCGGGCGCCACTGGCGAAAGCGCCATGGATGCCGGCAACATGCTCAAGCCCATGCTGGCCCGGGGTGAACTGCGCATGATCGGCGCTACCACGCTGGACGAGTACCGGGAACGTATTGAAAAAGATCCAGCGCTGGAGCGACGATTCCAGCCGGTGCTGATCGGCGAGCCTTCCGTCGAGGACACCATCGGCATCCTGCGGGGTCTGAAAGAGCGATACGAGGTTCACCACGGGGTGCGGATCACCGACGCTGCCTTGGTGGCCGCGGCCACCCTGTCGCATCGCTACATCAGCGGACGCTTTCTGCCGGATAAAGCCATCGACCTCGTGGATGAGGCTGCCTCCCGGTTGCGTATGGAGATCGACTCTCGGCCGGTGGAGATCGACGAGATCGAGCGGTCCGTCCGGCGGATGGAAATCGAAGAGATGGCGCTGTCCAAAGAGTCCGACCCAGCGTCAGCGGAGCGGCTGGAGAAACTCCGGCGGGACTTGGCGGATCGGCGAGAACAGCTGAACGCGCTGACCGCCCGCTGGCAGCGGGAGGCGGACGCGATTTCAGCGATCTCCACGCACAAGGAGGAACTGGAGCGGCTGCGCGGCGAGGCTGAGCGGGCGGAGCGGGACGGGGATCTGGCCAAAGCCTCCGAGCTGCGCTATGGCCGTATTCCGGAGCGTGCCAGGCAGGTCGAACAAGCCCAAGCCGCGCTGCAAGCCGTGCACGCCGAAGGCGCGCCCATGCTTCAGGAAGAGGTGGGTTCGGATGACGTGGCCGCGGTCGTCTCGTCGTGGACGGGCATTCCCGCGGGTCGGCTGTTGGCGGGCGAGACCGCCAAGTTGCTGCGGATGGAAGACGAATTGGGCAAGCGGTTGGTTGGCCAGCTCGCCGCGGTACGGGCCGTGTCGGATGCGGTACGCCGTACCCGGGCTGGGGTGGCCGATCCGGATCGACCCACCGGCTCGTTTTTGTTCCTCGGCCCGACTGGCGTGGGCAAGACCGAGCTCGCCAAGGCACTCGCTGATTTCTTGTTCGACGATGAACGGGCCATGGTCCGCATCGATATGAGCGAGTACGGCGAGAAGCACTCGGTCGCCCGGCTGATAGGAGCTCCACCGGGATATGTGGGCTATGAAGAAGGCGGTCAGCTCACTGAGACGGTCCGCCGCCGGCCGTATTCCGTGGTGCTGCTAGACGAAGTGGAAAAGGCCCACCCCGAGATATTCGACATTCTGTTACAAGTGCTTGACGACGGCCGGCTCACCGACGGCCAGGGTCGCACAGTGGACTTCCGCAATGCCATCCTCATCCTCACTTCCAACCTGGGCTCTGGGTACCTGGTCGATCCTTCTGTGGCGGAGGACGCCAAGCGCGATCTGGTACTCAAAGCGGTGCGGGCCACGTTCAAGCCGGAATTTCTCAATCGGCTGGACGAGATCGTGGTTTTCGACCCGTTGACTACAGCGGACTTGACCCAGATCGTGGACTTGCAAATCGCTCGGCTGAACTCCCGGCTGGCAGAGCGGCGACTGACCCTTCAGGTGAGGCCGGCGGCTCGGGAGTGGCTAGCCATCACCGGCTACGATCCGCTCTACGGCGCCCGTCCGCTACGGCGGCTGGTGCAGGCCGCCATCGGCGATCAGCTCGCCAAGGCCCTACTTGCTGGGGAAATCCGCGATGGTGAAACGGTCGTGGTGGATCTCAACCAGCCCAAAGACGCCCTCGAAGTACGACCCGCCGAGCGTGCTGGCTAAAGCTCCAGAAAAGCTCTCTAAAGGCGGTAAAAACACCAAAGGAGCCGCGCATGACGACTGCTCTGATCACCGGCGCTAGTGTTGGCATCGGCGCGGCATTTGCTCGGCGGCTGGCTGCCGACGGCTATGACCTCATCCTGACCGCCCGGAACACCGAACGCCTTAACCAAAACGCCGCGGCCTTGCGGGAGCACTACGGAGTGACCGTCGAGGTTCTTCCCGCGAACTTGGCTACCTCGGAGGAAACCGCCCGCGTGGAAACCCGATTGGCTGATACTGGTCGACCGGTTGACATGCTGGTCAACAATGCCGGGTTCAGCACCGGCAAGTCATTCCTGGGCGGTGATATCGAGGCAGAGGAACGCATGCTCAATGTTCTGGTGCGGGCGGTATTGCGACTGTCTTCCGCGGCACTGCCCGGCATGGTCAAGCGCGGTCAGGGCGCGATTGTCAATATCGCGTCGATCGCCGCCTATGTACCGTGGGGAACCTATGGCGCGGCGAAAGCCTGGGTGACGAGCTTTAGTGAAGGGCTTTATAGGGAGGTGGCCGGCACGGGGGTCAAAATCTTAGCGGTCTGTCCCGGGGCTACCCGCACCGAGTTTCAGCAGCGTGCCGGTTTGGACTTTGGCGGCATCCCGCCGTGGATGTGGCTGACCGCCGAGCAGGTTGTGGATAGCACGCTGAAGGGCTTGCGTCGTGGCGCTACCGTGATCACACCGAGCGTGCGGTACAAGGCGGTGGTCATTGGCGCCCGGCACACTCCTCGATGGCTGCTCGGCTGGATCTCCTCCCAGGTTGCTCCGTTGACATCGAGATCACGATGACGTCCTCAGTGGCACAAGTGTGGTGACGAACGATAGGGGTAGGTACTGTGGCTGAGTTTGTAGATTCACACCAATACGTCAATGCCGACTCCCGTCAAGAGATCGCTCACATTTTAGTGGAGAGAGAAGCGGTCAAATTCAGCACGGATCCTCTCTTTCGATTCACCTCAGGCGTGGAGAGCCCGATTTATGTCGATAATCGTCGGTTGATTGGCTTTGTGAAAGACCGAGAACGTATCGTCACCGCTCTCGCGAATCTTGCTTCGCGGGTAGTTTTCCAAGCGATAGCTGGCACGGCTACCGCGGGAATACCATGGGCGGCATGGCTTGCCCACCACGTGCGGGTTCCCCTGCTGTATGTCCGTCCGAAAGTAAAGGATTGGGGCGGGGGCAAGGCGGTCGAGGGTTTCGCTTCTTCCGGAAGTACCGTTCTTGTTGTCGAGGACTTGATCACCACCAGCGGCAGCCTTTGTGCTTCCACCGAAAACCTTCGAGCTCTGGGCTACACCGTGAATGATTGTGTGACCATCGTGACGTACCGGAGCGCGAAAGCGGAACACCGCCTCCGAGATGTGGGAGTAAAAGCGGTAGCGCTGACTGATATCGATCAAACCATTGAAATAGCACGGAAATCGCGCCTTCTCCCCGAGGATCAATTCACCGCAGTAGTGAACTGGCTCCACACCACATTTCGTCACGACGAGGCGAACCCAGTAGCCACCGCCTGATTCAAAGCCGCTGTCTACAGTTCGGGGACACCGTGAGGTAACAGAACCTTAAGTGACTGAGCGCTCTCAAATTTGTCGGTCCCTGATGTCATTGTTGTCTTCGATGGTTGATGATTTCTGGAAAGGGAGAATTAATGCGGTGGGAACGGGGATCTCAGATAAATGACGTGCTGCCAATAGATCATCCGACCGCAGTGGCCTTCCTCGACGAGTCAGGCTCAATTTCAAAAGACCGTTACTTTGCCGTGGGCTGTCTAAAGCTTGCTGACCCAAACTGGCTACTCCGCCAGGTGCAGTACCTTCGTGATCAATACCATTGGTATCAGGAGATCCACTTTCTCGATCTCACACGGGATGCCCTTCCCTTCTACCGGCTCGTCGTTGACGTCATGGCTCAAGCTGACAGCATGTTCTCGTGTTTTGTTTCTGACCGAAATCATGCCGATCCAATCACCCGGTTCGGCGGCCCGTTCGAAGCATATGAAAGCTTGGCCTGTCAGCTGCTAATGGGCAGTATTCGTCGCCGAGAGTTGGTGACGGTCCTGGCGGACCGCTATTCATCGCCGATGACTGTGCGGTTTGAGGAGTCGGTGAAGGCTCGGGTCAACCGGAGACTTGGGCGACTTGCTCTCACCAGTGTGGTCCGGCTCGATTCTCGCGCGGCAGATCCGCTGCAGTTGGCTGATCTGCTCACTAGTGCTGTTGCTTTCGAGTTTCGGCAGGCATCGGGATTGGCTGGCAAAAATTCTCCCAAAGCACAACTCGCGGCTTATGTTCGCGCCACGTTTGGGGTTGACTCGTTTCTGTCCGGATGCCGGACCAACCAAGTGAACGTTCAGGTCTATCGCGAGGCCCGTAGTATCCTTCGTGAGGCGACAGCCCCCTAGGTTGCCAAACAAGAATATATGTCTTACGCTAGTAAAGCGGGTGTGGGCCTCTGGCCTGTAACCCGCTTTTTCTTTCCTCTCGACTTTCGCGGTTTTTGGGTGCCCCGGGGGTGGCAGGGCATCGGTGAGCGTGAGGCGTAGGAGGTGCGTGACTTGAGGGGGTGAGCGAGGAAGCATCAGCGGTTGACAACAGTCGACTTCTGAACAATGACGGTGCCGCTGATGCTTCCTCGTCTGAGTGTATCTGCCTGCCTGACCGCGCTGCTGGGCGTGTTCGCAGGCTGCTTCAACGCTGCCACCTTCACCACGCTGGCCGCGCTGACCGTAGGTTTCGTCCGTCAGACCGAAGCGCATACCGTGTGCGGCATAAGGGGAACGGTTGGGCACCCCCGCCGACCTGGCCGCCGAGCCAAGCTGGGACAAAGTCACCGTGACCCGTTACGGCCGCGACGTCGTAGTCCGCAGGTACATACCTAGAGACTAAACACGTATCTCCAGCCATACCAAACATCTCAGACCAGTGATGTGCCTAGTCGCCTGGAGCTGACCTGACGAGGTCCGCCCCACCGACCAGCACATCCACGCCATCGCGCACCCCAACCCGCCCATCAGCTGCGGAAGTCCGGATTGAAGTAGCACGGAAATCGCGCCTTCTCCCCGAGGATCAATTCACCACAGTAGTGAACTGGCTCCACACCACATTTCGCTAGAGAATCCCAAGCTTGTCAGCTGACACCGCCGATTCCACGATGTCCTCGTGTTGCCAGTCGGGGTCATGATCGGTCAGTGAGCGCTGAACGTGCCGCGGAAATAAGTTGGTCTGCCGCTTTGCTAGCCTGGGCAACCTCCTCGCTGCTCACCCACATAGTGCCGTAGTGGGCAGTATCTTTGAGATCGAGTAATTTACCCAGGGCTTTGGCCAGACGTTCGGCATTCGCCATCTGTTGTGTGCCGGTTCCCGGCCCTGCCCGCACTGTTCGCAGCAACGATTGAGCGGAGCGGTGGTCTTGGCCGCGAGAACGCTGGCCAAGGCTCGCGCAGCATAATGCATCAGCAGCGGCAACACCGGCCAGTACGGCAAGTGCGGCGGCGACTTGCTCATAGTCAAGAGATGGTTCAGGGCCGCCCGGTTCGGCAGCGACGAGGCGGGCTACCTCGAGGAAGGCTTCCGCGTGAGCAAGGTGGGTGCTTGCTTGGGCGCTGGTGCAGTGTTCAGTGCAGTTGTGGTCGGCGCGTGCCATCCATGCCCCCTCAGTACTGTGCGTGTTTGTGGCCCGAATACAGTAATGGCATCCTGTGCCCATTCGGTAATGATCGGTTCCCCAGTGGCAATGGCTGCTCGTAGTCGAGATGGATCGGTTTCCAAGATGTGAGCGTGGTTACCGGTCCACAGATATACCCGATCCCGCAATGCGGCGAGCTGATCCTCCCAGCTCTCTTCGTCAGCGGAAACGCTGTCAGGGCGGATAACCAGCAGATCGATGTCGCTTTCCACGTTCCCGTTACCGCGTGCGGCTGATCCATATACGGCTATGTGAACAGCAGCGGGACGCCAGCTGGCTACCTGCTCACGGAGTCGCTCCCAGAGCGCTGATCGTAATTGGGCCAGTTCGGCTACTGCGTTAGCCGCCAGATGATCCCGATTGAGCACGTAAAGGCCCGAAGCTCCAGCTTGGCTTCGGTGAACCAGACCGGAGACGACCAAGCGAGCCAATACTTTACGCACACCCACTTCGGATCCCACGCCGCCCAGTTGGTGCACCTGCCTCCCGGTTAATGGTGTGGTTGTCCCCGCCAAGGCCCGTAGCACTGGCCCATCCAGGGTAGGCACGACCGCGCTGATCGCGTTCGACAGGTCCATGCCGACTCCAGATCGACATTAAAGTTACGATGTAAAAACTTTAGTTACTATATCACAACTAAAGTTATGTCTCTAGCCGTTGTTGAGCGTCAGGGGTGTGCTAGTTAAGGTATGCGGGTGTGGGCCGCTGGCCGGTAACCCGCTTTTTCGTTGGTTATATCCGTCGATTCCGCTGACAACGTGTGCCTGCTGGACGGTCATGGGGCATACTGCGGGTGGGCAGAATAGCATTGTTCGACCACCCTTCGAGCTGTTCGGAGCCATACATTGAGTGTTGCTAACCTGGCGATTGCGGCCGAGCCGGTTGGGGGAATCGCCGGCTGGGCTGTCAGCCTTATGGAGACGCTGGGAGCGCCGGGAGCGGGTCTGGCCGTCGCGGTGGAGAACCTTTTTCCGCCGCTGCCTAGTGAGGTGATTCTGCCGCTGGCTGGTTTTACCGCGAGCCAGGGTGCGATGAACCTGCTCAGCGCGATTGTATGGACCACCCTAGGTTCAGTCGTGGGCGCGATCATGCTGTATTACATTGGCGCCCTGGTCGGCCGGAACCGCACCCGGGCGATCGCGGCAAAACTGCCCCTGGTTAAGGTTTCTGACATCGACAAGACCGAGGCGTGGTTCGCCAGGCATGGCGCCAAGGCGGTATTGTTCGGCCGGATGATCCCGATCTTCCGCAGCTTCATTTCAATCCCGGCGGGCGTCGAACGGATGTCGATAACGACCTTTTTGGCCCTCACCGCGCTTGGCAGTCTGATCTGGAACACTGTCTTCGTGGTGGCCGGCTACCTGCTGGGGGAGAACTGGTCGATAGTGGAAAACTACGCTGGGGTGTTGCAGAAAGTCGTCGTGGTCATCGTCGGGCTCGCGGTCGCCTACTTCGTCGCCTTCCGCCTGATCACCGCCTGC